>Ga0209629_10004415_pt1 | contig 10393 bp, 6 predicted proteins | sample TergutCu122P5_FD_187286 | JGI IMG/M metagenome (GOLD analysis project Ga0209629, IMG submission 187286) | Cubitermes ugandensis P5 segment gut microbial communities from Kakamega Forest, Kenya - Cu122 P5 (SPAdes) (version 2) | ecosystem: Host-associated > Arthropoda: Insects > Digestive system >... | reverse complement strand
CTCTGCATCGCACTATGTGGAGGCATCGTTTTGGAGGAGGCTTTGGACCTGTCGTCAGACAGAATATTGAATGAATGAATGAATGTTCCCAAATATTTGAACTCCTCCACCCTTTCAATGGGAATATTATCAGTCTTCATACTGTGACTTCGTCCTGCGTTCTGATCTCGAGACATAATCATGTACTTAGTTTTGAGCATTTACTTCTAGTCCAGTCTCCTTAGTAGCAACTACTAAAGCTTCTGCATTTTCCTTTGCCGATATATATATATATATATATATATATATATATATATATATATATATATATCGCGTCCGTGTAGAGTGTTGAGGAAGGAAGTTATGAAACGCCGACAGCGAAATGTTTATCGCATTTTTATAGGTTTCTGTCTGTTAAATTGTATTTCCATTTAAAGGCACTAAAATTCTGCCCGCCGTTCGGAGTTCTTAGAAAACAAAAAGTACGAAGTCCAAAAAATGAGTGGTTTTGACTTTGTTGCTCCGTCGGCAGAAACTGACAGTTCCTCAGCTAGTCAACCCAATGGTTTATTGTTGTGTTCACAAGAGCGCACCACTTGTCCTATTTTGAGGCAAATCAGTCCAGTCCGCGTCCATCTATGCTGCTTAAGATCCATTTTAATATTATCCTCCGAACCCAGACCGAGGTCAATCTGGTCTCCTTCCTTCAGGTTTCCCCACTAAGGCCTTGTAGGTACGTCTCCCACGTGCCACATGGCCAGCCCCTCTTACGCCAGTAATGTCGGATCATCAGTGAAAGTCATGACGCTCCACAGTTTCTCTTGTTGCTTTCTGCCCCGTAGACCCAAATGCCTCCCTCAGCACCTACCCTCGAACGCCCTCAGCCTCTGTTCCTCCCTTGTGTGACAGACAGTGCCTTCGCCATGAAGGCATATGGGGATAGTAGATGTTTAGCTCCTCTCATTCCTAACCTCGGCACTGGATGGAGGTGAATGATCAGCTTCACGACCCGGCAGATGTGGACGTTCTGGAGAAGAGAAACATTTCTTGCCTGTGCCGGGATTCGAACCGCGGATTCCCCAGCCACTATGCAAGTCAGTACCGACTGCCCCTACCGGTATCATGCAAACCCAAAATTTACGGTGCTAACAGAATGTCATCAGGCATTCCCAGAAGTTAATCTTGGGGTGACTGCATCAGAAGCGTGCAGTGCGGCGTGGATTTTGGGTAACATCTGGTTCAGCATTATGCTCAGGGTTACAGAATTTGGCCGGTCGTACGACGTTCTGAATGCTTACCGACTCTAGCCAGCAGTCCGGGTTTGTCAGGGTGCCCGACCGCCTGTGGACTGGACCCCTGTGGTTGCTCTCCGATGTCTGGAAATTAAACGAAATCTGAAATATTAGCTCGGGGATGGAAACTAGAGATTGTATGAGCGGACGTTACGTAGGTGATGATGCTCTGTGTCTGAGAAGTTACCTGGAATGTGAAGTTTCAGTCCGTACCGCGCAGTAAACACACTCCGTCTCTGTTATACAAACCAGTCAGTTAATGTTGTATAGGGAAATAATGGCTGTTTGTTCTGAGATCCACACAAAACACGTAAATACAGTGTGTGGGCAGAACGTTGGATTGTTGCATTGTAAACCTGGCGGTAAATATAGTAACCACTGGGCTTCAGAGGGTTAATTTGAATTTTAATCTGTGAATTGTATTACCTAATTTTATTGTGTTCTCAAAATCAACACACACGTCGAACGTCTGCTCCTACGCCTACATTCCAGCGTGGCGCCATAAGGAAACTCTTGTCAAACGACCGGAAAGTCCCAGCTAGTTGTTTGTGACAGTGACTGGCTAACGAAGATTGCCTAAGAATTGGTATGAGGAAAACCACAAACGAATGTGTAATTGAAGCCTTTAGAGTCATGTGGTTGCCGATTGTACGCTTCAGTTCAGCAGTCAGATATTGTGTATTCTGCCCACACAGCGTATTTATGTGTTTTGTGTGGATCTCAGAACAAACAGCCATTATTTCCCTATACAACATTAACTGACTGGTTTGTATAACAGAGACGGAGTGTGTTTACTGCGCGGTACGGACTGGCTGTTTATAGATAATTTGGGTGAATCTCAAAGTGATGCTCTTTCGCCCCCCAGCTGTATGGGCCACTCTTCCCTCGCCATTTCCCTTTCTACTGCACTTCATCTAACACCTTCCGTCTCTCACTCGTTCTCAGCCCCCCGTCACAGTGCTGCCCTACATACACAAACTCAGACCAAACCGTCAGTTACTTCCTACTAGCAGTCCACTTACCAGCACGCAACTTTGTGCATTTCCCAGCGCTCTACCTCTTCTCCTGCTTACCTTTAGCAGGAGCAGGGCCGCCGAGAGGAGGTTTGGGCCCCGGTGAAAATATTTTTCGTTTCCCCCCCTTTCCCAGCAAGGGCGGACCGGCTAAAAATCTTTACACTAAATCGGAAAGTCTGTCAGTTGCGTAGTGACTTGGGCTTGGTCTGAGAGCGTTAATTTGTGCAGTCGACAGATAACGATACCCGGGCCCCGGGCCCCGGTAATTTGTACCGGCTTAACCCACGTCTTGTCGGCACTGACCAGAATGTCGAGCGGGCAGTGCCTGGGAACATTCAGAGCAGTAAAGTTCCTGTATTATTATTATTATTATTATTATTATTATTATTATTATTATTAACTGTAGCGCCTCTCGCTGCACACTCCTCCCTTTTTCCTCTCTGTCTCTTTTCGTTTTTAGAGTGTTACAAGACAGACACTGTGCACTACGTATGACATAACATTCAGGTGCGTTCGTGCCACCATTGTAACAGTGGGAAAGCAATAAGAATTACATATTGTGAGTGTGTGTTTGTAGCCTTAGTACCCAGCATGCAATACGTATGCGTCATTTTTCCACTGTGGCCAGATGGCTCTAAATGTTTTTCCGCATTATTTCATAAATGACATGGTTTTCGAAAAATGAGTTTTTGAACATAAAATGTGTGTTTTGATTTTCTCTACAAATTTTGTGTGAATCATTTCCATTCTAAGAAGAACTGAGCGAGATATGATAAGAAATGTGTATCGGTCTGCATGTAAAGTGCCGGTTAGTCTTGTCAGATTTTAATGAAACTCGAATTTTCAAGATATATTTTCAAAAAAATACTCAAATATAAAATTTCATAAAAATCCGCACCATGGCAGCCGAGTTGTTTTATGGGGACAGACGGACAGACAGGCGTGACGAAGCTAATACTCGCTTTTCGCAATTTTGCGAACGCGCCTAAACGCTGTGCAGAGTAATGTGCACGTGCGATTTGAATATGACATAAAATGAATATTCAGACGAATTAAATACGGAATTGTGTGAATGTGTTATGAAGTATGGCTGTCGTAAGTGTGCCATGTTAAGTGTGGAGTAACGTGAATATTGAATGGAAATGTGCAGCAGTGTTCTAAAGTCACGTGGTATGGAAGACTGAGTTTTTGAAACTTAGAAGATAATGTCGTTAAATGCTGACTTTCCTTTGTTTGATCATGAGCCTTAATTTATCTGCCAATCCTAAGGTGTGACATCCCCATTGCATCTGTACACACGCAATAATACTGGCGTCATCCGTCGATACACGATTTTTGTCACAGAAAATCCAAAGCAGCTACATGTTTCGACTGCAGCAGCCACACACGACTGTAAGATGTCGCCCTCACGTGACGTAATGTGAACGTCACACGTGCACACAATTTTTACAATATACAAAAAGTATTGTAAAAACCACTAATGTTTAAGCTATATACATTTAAACATTGAAAAAATTAACGATGAAATAAAAACCTCCATAAAAGTCCACGTTTTAAGCTGAAGACTGGCACCGGGCCACGTGTGGATGGCTGAAAGTATAGAAGTGGTTGGCCGTTCGTCTGTCGGGTATTTATTGGCACTGGTAGTGTCTGAGGTGAAGACAGTACAGTGCAGTGCACATGACATATTGTACGGAGATATAAAATTGTATGGCAAGAGTAGGTTACATATATCTGTTAGGGTACTTACATTAATGTATCGTCCTATGTAAATCAAAATATTTTGGTTACGTATTTTGAATATTTTGATGGTCCTTCAGACTCAGGGTTGAACGGGAGGGTAAGGGGCGGAGAAACCTTTACGTCATGACGCAGTAAAATGTGGAGAATTGCTAGCGAAGTTACAGACTATCAGCGTCTCGAAAATGAGACTGGAATGGGAGCGAAGTTTCGTACTCTAACCTTCTACTGCCTTTCTCAGGGTGGAAGATGGAGGCAACAGGTTCCTCCGAAACGTCGGTACCAAATTACACGTCGTAATATTTTAGAAGAACGTAAAGTTCATACTCTCCCAGTACAAGTCATTGCTTAATTAAGCACCTCGCCACGGAGACGTGGGGGAGGGGAGTTAAAACTCCACTTATTCTTGACCTAGACACTGCGAACCTCAAATCCATCAGAATCCCGCGCACGACAATCTGAACATAATAGCTGCAGCAGGAAATATCTAGAACACGTGAAGCTGAAACCGGTTGCACTGGGTACTGCGCGCAACAGCGGCACAAGTTTCGTAACCATGTTCTGCTCAGACATTGCACTACTTTCTCTGTTAGCTTAAGAACAGGGGTAGCTCAGCAACTACAGTGACTGGGCTAGGAGATGTACACCCGAAATATCGCGGTTCGAATCCCGACAAGGGCAGCACATTTTCTCTTTTCCATACGTCCTGGTTTCTGATGGGCGGTGCGTGCAGCTGACTGCTTTGCCAACATCTAGTGCTCAGGTTGAGAATGTGTGGAGGTATACTTCCATTCGCCCATACATCGTTATGGCGTGCTGCTGAAGCACAGAGTTTTGTTTTTACCTTGACCACTGTGACAGGTGTTTGGTGCGGTGCGGGCATTGTTGGCGAGTCACGTGATGACCTGCCTGGATTGGAGGCCGTGGTCTATTTCCAGGTCCTATCAAGACATTTTATGGACAGACCGAGGAAAATCACGAAATACCTGACTTGACTAAGACGCCTGTCGGCTTTAGAGGCGGATCACACGACAGCGACGGCAGTCAGAAGTTCACAAACTAAATGACACAGTCAGCGGTTTTAGCTACCGCCTGTATTCATTTAGCCGTTTATTCGTGGTTCATTTGAACTGACCGCGCACTGTCGTGCTGCCCGAAGAAACGGACAGTTGTACATGGCAGCGCGCGCACGGGCAACTGTTTAATCTTGGCGAAGAAAAATTCGCAGCATTTCAAGAGCGACGCGACTGTCGCTTGACGACCGCATGTACAAATGAAGTACAAAGAAATGTATGGGCGCAAGTGCACAAGAGACAATCGCTCCGTTCTCCCCCTACGCAATAAACGTCCTCTGCTTGTGCCAGTGTTGGTTGTTCTTGCACCTAACGGTGCTTGTCCCAAGAAACAACTCAAAATCGCACGTAAAGTGCCTGATATTTTTGTCCGATATTGACCCAATTTGAATTTTCTCGACAGAATTGTATAAAATATCACAGAAGTCTGTCCACTGTTTCATGCGGACATGCCAACTGACAGGCAGACATGACGAAGCTAATAGCAGCTTTTTGCGCCAGTCTGCGAACGCACCAAAGATATTTGATGGTTGTATCCTTAGGTGTTCTTGTGGAGACTAGGATCTTCTCTGCAGTATTGTTGACCCATTATCGAAGTGCCCAACACTGCTGTCTTCATTCAGTGTTTCGAGACCACAGTAACACAGCACCCACCAGCGCCCTACCCTCGCAGCCCATCAGTGCACCGAGACTGTCGCTCTGCGTTGACATTCGCCAGCGTCTTCTATCGCCTGTACTGTTTTTCGCAGGGACTGAAACCGCCCGTGCGCGCTTAGCCGTAACGATGCTCAGAGTATATATTAGAGCCCTCTCTTCTATATTTTAGCCCGATTTTGATGAAACTTAGCACAGGATAAATTCACAAATTGTGCTGGTGCATTTTGACTTTCATCAAAACTGGAGCAGTGAAAGCCTTACTTTAGTTTTGGGCGTAAATGAAGCTGCACGTACTCGTGTACCGTGAAACCGTGTGGTATGTTGACAGTACAGAACGCCTTGTTCAAGTGTGTCTGTTGCGTGTCTGATACACTGCTTGAAGTATTGTTCATTTACTGGGTTTTATTACGGATTGCATAATGATGCCTTGAGTGTGGAATGACTGGATTCTTCTTCTTCTTCTTCAATCGGCACTGCAACCCTTGTGGGTTTTGGCCTGCTCAACTATCGTTGAGTATTCTCAGCAGGAAGGTTTTTACAGAGTGCCGTTGCCAGCGGCACGTCAAACCCCCAACCTGGAGGAACAGTGATTAGAACGTTCCAACTCCCGCCACCAGGCGTCCCCCACGTCTGAAACGACGCGAGCGAACCCCAGCAGTGGAAGGTGGAACTATGGGCGAGAAATTTCCGAGAATTTTGCGGAAAGTGGCGACTTCCACGTCACTTTTGGGTTCTTTTACATGCCGTAAATTTAAGACATGGGACCGACGGCTTTACTTCCCCTCCGAATGAAGGCGTGCTGAGGATTTTTTCGCCCGAAAAATCCGACGGCTTCGGCCGGGTTTGAACCCGCGAACTCTGGTACCAGAGGCCTCTAGACCACCGAAGCCGCTGGAATGACTTGATTGTAGTGAATAATTAATTGGCAAGGACTCGGAAGGAGTTGACCGTGGCATAATTAAAATACTAACTGGCCATTTACCTGGAGGGACTGTGGAAGACTAGGAACTAAGTACAACTACCTGTCAGTATAAATGGTGGTCCGCCCGAGAACTGATCCGAGTACTGCTGAGAAGCAGCTGGCGAGGAGCACCTGCAAGGGACAGTAGATGTTATCCGTTGCACAGTGTGCAGGCTAAGTAGGCACCTGGGGTCTTAGCGGCCGGAGTGTGAAGCTGCTCACCTGCATCAAATGTCGGTACAAGGAGTCACAGGCTTATAGCAGCTGGCTGCAAGGGGAGGACGAATTCAAGTCGACGTCCCTCGGTCAGTGGCCAGCCACCCCTGCGCACAATACCTCAGGCGGTCTGTGCTCCGTCGTAGTTAGCATTGCATTACAACAGAGGAAAATCACGGTGAAACTCAGAGTAGCCGAAAACTGCTAGGCACAGTCCGTCGTGTGGAGTAAGACGTGTTGTTGCGGACAGCCTAACTTGGCCTGCTGATTGTCAGACGCTGTTGCTCACGGCCTCAGGCGGCACAGCCACCTTCCAACTTGGCGGAGTCGGGGTTTTACCGTACCAGGTAACTGGAGTCTAAACCGTCAGTCCGTACCGCGCAGTAAACACACTCCACCTCTGTTACACAAACCAGTCAGTTAATGCTGTATAGGGAAATAATGGCTGTTTGTTCTCAGATCCACACAAAACACATAAATACAGTGTGTGGGCAGAACGTGGAATTGCTGAATGTTAAACCACTGGGTTTTAAAGGGTTAATACTGTTTTGCGCCATCGCTGCCAAAGTATGAATATTTGTACGTGCTCTTGACATGCAATGCACGTAATGACGCAAGCCGCCACATGTCAGGTGCAACTCCACTTGGATCAAAATCTACAGCACTTCTCAGGCGCATTGTCATAAATAACGAAAAAAAGCATTTTAGCTTCATTTGTGTCTGTCTGTCTGCCTGCCTGTATCAGGGTGGCTCCCACAGCACGGATTTTGGTGAAATTTGAAATTGAAAACTTTTACGAAAATATGTGGATAAATTCCGTGTTTGGTTACAATCGGACACTTGACATGAAGCGCTCAGTGCGGTGGTATTGATGACAGCAGTGCGAAATTTTTGTGGCTGGACAACAATGCAATGAGAACCTATTCTTGGTTTTCCATGGCAAACCTCGACGGTTCAGTGTTGTTCACAGCTACATGTAGGGCAACAGTGCAAAGTTACATTTTTGCGTTTCCACAGCAACAATGTTTACGAGAAAGCGTAACAGTGTTCCGTTATACATACATTTCCCATTTGTTTGTTACAAACTAACAGTTTTCTCTTGATTCAGAAAATGTATTACCTTGTTTTAATCTGGTAATTTTGTCCAGCAATCTGGTGACGAGACGCGAACATGTGCTTAGTTTCTGTTTGGACTGGGTTTCTTACTGGTGGCTGAGAGAGGCTGGGTGTTCTTCATGGTACTTATATACAACCAATCACTGAACAGCAGCCATTATGTCCTCTGTCAGTCGCTCCGGGTGTTCTTGGTCCTACACAACGGCGCTCTCAAGTCCTTGAACTTACTCTTTGCACAGCACGTCGCGAAGTATGTTATTGGTGCAGGCAAAACCTGTGGAAGTAAACTCTCAGGGCCATTATCACTCCGTCGTTTCGTTGGCAACGCTGAAGTAGAAGTTGCACCGCTGTAGTCAGTCTGCAGTTCGATCAGGCAGTAGAAGGAACGTAATGATGTCCTGCAGGAATGTAACTAATACGCGTCACTGTACATATCCTGGAAATATTATAAGGGTTACTTATTGTTTTATAGCTAAATAGACATGTGTGGAAGGCGTCAGTACCTTACCTTGGAAATATTAACCTGAATTATATATAAACACTCAGTCCGTACCGCGCAGTAAACACACTCCGTCTCTGTTACACAAACCAGTCAGTTAATGTTGTATAGGGAAATAATGGCTGTTTGTTCTGAGATCCACACAAAACACATAAATACACTGTGTGGACAGAACGTAGAATTGTTGAATGTTAAACTGGCGATACATATAGTGACCACTGGCAGTACATATAGTGACAACTGGCGGTACATATAGTGACCACTGGGCCTTAAAGGGTTAATTTTAACGCCTACTATACGCAAATACAAGCCGGAAATTCGCGGTTTGATTCCTGATGGTGTCATTGGAATTTTTCATTGACACAATCCTTCCGGTCACACTGTGGCCCTGGCGTTGACTCAGCCTTTAACAGAAATGGGTGCCAGGAATATTTCTTGGGTGGGGGGGAGGGGGGTAAAGGCGGCCGGTGCGTATTGCTGACAACCTTACCGCCTTCGTGTGCCGACTGTCTTGAAATCTGGGAGCCTCAACCTCCTGGAACCCTCAGGGCCTGGCATGGCCTGTCATGGGATTGCTTTACCTATACTATACGCAAAAATGTTGTCGCCGGTAACCGAAGAGCAGGGAGACAATATTGTATACCTGTAGCAACCCACGTGCATGTAAGGTGCTGCAGCACGGGACACACGTGGAGATAAAGGGTTGTAGTACAGACACTGGCATAAAATAGAAGAAAATTGGTTTCGTTGTTGGGAACTTTTTTAAAAGCAACGTGTTTGTCAGTTAGGATAATTGCTGGCGGTCGCAGTTGGAAGTCGTTGTTGTCAGATGTGTAACTTTGTTCTGGTGCACTGTGGACACTTACAGTAACAGGAGACTACAGAAAATGTGTGATTAGCACTCACCAAATATTGTTAGAATGATAAGAGCAGTCATGCGGTAAGGATGGGGAGAGGACAGAGCAACATGCAGGGTTTCGGTGGGAAAACCTGAAGGAAGGAGCCCACTCGGAACGCCTAGGCGTAGATGGGAAGACGGAATTAATACAGATCGTAAGGAAATATAATGGGAGGGCATGGACTGGGTTCATCTGGCCCGGAATAGGCACTATTGGCGGGCTGTTGTGAACACGGTGATGAACTTCCGGGTTCCATACAATGCGGTGAATTTCTTGGCTATCTGAGGAGCTGTTAGTTTGTGAGAAAGGACCCCACTTTTTTTAATTATCCATTTAATATGTAGCTCAGTTTGTGTAGCGTCGAATGGTGTGGTACACAGTGAATGGTGCGTAGTGACTGTCAGGCCATACGAGAGGCAGCAGTCAGGACTGTCACGGTATTTTACTGCAAAGACAGTCGACAAATCATTACAAATGCTGACAGCCCGACGCTCGGTCGCACTGCATGTGTGGGTACAGTTTCACACTTATCTTTATCTCATCGCCCAAGGTTCAGAGTTACAGCATGTTCCACCTTAACATCGTATTTATGGATGCACATAAAACTTTTATATCCCCCCCAACGGGTTGGTTTCAGAAACTCGTTTCATCTAATTCGTAGGCTTACTTTCTGGGGGACCAACTCAGCGTGGCTCAACACAGACCAAATCCAGGGACGAATTTTGTTATCGTAACGTCCTGCAAGTTCATCGTGGTGTTTATTGTTGTGCGAGCGTGAAGGGTGGGAGGGGAGAAGGGTAATAAAGTGCTGCGTATTGTCGGGTTTGGTAAGGACACAACGGTGGCATTGGAGGTTGTGAGGACGGTGGGTTACGTAACACGCTTATAATGGAACAGACCTGTACAGTGCTGGTAGCAAAACGTCAACAGACGACTAGGCATACC
>Ga0209629_10004414_pt1 | contig 10394 bp, 2 predicted proteins | sample TergutCu122P5_FD_187286 | JGI IMG/M metagenome (GOLD analysis project Ga0209629, IMG submission 187286) | Cubitermes ugandensis P5 segment gut microbial communities from Kakamega Forest, Kenya - Cu122 P5 (SPAdes) (version 2) | ecosystem: Host-associated > Arthropoda: Insects > Digestive system >... | reverse complement strand
TATTTAGCAAGGAGGCAGAAGAGAATGCAAGCAAAACAACAGCTTTAACAGCCTCTCTTACAGCACAAGCTTTAAGAGATGTCTCTGTCATTAAGGAAAACTCCATCATATTGTATATAAAATGAATTGCTCAGTCTTGTTCTTTCTGTAGCATACTGACCTTTAACCTCTGCATGTGCTGTAACAGAAAACTCCGTCTATCATGGGTGTTTAGTTGAGGTCAAGAGAACTTTGAACACCAACAATTAAACTACAGAGAATAATGAAAAGTACACCTTTTCGTCTTAGTACCAACATATGATGTGCAACATATTTAATAACACTAATATTCTTAAAATATATTACAGCAGCAAATACAGGAATATACTAAGCTTGAAGCAAAATGACTACACTGATTTCCACAGTCGATTATCATGCTAAATGGCTGCAGGAATAGTGGAGTTTGTCTTTTATGATGACCAGTTGTAATTAGTTCATTCTGAACACATCTGTTTAAAATGTATGACAATATTAGTGCACTGATTATGTTACTGTCTTTAAATGATTAAAAGCACTGCATATGTAATACCTGAACAAATCTGACTTTCACATAATGCTTACTGAATTTAACTTCAAAGTAATACAGTATGAATATTCTGTGCCTGTCAAACAACCACAGTTTTTACCCTGCTTTTCCTACAGTGAAACATACATCATTTTACTTTTCAAATAATGCAGTGCAGCAAGGCCATACAGTCACTGAACTCACAGACACTGAACACACACCAAAACCATTTAAACAGTCATCGTATGTATATGGTAGCATACCTATAAAACAGCTTGTAGGTGGTAACATTGGGTGAAGGTTCACTTCTGTGGAGCTTAAAATATTGCTATTGCTGTTAGCAAGGCCAGACTAAGTAATGTGACTAGGAGATGTGGCCTTTTAGACTCTGCAAGGTTACAGCCATCAGTTGAGCATGTCAACACACATGAACGATATTCAAGCTGGTCACCAGGCTGCCTAATGTAATTGCAATAGTTGCCCAAATCCAAAGACGAACAAAAGCGTTTCGTTCCTAGGCCACCTGAAATTCCAGTATTATTTCAATATCAGTACAACATGATCAAATGTTAATCATGTACAATGCCCACTAAAAGTAATAAAGTTAACATCTAACCTTAACCCTCTGAGGTCCAATTTTTTAAACTCGCATTGTCTCACCAGGACTGGTTGTGTTTGCAGGAAAGCACCATTTTGTGTCTGTAGGACCATAACTAACTACTCAGAGCACAGTCCCTTTTAATATGCCAAAAGTTGCACAGCTACTCACATTCCTTGCATTGTATGAAACTTAAGGTTCTATACCATGCACAACAGCCCAGTGCTGGCCCCTATTCTAATCCACATACCCCAACACACATTCTTCCAAACTATTTCTTTAAAAAACATTGTGATGTTGTCCTACCAGCTACACCTCCATCTTCTGAGTGATCACCCTTCCTTAAGGTTTTCACACCAATGCACTGTATGCATTCATCTTTCTTCCCATGCATGCCATATGGCCCATCCATCATATAATCCTTCACGCATTCAACCTAGTAAGATTCGGCAAATTGTACAAGTCATGTATCTCCTGCTTAATCAGTTTTATAGAGTTACCTGTTACTTATTCCATTTTAGATCAAAATATTAACATCTGCACCCTGTTCTCCAGCACCTTGAGTTATACGCTTAATGAGCGAGACAAAGTTTCACACTCATATAAAATAAGACAAAATTATAGCCAATGTTTATGCTGTTATACAGATGATGGGAAGAAGAAAGATTCTGAATTGAAAGGTACCAGGGATTTGAGATACGTAATCTTCTAGTAACTTCTTCATGAAAGCAATTTTTGTCATTACCAAATACTTGGCACTTAGCCAATTTTTAAGTATCACTGAACAGAAATTTTGCAAGACGTACTGGGTGCAGTACCAGACCACAACGGAATATTTTAAAGTTTACACTCAATCTTGTTAGGGACCTCAAAGAGTTAGTTATTTATTGACAATGGTTTTGTGTAACTTCTTCCTTCAGCAAAGACTCCATTTTGACAGAATGATAAATATAAGATGGTCAAGGTGTAAAACAAACAAGCTGTGATTTGCCTTGCACCCCACACCTGCTATATTTGTTTTGGGCAATCACTTCCTCATGTATGTGTTATCATTCAGCATGAATTATTTCATATTCATGTATAAATTCTGTCTGTATCTGAACTAAATGAAGGAAGTCCATTATACAACATCACCTGTGTATGCACAATACTGTAACTTGTATAACCATGTGTCACTGCAAACATTACTTGCCTGCAAAGAATGATAAGGTTTACACTCTTCTTTGATATTAATTAATGTGTACATAAATCTGGGGATGGTTATTTAGCCCCAAGCGTTGAGATCATAAGCATGCACAAGCACAAACAATATAAAATATGAATGATGTACCTCCATACAGACCAACTGTTTTGACACAGTAACTCGCCTCAAACACGTGGTCACAAGTTGTGGCAGTGAGGATGCCATTGTGAATCATGTTGTCTGAACAGTACATACTTTCGGAAGATGAGCACTGATAGCAGTCAATACCCATTCCTGATCCCAAAGATGGCAATACCAGCAGCCAGAAGAAAGAGTGCAAATTCATTAACATTGAAAATATCATGCAATTGCAATGTTCTGTTTAAGATACTACAGTATCTTTTGGTAATCACATGTACAACCCAAGCGAAGACTCCATCACCAAAGCTGTATGTGTACACTCCTATATACAATTCACAAAGTAAATAAATGGCAGCAGGATAACTTCCCCTTGTTCCATGCTTCAAGCAAGATGGAAAGATGTTGATTTATTGCTCAAAACACATGTCAGCTATCTGTAAATGATCTGATCAAAATGACAGGAACCTCAAAACAAAAGAATGTAATTTGTAAGAAACATGACAAATATGTTTCTGTTGTAGATATAAATATATTGCAAGGTCTGAAGTTCTCACACCTATGCTGCTGAAGATTCAAGTCTTGTGGGATGTTATGCCAAGTAAACTGATAAACAGTTACCTGCATGTCAAAGCACTGTAGTGCCTTCATCTTCAGAGTCAAGCAGGAGAATTTTTGACTCTGAAAAAGAAGGTGCTCCAAGCCTTCAGAATGTTGATTACTATTTACCCATCAATACAAAGCATTGCTGTGGACATGAAAGAGTGTAAATATGATTAGTATATATAATTTTCATTAGAAATGTTTTTTAACATGGCATATGAAATTAACAAAATGTGAGGATAAAAAATTAAAGTCACCAATTTCAGAAGTGTTGTTGGTGGCTAAAACAAGACTGGGAATGCCATACATCACAGTATAGTACACAAAATTCCTACTGCAATTCCTTGCAGTTCATAAAGCTCACTTTTGGTCTTTTATTAACAGCACTTCAGTAAAATTAGATGAATTCATTTTTACAAGAGCACCATAATGTACAATAGTGAACTTTAATTAAACCTGTAGACCAGTAATGGGATGTGGACAAAAAGTATAAATCATCAACAAATATTATGCACAAATTCCTGAAACTGAATTTTATCAATGTCTGATTAATGGCCAATGATATATATGTGAAAGTTCATTCATGATCTGACATCAAGTAGACTTTTGTGGATTAATATTACCTAAAATTGGCACTGCCTGGCAATAACTGAATCTCAAGTGACAAATTTGAAAAATTTTCTAGTAGTTCAAGCACTGACACTAGGTCATCGATGAACTGATGGACATAAAAAGTAGTAAATGACTATGCAGAAGAGAACTGCACTCTTCTGGGTTATTATGCAGCAAGTGGTGATAATTTCTTACCCATACTTTTGGGACAACCTATTGGTCCCACCCTCAGGGTTCAAGAATTCAAAAGAAAGCTTGTAGCCCCAATACAAAGTTTATATAAGGAAAAGCGTGGGCAGTGAAAAGTCTCAGTAGTGTGGTGTCAGCCAATAGGGTTGATGCAAGTGGTTGGGATGGAGGAGAGAGTCGTAGTCGGTGCAGTTTGGAGAGAGATGCTCCGTGATAGAAGAAATTCTAACCAGTGTGACAGCAAGACACAGGGCAATACTCACATGAGCAAAGTGGAAGTAAGGAAAAGGAAAGAAAGTGCAGTATGTTGTTCCATGAGGAAACACTGAAATGTGTGAAGTCACATGCTCCTATCTAATTGAAAAAATGTACATCAAATTACCAGTTTCTTTTAATTTACAAAGTTTTAATTATCATGAACTAATGTGCAAAGATGTTAAAAATTTGGAGATTCATATTTTCAAGACCCTCTTTCCTTCCTGTTGCTCACACACCTATTGTTTAGTATTCTCGACACCTTAAACAAGAAAGATTACTGTGAACTTGTCCCTAGTCAATGCTCCCATGAAGACAATCACAAAGTTGGGAATAAAAAACACAGTGATTCCAGAAAAATCACAGTTCCTGTCATTTGAATGGAACATTTACCCACATCTGTTATTTTATTTCTCTTCCCTCTCTTACATCATTCACACAATCTGCTCACCAATGGAGCAGTATACCATTTCCTACATAGAGAGACAATGTGTCCCTTTCAATGTGTCCCTGCACACAACAGCATTACTGCAAACAAAGTCTGTACCTGTCAGGACATCCCATAACAGCTACCATGCTGACAAACATGATAAAAGGGACACTCTGTACATACACATCCAATAATTTTAATACTTAAAACATGTAAATGGTATATAATGGCATTCCAAATTTTCAAATAAATGGACATTGAAGAAGGTCCTCCATCAGTCAGACCTTTTGAAAATCACGGTCCCATACAATGTCAGACTGATTTTGGCAAATTTAAAATGCAAACAAAACACTGTTAAAACAAATGTAGCTCATGCATCCAACTGGTCACAGTATGCATTCCACAGACTATTATGAACATACACAGCAGTCAAGTCAACCATTAGAGAAGCATTAGGAATTGGGATCTGTGTTATCATCTTGCAGAACATGAATCTGGAAAAAAGCTGGAACCAAGTACCTGAAGATGTAGCAACAGGCATGTCAAACTTCCAATGTAAAAGAAACACATTTATGGCTTTTGATTTTGACTTTCATTGAGCAAAGTGGTCTAACTGCACATCAACAATTCTATGCACAGTATAAGCTGGTTTATCTGGCACCTCCAGGAGTTGCTGATAACTGCAGTTTTCTGGATCTTAGAATGTTATACCTAATGTGTATCTTAGTAGACCTAGCAATCTTATGGACATACTTAACCATTCAATTTGTCACTTGATATCCTGTCCTGTTCCCTCTTTCGGCACTTTATACTCCCTATTCATCACCAGTTACATAACATGGTGTATATACATAAAACCCATAAAAACCTACACAGTGAGACACGCATTTTGCTATTGCTACTATAATTGTTGACTTGTGATTAGTTACCCTATAAATAGTCTTTCTTGATCAACTTTTGCTTTCTGAACTCTTGGAATCAATGTTGGGTGTCACCAGTATATGGAGTAATAAATGTAATAGTCGTCAAAAAAATCTCCAGTTACCAGAGCTTTCCGGATCCTTCAGTGCTGGTTAAACCAGGTTTACTGTACTTAACTAACTCTTTGAAAATACTAGTTTTTTATAAGCAGCTCAAGACAATGTGCAGTGGCAGAAAAATGCTGCAGGAGATCAAATACAACAGCCCAATACAAACAATATTATTGGCGTATTAAATAAGCGGATGGGTGTACATTGAGAGCCATTCACAATGGTGAGAATTAGTAGTCCTTAACAAATGGAAATCTAATTTCAGTGTTTGTGTACTTTAGAATTACATAACTAATTTGGATGTTCCATATTACTTAACACATTTAATCTTTCTTTCCACTTATCAGTACATAAAAGAATTTCACCAATGGTCTGTAAACTACATCAGTACTGGCCAAATGTTACAAATGTGTTAAGTTTGGCATGCCTGGCCAGAACCACATGTACCTATAGCAAATCACAGCCCATGTGCTTATAAATGGTAATGCTGCCTGCAGGTTAGAGTTATCAGAAGCATTAAAATTTCAGCTGCCAGAAGTACTGCCACCTAGTGAAAGATCAAAGGTTTTTCTCCAAACCTTCAAATCGGCCTGTATGTTTGATACAATACTGTGCCCCAAACACAGCATCACAAGACTTTGGCACCAGATCCACATCACTCTCAAGGAACTCATTGCACTGGAATGGATCATCATGACTTGTACTAACACACTGGTAGCAGTTGATTCCACTTGCTGAAAAATATTAACACTGCAAATGTACCAATGAATAATTAGCTAACATGTAGCCAAAACTCTATGTTCTTCATCTGTAAAGCATTTCTCATTCCTCCTCATCTACAACTGAAAATGACAGACAAACAAAGACATAGTAGCAGAGTCTGTGTTCAGACTTGATAACTTATCCATCCAACAGGCCCAACTGTGTAGATGCTTCCCACCTTTCCATCTATGGATGCAAACAGATCCAGTTTCCAAAAGCTCGCATTTCTAAATATTTTTGCTGCAAATATGTTTTATACGAGTAACAGAGAGGTCGCACAGAACATAAGAAAAGTTTCAGGTCAGTGACAAAGTAACACCATTCTTAGTGCACCCATAATATTTTAGTGAGGCCTGAAATATGGATCTCAGAAGTCTGTATAAAAATGACAAAACAGTAATGCAGCTGATGACTTCATCTTTCTGGGAAGTGACACCACATCAGTGTGTAATCAGATTCCAGTATTTCCTCATAATGTCATGACTCAATTACCCATTAAAACAGTGTCATATTGCAGAAAAACAGAATGCTCAGCTATGCCACTTCAAAAACGTCAAAACTTCAGAACAGTAATCAATCATTTATACCAACACATGGAATGAATAAAATTAACTACTGGACAGCATTGCAGTTTCAAATGGATGTTTATGATAAAACAAGTAGCTGTAAAGAAAATGGCCTTTCCCAGGGCTTTTTATTACCACAAGAATGTGACCCATGTTACAGCACTAACAAAATGTTCTTACCCACTGCTGTTTATCAAACAAAATTCATTTCTCAGTAGCCAAAATTTCAAAATAACATTAACACCAAACTGAAATAATATTCCACATATGAGAAAGGAATACACAAGTTGTAAGACTACATTAACTTCCATTATGATGTGAATCAACAGGAACAAGAACCCAAAGCAGAGACAAATGTAATTCATTTTAACGAATGAAATCTACAGCACGAAACTGAGGCAAAGATCATGAGCTTTGTCCTTCTGATACAAGGAGGACGTAGACAGACGAGTATGGAGCATTGGCGGCATGATTCTGACATGGTAAAACCGAACTACTCAAAGAAAATCCTAGCCTGTGCCACCTGTCCAAGATTAACCTGAATTTGGCCAGTGTTTCCCAAACTTATTTGCATGCAGACCCCTTTTGGCTTTGAAAAATAATCTATCCTCATGTCGCTGGTCACATAAATGTAATGTCCGGACGATACGTATCCAAAATTAAAAATTTATATCTCAGAACTCATTTTTAGATGGCTACCAATACATACCAGTAGCACATGTAACAATGCACTGCATGACTGATTATCACTCGCTTAGTAGGTACAGGCGGTTTCTTAATTGGATATTCTAATCATCGTACAAAATAAAATATCACCAATTAAAGAAGTTCTGAGATCATTTTGAACAAACCATTATTCCTTTAATTAAAAATTAGTAAACTTCAAAGTAGCCATTACAGAAATGCATCCATGTATCCCTTGGGATCTGCGGAGCACACTTTGGGAACCACTACATTCGCTATGGTTGGAGTGGAAGCATTGTCACGGGAAAGCAAATTCTTGCAAGTATGACCGAATTTGCTTGATAAAGTGGTTTAATGTTCAGTTTGTATTTGTATTTATTTATTTATTACATTCAAATAGATCCATACATGCTGAATACAATGACTGGATGTAAAACACGTCATATCATGCTAGTGTGTAAAGCATATAAATAATTACAAACAAAATAAGCTTCATATAATGTATATAAAATATTACAATATTAATAAAATTTTACAATCAATATTTATATGTAATTTAATAAACATTACAACAATTTAATACAATTTTGACTTCTAAATACCAACAGACATTCAGAATAACTGTATTCAGGTTTGTGTATTGTATATTAAGTATGGAAGAGGCCCTCCAATGTGTAAAATGAATGTGTATTCAGGAATTTCCTTCAAGCTTGCTTAAATTTATTCGGATTTCCTGCAATACTTTTTATTTCTCTGGGTAACATGGTAAAATGTTTTATACCTGAGTAGTGAACACCTCGTTAATAGACAAATTGGCCAGTGGCATTGAGATTGTTAGTTTGTCTAGTATGTATATTATGATAATCAAAATTTCGCATGAAAAGATCCCTATTACTTACCAAAAATAAAAGGAGAGAAAAGATATACTGTGACTTAAGGGGTGAAATTTCTAAATTTTTAAGTAAGTTCATACAACAGTCCCTATTCTTATATCCCATAAAAATTCTAACGGCTCTCTTTTTTATCTTGAACATTTTTTGACTATGGGACAGTTCCCCCAAAATATAATTCCGTAAGTCACAAATGAGTGGAAAAGAGAATAATAAACCACTATCAATGCTGAATGAGAAGTATATGTCTCGATGGTTCTAAGGACATAACAAGCAGTGCTTAATGTATTGGTAAGTAAATCAGTATAGTTTCTCCAAGATAATATATGATTAACAGTTCAACAAGAAATTTTGTTTGAGAAATGTCTGGAATTGTTTTGTTACCATATCTAATCTTCCTGCAGGTAAGCATGTTATTTTTAGTTGTAAAATGAATATAGTGTGTTTTCTTGAAATTTAGAGAATGTAAGTTTGCCTTAAACATCTATCTGAAATTTAAAAAAAAAACCTTATGGATGTTTATATTAAAATGCCAGTTTGGTTGAGTTCTTTTTTATAAAACTGGCACAGGCCATATAATAAAAATCCAAGCACAGACGCACTGTAAAAAATTCATTACGAACAGGAACATTATGAAGAATTCAGAAAACTGAGTAACAAGGAACTTCATGATATTCCTCCGGCGAAGCTAAATTTGGTACAGCTGGGATAGCGTAGTCGGTATGGTGACTAGGTTACGGGCTGGAGACCCGAGGAATTGTTATTCGGTCCCCAACTTTTCTCCACGGCGTCCAGATCGGCTCTGGGCCCACCCAGCCTCCCACATTCACTGGGTAACAGGAGTAAAGCGGCCACGTCGTGAAGCCGACCAGCCATCTCCATCTATAGCACTGATTGAGTACATTAGTTTCGAGCTAATGCAAATCCATACGAAAAGTACGACCTACCGACTTCAAATACACACCGAAGTTCCGGTCGCAGTTATTTCTGTCCCCAAGGTTTTTTCTGTGCCCTTTCGAATACTTCACAATTACTTCCTCCCCTACCATTTCCAGTTGGTCTTGTATAAAAACCTTCTCACCTGAATCGACGGTAAACAACTGTTACATAAAATCAGAATCAAACAATAAAGTAGAATTCCACCTATCCGGATTAATTGGGACGAGCCATCCGGATATGCAGAAAATCCGGATAATTAGATTTTTCTTTGAAAATAGGCTACACTAGCAGTTTAAAGTGGAAAAAAAATTATACAAACTGCTGTTACAGGCTACATATCTATTTACGTACAAATAAAACATCAACACATAATTCCTTATGTGTATTTGACAAATGGGGAAAAATTTAAGCCATAAAAAATATTAGTACAATTACAGTACCAAAATGTTTACCCGAAGGGCCAAGCCGATCCGAATAATTGGCGATCCGGATAAACAGCATTCGGATAAGTGGAGTTTACTGCACTAAACTTAGACGGGCGTAGCGAACTTCACACCCCGCCCGCTTTACTCCCGGGAATCACGTCACCGCTGCCCACAGACTACAGGGTTGGGTAGGCCCCAGTGCCGGTCTGAACATTTTGGAGAAGACAAAAATCTCATAACTGGTCACACAAGCCTTGCTGTACTGTGCATATTCATCACACAATACATTATATTTTCCTGCTCATGGTATATTGGAAAAGGTGACAATTATTATCTCCTGCCGTGGCAAGAAAAGGTCTGGAATATATCTTACATTCCACATTCTGACTCAGGTTTCGGATGTTTAAAAATCTGGGCCAAGAATTGGCACGATATTGAGAGCGTAATTTCAGTGCAGCAAAGGTATTAAAACCGAAAGCGTGAGCAATAATATCTGATTGTTTAAAACACTGGTGAACCTGCTTTAAGGACAACAACAAAAAAAG
>Ga0209629_10004413_pt1 | contig 10394 bp, 5 predicted proteins | sample TergutCu122P5_FD_187286 | JGI IMG/M metagenome (GOLD analysis project Ga0209629, IMG submission 187286) | Cubitermes ugandensis P5 segment gut microbial communities from Kakamega Forest, Kenya - Cu122 P5 (SPAdes) (version 2) | ecosystem: Host-associated > Arthropoda: Insects > Digestive system >... | reverse complement strand
AGAAACGCTGCTTGAAATAAGGGGCGGAAATGTTTTCACTGCCTAGGGGCGCCAAATAACTTAACCCTTAGGCTACCGGATTAAATTTCAGTTGCCATTTAATAACATTAAATGGCTGAGCAACTATAGTTGTTGTTGGCAGGTTAAGGGTTAATTCGCCCCTGGAGGAGGCCAGTTGTATAGTTATAAATTACAATTCTGTGGGTAAAGGGATCTTATTGTTAGAATGTTTCTATTATTATAGTTGTTGTGATTGTATTAAATTTCAGGTAATTGTTGCCTAAATGATACAAAATTACACTCGCAGTTGTGCATCATTATGTATTGTGCAAAAAAAAATTTAACATTTATTTTAAATGTACGGTCGAACCGGGTTATAACGATGTTGGTTTATGCAACACCTCGTCTATAACACCAGATATTCTGTCATATGTATTAATTTCTCACTGTTAACCGTAACAGTATACTGCTCAGAACAGCACTCGCTTCGGATGGCACAAAACATTGTCCTTTTTTTTATGTAACCGAGTTTGACTGCGTTTTCAGAATAAACAAATATAACCCAATGCACACTTCCTTTATTCTGTAACGATATATGTTACATTATAATCCTCGACATGTTTCGAGCAGTACCTTTCTCATCTTCAGGAGGACAAATTATATTATTACAGCCTCTAGTGGTATCGTCACTCTCTGTAAACGGCCGTACAGTATGCCGGTTGAGAGCGACATACTGTACAGCCGTTTACAGAGAGTGACGATACCAGAGGCTGTGAAAATACAATTTGTCCTCCTGAAGATGAGCAAGGTACTGCTCGAAACATGTTGAGGATTATAATGTATCATATATATTGTTATAGAATAAAGGATGTATGCATTAAGTTGGTAACATGAAACAAGTCTATAGTATGATGCACGGTCAGAAAAACATAAAAATGTAACCCAGTTTGTATTTTCAGAATATACAAAACGCATCAGGTTATCTTTAATGTGTGATAATATGCAACTGTCCGTGAAGTTTTTGTTGTTTAGGCCATAGCTGGATTTTGGTACATTTACTAAAATTGTGATTAAAAGTATTATAAGGATGAGATCTCTTATCCACGAAATGGTCATTTATAATAATACAACCAGGCTAATCTTATACATTTGTATAGACCAGTTGATGGCCCAAGATGGGTCAATATGTAGCTTATTCTCTAGGATCAAAGATGATGGTCTTACAATAAGAATACTTGTGTTGGACTGTCCTAATTATTGTTCTTATTGTTATAAGGATAAGTAGCATGTAAGGGTTACTGTTTTCAGGTTTGACAAATTTTTTTTAGATTTAATTTGTTGATTTTGATGTGATTTTGACCGTGCATCGTCGTTTATATGTGGAAATAAAATGCCAACTAGATGCAACAGAGGTTTTCATTGCAGAGCTTATTGCTTGCTCAACATGTTTCAGGCACCGCTATGCCCATCATCAGGAGCTCAAGAGTTTTATACAGTGGTTGCTGCCTGTGGTATTTCGTGCTGTGGTTTTCAAGTTGCTGGTCTTGAAAACCACAGCACGAAATACCACAATCAGCAACCACTGTATAATACTCTTGAGCTCCTGATGATGGGCATAGTGATGCCCGAAACATGTTGAGCAAGCAATAAGATCTGCAATAAAAACCTCTGTTGCATCTAGTTGGCATTTTATTTCCACACATTAATTTGTTGAGTTTGTTCGTTTGATTGTTCATTGTGTGAAATAATGTCAAGTTTGAACTTTTTGTGTAACATATCCTTGAAATTTATGTTCGAAGCAAAACAAGGATTTTTATTCACAGTAAATGCCTTCCTTTATGGTAGTTACCTGTTTGGTATGTGTCTTGTTGTGTTGGTTTGTGTTTGTATTATACCTTGATATGGATTTCTTTTTGTCGGTTGCAAAGCTGGTATTTATGTTGTTCGTTTTGTCCGCAGAAGGAGGACATTGAGAGTGCGTTGCGTACTAGCAACATGAGCTTAGAGGATGCTATAGAACTGTTGAACCAGGGGCGACTCAATGTGGAGGCGTGGCGTCGACACGAAGATCACTCTCCGTTTGATTTATCTTCGAGCCACCCTGGCACAGGATTCCCTGGGCAGGGATTCAACCCAGTTCCGCAGCGGATCTCATTTGTTCAACCCGTATGTTGTTTTACATTATATGACGATAGGATATCCCATCTTTCACCATGCTGCTATCATGTTTATTCGCCTTTAATCTGAAACCTATGGTACACCGAAGCCCAGTCTGACTATTGCTTGGGTCTTTTGGAGGAAAGCTTCCCCCCCCCCAATAAAACCATTGTTACTGTGTTCTAGCTAATGAACAACATCTGTAATGAGCAATGAAGCTTTGTTTTTACCCCTCCTATGAACATGGGGGATCTCTTGCTTTGACTTTCATGTAGAGTTGCCTTTGAACCATAAACCATAAGCTGTGTGGAAATTTATACAGTACTTTCATGTAGAGTTGCCTTTGAACCATAAACCAAAAGCTGTGGGGAAATTTATACAGTACTTTCATGTAGAGTTGCCTTTGAACCATAAGCTGCGGGGACATTTATACAGTACTTTCATGTAGAGTTGCCTTTGAACCATAAGCTGCGGGGAAATTTATACAGTAATTTCATGTAGAGTTGCCTTTGAACCATAAGCTGCGGGGAAATTTATACAGTACTTGCATGAAGAGTTGCCTTTGAACCATAAGCTGCGGGGAAATTTATACAGTAATTTCATGTAGAGTTGCCTTTGAACCATAAGCTGCGGGGAAATTTATACGGTACTTTCATGTAGAGTTGCCTTTGAACCATAAGGTGCGGGGAAATTTATACAGTAATTTCATGTAGAGCTGCCTTTGAACCATTTAGCTGTGGGGAAATTTATACAGTACTTTCATGTACAGTTGCCTTTGAACCATAAGCTGCGGGGAAATTTATATAGTACTTGCATGAAGAGTTGCCTTTGAACCATAAGCTGTGGGGAAATTTATACAGTACTTTCATGTAGAGTTGCCTTTGAACCATAAGCTGCGGGGAAATTTATACATTACTTTCCAGAAAAGAAGGGCATTTTAATGTTCACGAAATGATAGTGTTTTCTGAACTGACAGTACCCATCTTTCAGAATAAAAGTGTCATGTCCCAGAGTACCACACTCTAAATAAATTGAGAGGATTGTATGATGTCATGGAATAGCTGTGTCCTGATCAGTTGTTCAGTATATTTTTTACATGTGGTGGGTCTGAATATGGGTTATGATCATTAAATTGAGATCATTTGACCTGCAGGGTCCTGGAGTCAGTAATTCTGCTAGTCTCCTCAACAACCAAAGTGCTAGTCTGTCCAGTATTAACAACATCAGTCCTGCCATTGTACAGAAGATAATCTCGCAACAACCCCCACCTCAGCAGCCACCCGCACAGCAACAGAATGCGTTCAACCAAGCAGCCCGCCCTCCACAAAACCAGCCTTCAACCGCCCAGCTCAGAATGTTGGTGCAGCAGATACAGATGGCGGTTCAAGCTGGCTATCTAAATCATCAGGTAGGTCACTGTGTCTTGTATGTTTGGTACAGATGTGTAACGAGATTGATATTTGGCAGAATGAATTATACGCACCTTACCCCTGGGACTAGAGAGAAGAAGAACCTCTGAAATCTGCCAAATCGTCTGTTGAAGTGCTTTCGTTGCCCCAAAAAATTAAAACGTGGAAATACGTTGTTTGCTACAGTGCTCACATCCAGGTAGAAGCAATTACCATGTGGAACAGGAGTGGCATTTGGATGCGAAATTGTGGTGGTAGGATTTCTGGAATTTCACACACATTTACTGATAGTATTGGACATCATTAAAAGTACAGTATTCAGGATTTGGCTGTTGATTTCTTCGCGAATAGCTGCTAGTAATTATGTTACTACTTCAGTTGATGCCACGTAACCCTTCTTGGGCTGCTGGTTAGCATGTCGCCCACTGTCTTGTAGCTGTTCTAAGTTTATGGTACTCCATCTCGTCAGTGAATTTGATTTATGAAGTGACATTTTCTCAGAAGTGCATTGAGCAGTTCAGTTCAACTGGTGATACGCGGTCATTCATATTTGCATTTTTTTGTATGAAGATATCTTCTGTAACCATTTCTCCATGATGACACAATTTCTGCGAGGCAGCAGTGAACCGCGGTCTGCACTAAAAATGACATGTTGAATTTTCTTTCAGTTGTCTTTTTTCAGTCATAAAGAACAAAGTATGTCAGGCATAGTGGGTAAGGGGCTAACAAGGAAACCTTAGAATGGAAGTCTGAAGTGCAGTAATTAACTCTCTCCTGACCCCGGTTAAACGGAAATGCAAACATTTGGGCAGATAAATTCTAGTGGGCACCCTTTATGTAAAATAATAATAATAAAAATAATATCCTACAATTGAATTTCCACCTGGTTGCAGTATGTGAATGTTATTTGAACCAAACAGATAAAATTATGAAACACATGGCTTTTGTAGGAAATAAAACAGAGTGTGCAGCTTGCTTTAAAAAATTTAAGTATGCATCCTTGTTGCCTATATATATATAAATAATGATTCTCTTGGGGGTGAAGTTGTATGTGCGTCCTATATATAGGACAACAGTTAAGGACAGGGTTAATGTAAGTTCTCTTATGCAGATCCTGAACCAGCCGCTGGCGCCGCAGACACTCATCTTGCTGAACCAGCTACTGCAGCAAATCAAAGTCCTTCAGCAGTACATGCAGCAGCAGGCTGTGGTACAGGTACAGCCTCTGAAAGGGAGCTCCAATGCAGTGCTGCACATCTCTGTGCAGATAACCAAGACAAAGCAGCAGATACAAAATTTACAGGTAACACAGTACAGTGCTTTTTATAAATGTGGTTCACCGTCCTGTACCTTTGTGTATTGATAGATCACACAGATATGGAAGATGATAGATTGCATAGGAATGAAAGATGATGGATCACACAGATATGGAAGATGATAGTTCACATAGATATGGAAGGTGATAGAGCACATACGTATGGAAGGTGATAGATCAAACAGATATGGAAGATGATAGATCACACAGATATGGAAGATGATAGATTGCGTAGGAATGAAAGATGATAGATTGCATAGGAATGAAAGATGATGGATCACACAGATATGGAAGATGATAGTTCTCACAGATATGGAAGGTGATAGATCACATAGATTTGGAAGTTGATAGAGCACATACATATGGAAGGTGATAGATCACACAGATATGGAAGATGATAGATTGCATAGGAATGAAAGATGATGGATCACACAGATATGGAAGATGATAGTTCACATAGATATGGAAGGTGATAGATCACATAGACTTGGAAGTTGATAGAGCACATACGTATGGAAGGTGATAGATCACACAGATATGGAAGACGATAGATTGCATAGGAATGAAAGATGATGGATCACAGATATTGAAGATGATAGTTCTCATAGATATGGAAGGTGATAGATCACATAGATTTGGAAGTTGATAGAGCACATACGTATGGAAGGTGATAGATCAAACAGATATGGAAGATGATAGATCACATAGACATGGAAGATGATAGTTCACATAGATATGGAAGTTGATAGATCACATTATGGAAGATATCACTGCCATTAGATTTCAGTGTACAGAGTGAAGGCTCATGATGCCTGATCATGTGCGCAAATTTCAAATGGTTGTAGTACTGTTCAGTTGCATGAGTTGACACTTCTTACATTGTGAAAAATTTACTAAAATCTTGAGGATTTTGTGTATGTGGTTGTTCCAATGGCTTGCAAGGCTGATTGAGATACAGCAGTTCTCCAAACTGTTGGTTTTAAACTCTATTAAAAGCCGATTGTTTAAGAATATCTTCATACCTTTCACTTGTGTATAATGTGAGGGCTGTGAGACAGACAACCAGGGAATCTGGGTTTGATTCCCAGCAGGGTTGGAGGTTTTCTGTCTGACCACCAAGTGCGCACTGGAACTTCGACTTTTTTTTCCCAGTGGTGACTGTAGCATAATTCAAACCATCTACGTACATCAGGTGCTGATCACTGTAAAGGCCACGCCCATGCCGTGCCACTAAGGGTTAAGAATGTGTCTTTCCCCTTTGATTTACACAGTTCGTCCATGTCTGATTCACACTTTCCATGTCATGCCATGCTCTGACCATGCGGTTCTTCTCAAGGCCACAGCATGGCCATCGAGAGAGCCTGTGGGCTACCTGCCCGCGTTCAGCTTCTTCTGGCTACCATGTGGAGTTCCATGAAGATTGTTATCAGAAGCATACCAATCCTCCTCCACAATGATCCACACCTACAGCTGTAAAGAGTGGTAGCAGCACATTACAACAAAGACAATCAGTTAAACTGTTGGACTAGCATTTCGGATATTTCCGGCTACTGCGTGGACTTCATGAAGGACATGGCACTGTTGGAGCAGGGCAGGGGCGCGGCATGGCATGTGTGAATTAACAGCACGGCATGGCAGGGGAAGGGCATGGGAACAGCAGGGGCAAGGCATGCTATGTGTGAATCGGGCTTTAGAGGCACTATGTGAGCTGTGTGGCCAGTACGTTACCTTTACCATACTGTTACTGTGTGCTTTGTACTAGCACACACCATAATCAAACATATTTCAGAATACGTTTCACTCCTCCTCCCTACAGGATTTCCTGCTTATTTTAACCTTTTTCAAGCACTATCTGGCTGTATGTACAGGGTGCTTCTTAATTTCACAGGAGCACAGTAGGCAGACATAGAATCCCTGACCGTAGGTTGGTGGTCTTAGACTGATGTCCACAAGTAAAGAGTGTGAAGTTAACGTGTGTTTGCCTCAGCTTATGTTGCAGCTATAATCACATGACTTGCATAGGACATGCAAGGTCATGTTACACTTCAGTAAATCTGACTGGACATCGCTCGCAGTGCCTCTACAGCAAGATCTGTCATTAATCTTGTCATGTATAATCTGTAGATTTCATGGAAGCCATATTACTGTGTTCATTTCAGTTCAGATTTACTGTGTTCTCCATCCGCAAAGATTTTTGAGTTTCCAGAGATGTTCATAGTCTGGTGTATTGCTGGCAGTATGTTTTAGAGACAAAGTGACATCGTACTGAAAATAGTGTGTGAAAACTGTTAAGAAAAGCTGCGTGGAAACAGTTAGTGTAGCATATTCCACTGAAGAAATGTGCTAGGGGTTTTGGTGTGCAGCTGAAAGGGGACTTCCAGCTGGCAAAAATACTTTTTTTTTAGTTTTCACTAAACTACATAGAGATGCAGCAAGCCATATACGTGAAGCAGTGTCAGCAACATCGGTTGACACCTCAGGGTCTTCGGCCACACTGTCGAAATAACGAAATGTTGTTTTGTATTCGCAGAACCAAATAGCATCACAGCAAGCCATTTACGTGAAGCAGCAACAGCAGCAGCAGCAGCAACATCACATGACAGCTCAGGGCCCTCAGCCAGACTTCTTCAAGCCAAATGTTCATGACCCACTGAATCAAATCCCAGCCAATTTTGGAGAACTGAATATCAAGGAACCACCGGTACTGTGGATTATTCTGTTACGAACGGGGAAGTGGATGAGAGATTTTAACAGGGGGTTCATTGTGTGTGTGAGACGTAGTTGTAACTTGTTCTCTGCTTAAAGTTGCTGATGGTACCATTTACAAGTGAAAACTTGTAAACATTCTGAACACAAATAACTGTTTTTTTTACTGTTGACTGTGCATCCCTGCATAATCTTGTAAATAAAGCCAACTTGGTGCACAATTTTTCTTAGTATATGTAATTCTTTTCTGTGCATGTTTCGGGCAACTGTGTGCCCATCGGCAGGAGAAATAACTGTATCTATGCGACACTTGGTACTTGTCAGTCTGTATGGATGACCGTCTGGTATGCAGGGTGGAATTCCATTCCACCCTGCATACCAGACGGTCGCGTAGGTACAGTTATTTCTGCTGATGATGGGCACATAGTCACCTGTAACATGTAGAGAAAAGAAATAAACATACTAAGAAAAACTGTGCACCAAGTTGGCTTCATTTAGAAGATTACAAGACAGACTGTTCCACTGCCTTCTGTGTATGTGGACACAGTAGTTTTATATGTATGTGGTGAGATTGTGGATTACAATGCAGATAATTGGATGCCAACTGGATGATACACGGAAGTTTATTGCACCGCATGTAGAGCCGACATAGTTTTTGTTAAATTATTAATCAGGCTACATTACTGTAGGGAGTAGTGTGTGTATTTGGGGCATGTAACATGTACATGCACGTGGTTGTAGTAATTAAACTTTAAACGTCCGCGTTGGTATTTAAATTTTAGTGCATGGTTTATGAAAATGTGAATATTATTTGAACTGAAAAAGATTACATTTGTGAAAGAAATGGTATTTTGTGGAAAATAGGACAGATTTTATACAGCATGTCTTGTTGCCTCATAAATATACAAAAAGAACTTCTACGGTTGTCTGTATTTTCACTCACATATATATGAAAGTGGGGTTTTAAGGGTTTATGAATGCCATTATCAGATAAAGGGAGAGAGTTACTGTCTTCACAACACGTTGCCACTTGCCCAAATACTGAACAATACGAGTCAATTCCTTGTTCTCCCACTTGGTTTCGTATGATCCATCATAATATTCTCCCATCTGTGCGTAGATCTTCTGGGTGGCCTGTTTATGTTTCTACAAGTGAATCTTGTATGCAATTCTCACCGAAACAAGCCATGTCCCCTAACATCTCATTCCCTCTGATATCATCACCATAATAATGTTCAGTGAACAGTATAAGTCCTGAAGCTCCATGGTATGTTGTTTTCTCCATTCTCCTTTTTGTTACTTCCTCCTGTTTTGCCCAAATGTCTCTCTTAGCAGACATTCCCTGAATTTAATATTTGACGGTGTGGATATTTAAATTATCTTGCCTGCTTTATGATAAACATAAATATTTGAAAAGAAAAAGATGTAACAAATGGCATTTTGTGGAAAATAAAACACGGATAATGTGGATACCTTAAAAAGGCAGTAGATATACAGGGTGTTACACGACTTGTTGACATTACTGCAGGAGGTGATTTCCTAGGTCTTTGTGATCAAAAAAGTTCATATAAACATGTCTCCGATTTTGGACGGTTACGGAGTTATGACCGCTTGAAACTTAGAATAGAAGGTAACAATTATTGACAATGAATGGAACAAAATAATAAACCAGCATAATACATGATACATTTAAAGTATAATGTAAAGTTAACTTCGTGAAATTACCTTTAATTTGAATTGATCTGTGCTTAAAGTTGGTTTTCGAAAATGCCACTGTCGGTTGCAACACAGGCTGCCGCTCGGTTGTGAACTGCACGAGTTGCTCGTTGCAGCTTCAGCAAACGATAAGCCACTAAGCTGAGTACATCACCCGCCACATGGTTCCGTAAGACGCGGTTCACACGAGGGTGTGTACGGGAATTAAAAAATGCCCATAACTCTGTAATCGTCTAAAATCAGACACATGTTTATATGAATCTTTTTGATCACAAAGACCTAGGAAATCACCTCCTGCAGTAACGTCCACAAGTCGTGACACACCCTGTATTTGTTCCCTGAATAAAGCAAATGAATATCTTTGGGCATTTTCATATGTGCATTCAAAACGTATCAGTGTTCATAGGTTCATCACCCTTCATAATTGTATTACTTAATATTTTGATTTCTACATACAGTCTTTTTAGATGTGCTGACCTTCTGCACTCCTAACCCAGATTTGAACATAAAACTCCGTTGCTGCTTAAAACCGTCGAGTTTATGGTTATGACTTTTGAAGTGTTTGCTGCCAAACCTTGTGACTGTAGGACCTTCTCTCTTAGTGTTGTGCCACTAATGAGTGAATGGCTGGTTCTCACTTTTTGACCCTCTTAACAACATATGTCTGCTTGTAAAGGAACCTAGAATTAATTTTGTGTGTTTAGACGACAAGGAACCATTATTTTATCTTCTATTCAAATAATGGTCAGGTCTTTCATAAACCATGTAATAAAATTTAAATTCCGACTTGGTCGCCTGAAGGCTAAACCATGCGGCCAACCAAGTGTCCAGTTTTTGAAATCCGAACTGTTTTAAGGGCCTGCCTTTGACTGGAGAACCTGTCACATGATATGTAACATTTTGTGGTGCCTTCCCTATTGTGGCACATTTCCTAATCTGGCAGCCAACACGACACATATACCGGGGTACTGATAAGTCCTTAGCCAAACATACTTCCCTATGTATTTTGTTTGATGGTGAGAATATTTCGTTTGATGATAGTCTTGTTATATATATATATATATATATATATATATATATATATATATAAA
>Ga0209629_10004412_pt1 | contig 10397 bp, 9 predicted proteins | sample TergutCu122P5_FD_187286 | JGI IMG/M metagenome (GOLD analysis project Ga0209629, IMG submission 187286) | Cubitermes ugandensis P5 segment gut microbial communities from Kakamega Forest, Kenya - Cu122 P5 (SPAdes) (version 2) | ecosystem: Host-associated > Arthropoda: Insects > Digestive system >... | reverse complement strand
TTCACCTCCAAGTTGTGGACCCATCGTTGTCGGGGTACAAACTTATATTCACCATACCGTGCCCACAGAGGTCGGTGGGTGCCACTGAAAATACACGTTAATATTATCATCAAACAATTCAAAAAATTAATCCAACAAACCATACTCACACATCAGACATACCAGGGGCATTCAAGTCAAACCGGGACTTTTAATTTTACAGGTATAAAAAGGGATGCTAGCATGGCGGTACTAGACGCAGTAGTAAGTGGCAGGTGTGTCCTATTACTGATAGGCGGCGCACATGTCGCGGGCCAGTCTAGAGACTGTTAATCAAGATGGCAGACAACAGTGTTAGTGCGTGCATGGAACAGCGTGTGGTGATGAAGTTTCTTGTGAATGAAGGCGTAAAACCCGCGGATATCTATAGAAGACTTCAAGCACAGTACGGTGATGAGACGCTCAGCTGCAGTAAGACATTTGAATGGTGTAAACATTTCAAAGATAGCCGTACGTCCGTCAGTGATGATCCCGGCTGTGGTGGTTCCCAGCCCACAGCAGTCATTCCTGTAAACATTCAGCACATGGAACGCCTGATCCTGGATAATTGACGCATAACCTGTCGTGAAAATGCACAAGAGACGAATCTTTCTGTGGGAACAGTGAACACAATCATTCACAAACATTTGCATATTCGAAAAGTTAGCACACACTGGGTACCAAAACAGCTTTCCGCTTTTGACTGGCACAGAAGAGTTGAAGGCTGCACTGAGTTGAAGGAGCGTTTTGACAGGGAAGGCCAGGATTTTCTGGATCGCATCATTACATGTGACGAAACCTGGGTACATTATTTCACTCAGGAATCAAAATGAGCATCAAAGCAGTGGAAGCATGTGGATTCACCACCACCAAAAAAATTTTGAGCAATTGTGTCTGCAGGTAAAGTGATGGCAAGTGTTTTCTGGGACAAACGTGGGGTTATTCATGTGGATTTTCTACCCCGTGGTGCCACTATCAACAGTGAATATTACTGTCGTGTTCTGAGTGATGTGCATGTGCGTCTGCGGAAAAAACGGCCTGGTGTGATCACTAAGGGCATCCCGTTTCTCCAGGACAATGCATGAGCTCATACTGCTCACCGCACTATGTGCACATTACAGCAACTCGGCTGGGAGGTATTGCCACATCCCCCTTACAGCCCAGACCTTGCTCCGAGCGATTTCCACCTATTTGGACCCCTAAAGGAGTTTCTCGGAGGTCAGCATTTCAGCACTGATGACTAAGTGAAGCAGGCTGTCCTAGGATGGTTCAGCCGTAATGACGAATCTTTCTATGCCGAAGCTTTCCAGGCATTAGTTAAATGCTGGGATAAGTGTATAAGTGTAGCAGGGGAGTATGTCGAAAAATAAATGCAGTTTCCACTCCTTGAAATTTGTTCTTTTATTTTATAAACTCAAAAGTCCCAGTTTGACTTGAACGCCCGTCGTATACATCTTACTTTTTCTGTTATTTCTTTTTTGTGTAAGTACAACACTGGAGACTTTATTTCCTGTACTTTGATCACATAATTTCTTCCTAGAAATAAGTTATGTCTGGCTTCCGCCCTTTTATGGCTTGTTACATGACACTGCTTTTAACTAAAACAGTGTCTCTGGTCTGCCATAACATGACTAATTTTACAATTCTAGTGAGTTGGTTTCTCTTCTTATATCTTGCAAATGAGATTCAACATTTACAGTTTGCCGTATTTACCCGAATGCAAGACAACTCTAATCTAAGATGACCACCCAAATAAAACATGTCTGTCAATGGAAAATATATTTATCCAAATCTAATGTGAACCCACTCCCCCTCCCTTATATATATATATATATATATATATATATATATATAACATCGGCTAAGACGAAGTATTTTACTACTAATTTCATACACTTAATACACATAGCATGTCAGATTCTATCTACATTTTCCATTCAGTGTCAGTGTCCCCATCTGCAAAGTCAGTGCCTTCATTTTCACACACATTTCTAACATTCCCATCCTCTTCATCGCCATTCCACAATACATATCATCAGTCTCATCCAATGGATAGGATATACAACACTTTTCAGATGTGCTGCCATGCCATTATGATACACACTAACTAAATACTACATTTATATTTCTTGATTTACAAACTTACATGAACCCATGAAGATTCACAATTTTCTCCACAGATGGTGTCAGTGGTGTTAAGAATTCAAATACATGTGTTCAAATTTTAAGTCGTGTCTGTGGTTTATTACATCCGAGTTCATGGCTCTTATTAAGGTTTTTAATTTGTGGATTGTTTCAGGTTTTATTTTTGTGCTTTTATTCATTTTTTTAATTCTTCAATAACCATTTCCCATTACTATCCTTGGACTACATCTGTTCTCAGGTGCATATCTTAACAAGTTACTGTTTTTTTATTCACCCGTGACTGAGAATAGGTCTATTGAAGGGATCCACCAGGTTAGGTGCTTCTTCGCCTGAAAATAGAAACACAGCCGACTTCTGAAATGTTGTGCTTCTTTAAAAATCAGGTGATGGACAAAGTTCAAAGAAAGAAGATTATGTCAATTTTAGTCACACTCTCTGTTCTCCCTTTTGTCTACAAATGATGATTTGGCAATGCAGGCCTTGGTTTGGATCCACAAGGGTCTGGTTCAGAATGATCTGCTTTGCTGTGGGCCAGTTTGGCACTTCGTATGAGAATTTAAGATGACCTCACATTTTTAAACATCAAATAAGGAAAATTCTTCATTTTGAATTTGGGTAAATATGGTATATACCCTGACTAGAACTGCCGCTGGTGTCCTGGGTGAGAGATTAGCTTCATCAAATGGACCCAACAGGAGCAGATGCATGATTTTTGTGTTTACCTGATAGCAGAAGAAGAGCCAGTTCCCAAAACATTCCTTGCTTTTAGTAAAAATATGAAGATATGGGCAGTTTCTGAGTTATGTAATATGCAACTTAAATAAACTCAGACTCATGTAAAAAGCAAATTCTGACCCATAGGAAAATTTGTTCAATTACTAGTGTCTTTATAATATGTATAATACTATATTATTAATACCTTAATTATTAAACATATTTTATATTGTGTGTTTTGTATAGAAACCTCATAGAAAAAACATTTTAAACACATACACTGACACTATAAAAACATATACATAACCGATGAGGTGTGATAAATGAGTGTGGGCAGGGTCAATTCCAATTCACGTAAATTTTGATTACATTAAAGTTTCAGGAACAGAGCCCTTACATAACTTTTTCAAACTGTCCGTATGAAAAATCAGACATATTTGTCACCTCAGTAACATGTCAAAAGCCTTTCAACTTATCTTACAAAGATCAGAAACATTATGTGTCTTGATGGATAAAGTAACATTTCACATTCCTGTAATCTCAGTTTTCCTGTTTATCCTTGATTCAAGGCTAATTGAACTTACTTCTAAAACAGACTGGTTAGACACCAATACCATCATGCTTTCATAAGTAAAATAAGCAGACATTACAGATTCAATATACACAGCCCATTTTACAAGTGGGTCATGTATACTGAATTATGCGAAGGGACAGCATGAAGGACATATATGCTAAGCTGCGTGAAGAGATGACACAACTGACAGGAGAAATACATAATGAATTATGTAAGGGGACGACATCAGAGACATGCATGCTGAATTGGGTGACCGTATGACACAAATGACAAGAGACAAGTACAGCAAAATTCTGTTAATCTGGCACGTAAAAGACTGAACAGGTGCCAGACTGTTAGATGTTATGGATTATCAGACGGTGCCTATACTGACCTAAGATCTTAAAAGTAATTTGTTGTTCCTGCTTCCATACTTAAAATCTTTCAACATCTGTCACTCAAAAAGGTCCTGCACACTTTCACTTGATGCCATAAGCTTTCATAATTTGTCCTTCTTATTCTTTACATCACATAGAGTTGACAATCCACTGCTGTATGAAGTCATAACATCTCTTTAACTTTCACCACTTTCAAGCCTAACAATTACTTCACATTTTTGTGAAATTGTTAGAGTTCCTTGTGTCCACTTGCCAGCAGTACCTTGTTTACTTATCTTGGGATCTTTCAGTCATAACTTGATTCTACGTGGTGAAGTATGTTTGTATATTACAGAACATCATTACATATTACTTATCTAAGAGAGATAAATTAGTAAAAACTCTTTAAAGATATATAATACAAACTGTCTGAACAGACACATGTATCACAGTTGAATCAAAGTATGTTACAACTTTCACAGACAACACCCACTGAAAAAAAAAAAATTGTTGTTTCTATTACCCAAACAAGACACTGGACAGTATCCCCCAACATATGTCAGTTTAAGTGCACAACTTGCTCAGCTAATGTGCCATTCATCCACAAACAATGTACTTACAAATACCATTAAAAAAACTACTTACTATGTAGGTATGGCTGACGCATAATGTATTGACTTGTTCATACACTCATGTCGAGCCTGAAAAGGAAAAAGCATATGACACTGACAACACTGTGTGAAATTAAATTTATATTTAAAAGAAATATTTAATTAAATATTTTCCCACAACATAGCATCCCACAAAAAGAAACACAAGTAGCATATACAACATTTACAGCAGATTAATTACTAACTCCAGGGGTCAGTCAGCCTTATTTGTTATTTATCCAATAACATTATCAACAGCCTATACAACATACAGGAAAAGGGAGTGCTTAGTGAATAATGAACTGGAAAGGATGTGAACTGAGGAAGCCAAGGCCTAATTTAAGCACTATTCTGGCATTTGCCTGGTCTGAGAACAATATGAAAAACCTAAGTCATGTCAGGCAGTGTGTACACTGACATATGCATCAGGTTCCACAGGCACACAAAGCAGGAGTGCTACCCACTCCACTACAATGTTCTTCAGATACTAACTCAGCTGCTCACAAAATTTTCCACCTTACTTGGACTAGTAAGGTTCATTACTGTGTTCCAAACAGCCTGGAGGTCAATAAATGAGTGAAGTGTGCAATCACACACACGCATATTCAGACAAATCAAACTCTACTTCTGCAGGCTAATATAGAGGTTGGACTCCCATGAAAATACATCACTTGCTTACATATTTGCACATCAATTAACAATTAAAAGCAAAATTTGTCAGTAAAAAAAAGTTACTGGAAGTTAGTATACCAAAAATTCTAAATGAGCTTAAAACAAATTGTTATAGTCCCAACAAACACTACCACATTATTTATTCAGGAATGACTATTGTTTTGTTCCAAAAAGACCATCATCAGGCCACCATTACAAAAACTTTAAAATAAGGTATAATACAGTGTAAATTATGCTTGTTCTATGGAATCCCATATGACTTACAAAGGTTACAAAATACAAAATTTATATAAAATTACATAAAAATCATTGGATTAGTAATGTCCAAGTTGTGTATAAAAAGTCAAATATACATAGAAAAGCTGTTAAAATAGTTGAAATAAGATTTTTGTGTGTGTAAAAACTACTGAGTCACAAGTGTCAGCCATGTGATGTGAACCTCATTGAAAATATTATAGTGTAATATACCATATTTATAGAAAGGCCATAAATATGTCCATACCAATGTCTTGATATACTCATACACTCCCTAAATATTAATTATGATCATCTAGCTGCCTTAACAGGAAATGTCATATTCTGTAATCACATGGCCAAAGATAGGGTATCTCATTATTTTTATAAGGTGTATTGGAGGATTGGCATGACATAGATGAATGCATGGCGCATGACAACTTGCAACTTATTCTGAATAAGGGTGTACATGGGGACTTATTCTGAATGACCTTCACTCTAGCAGCAGAGTCCTTCTGGAAAAGCTAACAGTTTCTCAACTATTATCTGTCTTCCTCAAATGAACGTTTCATGCACCACTTCTTAATCACCTAGTTACATTGTTTAACTAATACTCGAACAAGATGGAGTATTTTTGATGAAGACGGATAATTATAAACACAATGCACAGTATGCAGAGCATTAAGTTTCTCAGCTAGTCAAGCAATTACTTTCATTATATGAAACCCAGAGGTTTATTCAAGAGCCTACCAATGGTCCCCAACCTTAGTCAGGTGAATTCAGTTCATACTCTTATATCCATAAACTTTAATATTATCCTCCATCTATACCCAGGTCTTGAAAGTGGTATCTCTCCTTCAGGTTTTCCAAACAAAACATTACATGCATTTCATTCCTCGCACGCACACAACGGGCCTGACCCATCTCATTTTCCATGACATCATCTCCCCAATAACATCCGGTGAGCATTACCAATCATTAAGCTCCTCATTATACAGTTTTCTTCAGCTTCAAATACTAACCTCCATATACAGGGTAATTCATAAGTCCCTCCGGGATTTCCGACCTCTGCGGTACAGTAGCTGGGATGGTCACACTGAAGGGGAGCATGTCAACAGAGGGAGAGACACTCCAAGTTTCTGTCCTACTTTACAGGTGCTTGATATGTCCACTCTTGGTGATGTGGCAGATGTCAATCCTGTAATCAAGTTCCTGCCACACACGCTGCAACATCTGGCGGTTGATAGCAATGACTGCCTCCATGATCCTTTGTCGCAGCTGTGGTAAATCACGTGGCATAGAGGGCATGTACACACGATCCTTGATGTAACCCCATAAGAAAAAATCGCAGGGGGTTAGGTCACGTGACCATGGAGGCCAGGGAAGAAGAGAAGAGTCATTGTGAGAAGTGTGCCCAATCCAACGACCGGGAATATTAGCAATGAGGTGTGCACGGACGTCAAAATGGAAGTGTGGCAGGGCTCCGTCTTGTTGGAAAATGAGTACTCCCTCTCTTCTTGTAATTGTGGCATTAGCCACAGTTGCAGCATGTCCACGAAGTTGATACCGGTAACAGTGGGTTCCACAAAGAAAAATGGTCCATAGACTTTGCAAGAGGAAACAGCACAAAACACATTCACTTTAGGCAAATCACGGACGTATTCCATTGTTGCATGAGGATTATCCGTGCCCCAATTGCGTACGTTGTGACGGTTCACCTTACCACACACATGAAACGTCGCCTCGTCACTGAAAACCAGCTTCTCAGCAAACCCGTCTTTCTCTAGCCACTGTTGGAAATCCACGCAGAAGTGTAAACGAAGATTGTGATCCTGGGGATTCAGTGCCTGCAACAGCTGCAGCCAGTATCCTTTCACGCGAGGATGTTTGCGCAGAATGCGCCAAACACTTGACTGCAGCATCTGCAATTCCCAGTTCCCGTGATGTGTTGACTTCTGAGGGTTCCTGACAAACGTTTCTCACACATGCTTGACAGTCTCGGCCGATGGCCCTGGCTGGTCTGTTCGTTTTGCAGCGCAGAGGCAGCCACTCTGCTGGAATTTCATGTACCACTCACGAATTGTTTTGTCTGTAGGTGGTTATGTGTGGTACATGGTCCGAAACCTCTGTTGCACCACCACAATTGACTCAGTTTTGGCAAATTCCAAGACACAGAACACTTCTTATTCCCTGTCCACGCCATGTTTCGTCACAACTGCCCCCTAGCGGTGATACCTAGTACACAAAAAATCTTGGAGAGATTCTCTACCCACTGATATGCTCCTTTCCACTGTATCTGTCTTGGTTGTTGCACAGCCGAGTTCGGAAGTTCCGGAGGGACTTAAGAATTACCCATGACTATACCCACAATGCTGCACTGGTTGAGTTGGGTTTTGGGAGGGGGGAGGAAAAGGACTGAGTCCCATGATACCTTAGATTTAATACATATATTAAAAAAAAGTTCATCCTAGAACAGGCTATGAAGGCCCAGAGGGGGAGTAGAGGTATAGCTCTACTCTTTCTTTAACCTCGGCGCTAGATGGGTGTGGGTGGTTAACACCACACCCTGGTCGCTTACCCCTGGGAAAGACCTGGTACCCATTTAGCATTACCATATATCATCACAAGAAAAAAGGTCATTTCCCACATATTTCCACAACAAAAAATGATTTCATTTTGTATACAATATACAAAGTATGTATAGTCTTGTGCCAGTTTTCTAGTCATCTTCCTTTTTTAAGTGACTATTCATACTTCTCTGTAGATCGCATTTTGTTTTAGTAGTTGTATGCCACTTTGCAAGATGGTAAGAAAATAGGTACAAAAATTCCTTTGGAAATGTACTGTAGGAATAAAAGGCTTCTCAGTGACTCAGCAGTCAAAATGTTCCTCTCCTTTGCCCACTATGTTGGCATCAATGATAAACTCACTGTGTGTTCACGCTGTGAGCAGTAATGACAAACAAGAACTGTGAAATCTTCAACAATTCTGAGTGGCATTCAACATTCTTTGAGTTTTCAGAATATTTGGTCCACTTCTGGTGTATTCACAACTGGTGAACTCTTCACTATTGAAGTGACTTGCTGTGAATTTTTTCTCTGAATTTTTTCAGATGACAGAGTTGGTCAAAACATTTGACATCATCTATAGGCACTCCCTTATTTATCAGGAATGGGACAGAAGGTTCTACATCATTCCATTTAGGTGGCTCACTTGTAAGTGCCATCAGTACGAAACAAGATCACAGCTTATTGTATAGGATGTCCCAACAAGAGCACAAGATTTAATTTTGTAATAAACGCACCATTTATTCAAAAAGTGCTGATATTTTTATTTCAGTATAAAGTACACATACTGCAATTAATTGTGGAACACAATATCCAACAAATGTCCCCCACGACTCTGGCTGAGTCATGGGGGACGACAATGTGCGAATTTTAAATCTTGCACTCTTGTTGGGACACCCCATATTTGATCTCAACAAACTTAGAGAATTCCTTCAGCTCCACGGCACACACAGCGTAGATATGAAAATAACAGTACATTTTATAAATAATGTTATCAAAGTCAATTTCCAGTGTTTCTACTGCAATAATACATATTTATTCAAAATACATGCTGGACAACCTATACCAGTTATAGACTTCTGTGCCAACATTTTTGCTTTGGGAAAAGTACTGTCTCCTTCTTCACTGCACTGGGCTCCTCTAAACATTGTCTTGTAAATGTTGACCATGAACACAATACACTTCTCAAGCAAATTTCTCTTTTCAAGCAATTCATTCACATAGAAAAGAAGTACTTCTACAGCCTCAGTAGGCTTACTTGTTACTAGTTTACTTTTGACCGTAAACCATTGTTCTTCCAATAAAAACACTGAATTATTATTGCAAATATTTATCACTGACCTATGATTGCTTCCACCTATAGCAACTTCACGGCAGGCAATGTTATTTTCCTCAAACGACTGAAATGCAGCATCTGTCTTCATTCTTGCACTTCATTCATCTTGTCTCTCTGCTAGCACAAAGGTCTTTTTTATATTTTCCTAGCAAAAACTACAGACCTCTGCTGTCAATGACATTGAATCTTGCATTAATCCACAAAATGATTTTTAGGTTGAATTTGTATCCTTTAATAATAGATATTTTTGTTTTCCAGAGCACTGTACATTCTGTTCCACAGCAGACAGAATTTCCCATGCTGCTGTGAAGCTATTAGTTTCTTCTGCACGCCTAATTAGCATTAATTTAAAATTAGTACCATAATCGCAATTCACTGGTTTTGGTGTTTGAAATGCTGTTGTACCTTTCCTTTCAACATGATCACCCACAATTTTTAGTCAATAATTTAACTCAACTAACTTCCATAATTAATGTGATATGCAATGAGCTGTCAGAATGTCAATAATGAAATCCTAAGTGCAAAATAATGTGTGTAATGTTTGTAGCAAATGTCTATTTTTCTTCAATGACTAAGGTGCAGCAGATACAAAAACAACTGTCCTGTTGGTGTTTAACTTTGTGCGCAATTATAAGGTGACTATTCATTTTCCAGATGCAGAGTTAGGAAGAAAATCATGTCTTATATTTGGGTAAATACATTACAAGTAAAAGGCTGGCAATATAGTCTTCTTGTGGAGATACATGGTTGGAAAATAAAGTTCGCCAACTCGCCACTGTGTGCTTGTTGTGGCAGCACTGGACAAAAGCCTTAGTATGGTTTTATGACATCGACATGTCAGCGTTTCACAGCTGTGTTGTTGTTGATTTATGGTAGTCTCTTTCTGAGTGGCATCTATTACTGTCTGCATGTGTTTTGGAGTGCTGCCGCGAGAATGTCGGAGCTTGAATTAGAGAAACGAATGAACATTAAATTTCTTGTTGTTAGTTGATGTTCATGTTAGTGCAAGTTTACAGGGATAATGCTATGAAGAAAACAGCAGTTTACAAGTGGGTGAAACGTTTTTCTGAGGGAAGAGAAAGTGTCACTGATGAAGAGAGATCAGGACGGCCAGCAACAAGCAGAACTGAA
>Ga0209629_10004411_pt1 | contig 10398 bp, 8 predicted proteins | sample TergutCu122P5_FD_187286 | JGI IMG/M metagenome (GOLD analysis project Ga0209629, IMG submission 187286) | Cubitermes ugandensis P5 segment gut microbial communities from Kakamega Forest, Kenya - Cu122 P5 (SPAdes) (version 2) | ecosystem: Host-associated > Arthropoda: Insects > Digestive system >... | reverse complement strand
ACTGCAGATAGACGTTCACTTAGAGGCTTCCACAGAGCGAATGCGGGGAGATACCGGCTTCCGGTTATGCAAGTACACTTGCACAGAGTTGCCACCTGTCCTGCCTTTTTGCCACTTCACTGCGTATTATAGCTTCCCTGAAAAAAAATCAGTCCCGGAATTAAATGAACAGCCCACGTACATATGATATTTCTCTTTCATCAATCCCTGGAGGACATTGGAATAGGATATAAAGCACATCATAAGAATAAATCCGATTGAAGACAATCAATAGTCACACAATAAATCAGCTGCACACGAGCACAAATATGGTCAAAAACATCATACATAAAAGTAATACAATGTTAAAAAACAGTAAAATGATTTGGTATAAAACATTCACAAAAATCATAATTAATTATTAAAAAATTAAAATACTCCAATCAGGCCTCGTATCAAATAGAATATTAAGACCTCATATATTCTTCGATTGAGTAGAAGGCTTTATCATTTAAATACTTCTTCAAATTTGACATAAAACTTGTTTTCCTTAGAACTGACTCAGCGATATATTCAGGCAATTTGTTGAAGATATTTATGCTATCATAGTATACTCCTTTTTGGTATATTGTAAGGGTGGTTGATGGTTTATGTAATTGTAATTTATTTGTTGTATTAAAACCATGAATTGTAGAATTAAATGTATAAATTTCCAAGTTCTGTGACAAGAACTTCTTCAGGAATAGTATGTATTGTGAACACAGGCTAATAATTCTGATCTCTGAAATAGAGGTTGACATGGTGTACTAGAGCTCGAACCAGTCATAATTCTAATTATCCTTTTCTGTTGTAGGAAGATTTTTTTGTTATCTGTTGAGTTCCCCCAAAATTAACTAACCATAGTAACAGATCAGAGTCTTTGAAAAGCTAGTAAGTCCTCAGCTAGTTTAGAAATTCCATGTATTTTATGGAACCTATTGGTTCATTACTGTTCACAAGAGGCCACCATTTATCCTGAGTCAGATGAATCCAGTCTACACCCTTCCATCCTATTTCTTTAAGGTCCATTTTAATATTATCCTCTTATCTATGCCTAAGTTTTTCAAGTGGTCTTTATCCTCAGGCTTCATCCAAACCCTGTATACATTTCTGTTCTCTCCTGTGCATATGTCTCACCCATCTCATCCTCCTCAATTTGATCACCTAAATAATACTTGGCTAGGAACACATTTGTATTCATACATCTTCACTGTACATACAGTGTTGTCTCATTGCCATATTTTGAATACATAATGTAGGAAACAGTGCCGAGTCCAATGAATGGTACAGGCAGATTAGGCAGGGAATACAGCAGTAAGTGACATAATAACAGTTTGCTGCATCTGATGTTAGAGGAAATAAATTTTGACCTTGAGTAGTATATAAGTAACTGAATGGACAAAATAAGTGAATAACAGTGATTTTGTGGTACACTATGTGTCTAACACGTTTTTCTTAAAAAGTGTATTTACAGTAGATTGTAAGAAACTTTTTTATTTTTCAGTGAGCGGCAAAATTCAAAGTGGAAATTTGGTGGCAATTATGGGACCCAGGTAACAGTAATTTTGTTAACAAGCAGGTATCTGGTAAATCTGGTTTGTCTGTCTGGATCATTTGTATCAGATATTTAATTTATAACAGACAACATATATGCATTCCTTTTCTGCATTGTCTCTAGTCCACTTTTCCTGATGCTCAACTGAATGATATAACCAGTTGCATTATAGTTATGCCATAATTTAGTTTCCCTTCTGTTTATATTCTTACAACTGTAGAGTAGTATTGCTAATGATCTGAAGTGGGGGGTCAGTTGCGTACATGAACAGGGGTACTGAATACTTTTATGTTCATACAGTGCATTTTGAATAATAAATGTTTATTACATACCAACATAATCCACAAATAAGTGGTGTAAATTTATATTAAAATTACTCCGACATGTTTCGATGTTAATACACCATCTTCAGGGAGTTTACAAGTTGTGTTAGCTAAAGTTATGAATTATTAAAATGATAAAATGCAATGTAGTAGTGTGTTGTTATGATAAAATCTTGGTAAATGTGGCTGCATATGTAATTCCTGGTTAGGAATTACATATGCAGCCACATTAACCAAGATTTTATCATAACACACTATTACATTGTATTTTATCATTTTAATAATTTATAACTTTAGCTAACACAACTTGTAAACTCCCTGAAAATGGTGTATTAACACCGAAACATGTCAGAGTAATTTTAATATAAATTTACATCACTTATTTGTGTATATGTTGGTATACAACAAGCATTTAGGAGTACTGAAATTTGAATACACTCATTTTACACTAAACTGGCAGTCAGAGGTACTGCATTCCTCCAAAACATCAATAATTGTATAGCAGTTGCAACATTGCAACATCCCACGACACTTGAGTGTTAACCTTTTGGCGCCTAGCATTGGGTATATGAGTCAGGTATTGTGGTGCTCAAAACACCAAACATAAGTTAAAGTGATGGGATTTAGTGGCCTGTTTTATGCAAATCTCATTTAAATTCCTGTCTTCTGCAGCTTCCACTGGGCATTTAATTCTGGCGCCAAAAGGTTAAGTAGCAGTTCTGTTCAAATCTATATGGCTTTGGTAAGCAACAGTAACGAGAATGGGATATTCAAATAATTTCAGGTATCCACAAAAATGTAACATTTTCGTGATTTAATTTACAGTGGGTGTGGTAAGACATCACTTCTGGCTGCAGTCAGTGGTAGAATTAAAGGTGAGATTATGTTACACTGTCATTTTAATTTCTTCATTGCCAAAAGTTACGTTGATTCTTGACTCTCATATCTAGAGCTGATATAGGAAATTTACGAGTGACTTGCTAACTTGTGGCACTGTCCCTCTTCATGAATTAGAAGTTCCTCAGATAGCCGAGAAATTCCTTTCCCATTTGGAGCTTGAAGTTTTATACTGGGTTCGCATAATCACACATTGGTCTCTGTCATGAGCCAGATGAATCAAATCCATGCCATCCTATCCTGTTTCTTTAGCACCTATTGTAATATGGCCTTCCTGTCAGTGTCTGTGTGTTCAAAATGGTCTCTTACCATCAGGTTTGTCATCAAATCCTGGCTGTATTTCTTATCTTTCACATACATGCCATATGCCCCACTTGTCTTGTCCTGCTAAATGTAGTAATCAAAGTTCATTCCCCAGTATGATAAAGTGTCACGCCCATGCCAAGCAACAGGAAAATTTATAGTTTTGTTTTACATTTTAATCATGAGGACAGGAGAATACTGAATGGTAGGAGGCATTCTCCACATCGAATATGCTCTTAATTTATTTGTGAATGCAATTTTAATTTCTTAGTATTATTGCCAAATATTCTAACTTTGCCACATTTTCAAAGGATTTGTTACCCGTGTTTATGTTGTGACTTTGTCCCGCATTCTGCTCATGAAACGTGAAAATATACTTAGTTTTCTCAGCATTTACTTCTAGGTGAACCTCATTACTGCACATAATAAGGCTTCTGTGCTTTTATTTTTAGAATTTATGTTTTCCCCTGGTAAATTGATTTCTTCAGGGTAGACACAGAATCTGTTGTGTCTTAGTCAATTTCAGTCCATCCTGGTTTGCCTGTATCTTCCTAATGTCATTCTAAAGTATCATTGAAATGCATGGCATTCCTTCTGTTATAAATATTTATTTATCTACCATGTTCAGTAGCAAAGATCGTAGCTTAGTGCATAATTCACATTAATGGTCATTTTAGAATTGTGACATCTGTGTGTGTGTGTGTGTGTTTTTTATTTATTTTTTCATGCTCCATTACGTTGTGTAATACTACATGCTGTCTATACATTTTTATCTAGTTTATGTAACTTGATTTGTGTTGGTTTTCTGTCCTAGTTGTTTTAACTCATCTCTAGAGTCGTTGATCACTACAGTTTTTCGAATTCATTGGAGTTTGTAAACTGTTTGAATTGGTTTAGGTATTTGTTCACTAGATCGCATTTCTGCACTGGCCAGTCTTCTTCTCTCGATGTAAATGCTATTAGTTTTTATCTTTCCTCTTCAAGTTTAGGGCAGTCGAATATGAGATGGTCCACAGTCTGGTCGCCATTGGCACAAACACATTCCGGGGATTGTGTTATCTTGAATCGGTGCAGGTATGCTTTGGTCATCCCGTGTCCGATCACCATCACAGTGAAATTGGGTGTTAGGTTGATTTTCTTTTTTAGTCTTTCCTTAACATCTGGGAAGTATTCTTTGGTAACGCGTCCTTTGTTGGAGTCATCCCATTGTTGTTGCCATTTTGTTATGGACTTCTGGCTTTCTAGGTGTACTATTTCGCTTTTTGGAATTTTGTTCAAGCATATTTCCTTGTTTTTGGCGGCCTCCTTGGCAAGTTTATCTGCTAGTTCATTTCCCCTGTGTCCCGCGTGAGCTTTTATCCATGTAAACTCTATATGCCAGTTCTCATTTTCAAGGGCAGTGGTCTTTTTTTTAATTTCTTCTATTAGGTGTTTTCTGTTTTTCATGTTTTTGAAGGATGACAGGGTTATCCTGCTGTCTGTGTATATCTTTACTGTACGCAGGGTGTAGTTGTTTAGCTTTAATGTTTCTATTTTATGTAGAGCTTTGAGGATTGCAGTCTGTTCTGCTTGATTATTCGAGCACCTGTTGTGGAGTTTGTGTTTAATTTGGTGTGTTAGTTCGTTCTTTGTGTATATGGCGATTCCTGAGCCTACTCCCTGCTCGTTTTTGCTTCCGTCTGTATAAATGTGGAATGTGTAATCCCTTGATTCATTGTGATCAGTGATTCTGACTGAGTCAGCAGGTTGTGTCCAATCTTTCGGTTCTGTTTCATGGTCTAATTGTTGGTTTTGCTTATCTCTTGTGATTCGGTATATATTGGCAGTTTCTTCTGCCTTTATTTCAATAGGTACATTTCTAATTAGTATACAGAGTGCGTCATTGGATGTCGTTCGATAGGACTTTGATATTTTGATGTTGATAAGCCGTTGTACTCTGCTGTATAGGGTTCAGTTGTAGTTCTTTTCCATTGCTTGTATCCAAACTGGTGCGCCATACAGCGTGAGGGGTAGTATGGCTCCTTTGTATATAGTATTGAGAGCTTCTTGCTGCAGTCCCCAGTTTATTTTAGCCGATTTTGCCAGTGTGTGTATTAGGGTAGTGCACTTCTTTGATGTAGATATGATATGCTCTCTGAAGCTGAATTTGTTGTCTATTGTGATGCCAAGGTATTTTATGCTGTTAACCTGTTCTAGGGGTTTGTTGTTCAGGTAAATATATACTTCTGTTTTTTCCCTTCTTTTCCTTCTTGTGACTACCATAACTTTTGATTTCTGTTCATTGAATGTAATTTTATTGTCTCTAGCCCAGTTTGTTATTTTGCCTATTTCTGTGTTTGTAAAGTTTTCGGCTTCTTATACATTTTCCGCCCTTACCGCTATTAATAGATCATCGGCGAACGCTATGACCTTGGTTCGTTTTCCGAATTCCAGGTTAAGTAATGAATTGAAATGTATGTTCCAGAAGCCGGGTCCACAGCACGATCCTTGAGGGCAGCCTTTGTTCACTTCTCTTACTATTCATATGCTGTTTGTATTTAGGGTTGCTGTTCTTTCACTGAAGTAGCTTCTGGCTAACTCGAATAAGTTTTTCGGGCAGTTAAGTTCTTTTAGAGCGTGAAGTATACTCGGCCACCAAGCTCTGTCGAATGCACCTCTTACGTCGAGGCTTATCAGTATTGTGATGTGTCCTTGTCTTATCCCCTCGTCGATGTAGTCCTTTACTGCCAATGTGGCATCTGTGGTACTCTTCCTGGGGGGTGAATCCAAATTGGTTTTTGTTCAGTAGGTTGTTGCTGTAGACGTAGTGCATAATTCTGTTGATAAGTATTTTCTCTAGGACTTTGCCTCCTACATTTATTAAACTTATTGGTCTGTATTTTGAAGCGTTCTTTATGTTTTCCTTGCCTGGTTTTGTTAGCGGAATTATTTTGGCTGTTTTCCACTTCTTTGGGAAGCATCCTGTTCTTAGGCATTCGTTGTATATTGTGTAAGTGTGGGAAAAAGCTCGAAGACTCTCTTGTATATTGTTCCTGTAATTCCGTCTTCCCCTGGTGCCTTTTTGTTTGTTAGATTTCCTATAGCATTCTTGACTTCCGATGGGGTGAGTTCTCAGTCATGAGCTGTTTGGATGGGATCTTTTATTTGCTTTCGAATTCTTTTGTGATATTCTGTGTCTTCGGTTTGGTCATCTTTTGTGATGAGATGGTCTAGCATAACTTGCATCGTTTCATTAAGGTTTGATGTGTATGAGCCATCGGGTTTTAATACGGTTGTCATTGTTGAGCTTTTCCTGTTTTTGTTGGATGCTAGTCTGTAAACTGCATTCCATGGATTAGAGGTGTGTGTGCGTGCGCGTGTGCGTGTGCGCATGTGGCTACAATCTGTGAATATGAGTGCATGTTCCTGAATACAATGTAAGTTCTTGATAATTGATCTCATGTAGCTGGTTTTGTTTAATGTGCCTTACACGTTGATATACACATTCCGTCCTACAGGAACCCTGACTGGAGAAGTTCTGCTCTGTGACCAGCAAGTAGAGGGGTCCCTACTCACCAGAATATCTGGATTCATTCCACAGAAGGACATCACATTTGAAACCCTCACAGCTAAAGAACATCTGTGGTTCATGGTAAACTAATAGATTAGCTTTGTGTTACACAGTATGTTAGAACAATGGAATTGCCACGAGACTTACGTTATACTCCTTATGTGTTTTCCCAAAACATCACAAAATATGGCATGCAGGCTTGAATTAACGTACAAAATAGTATTTGGCACTGAGGAAGGTTTTGCTGATTGGGTATTCTGTAATCGTTGCATCATTCAATGCTACACACACACATCCCATTGAAGGAGGTTTCAAATGTAAAACACAGTACCACTTGATAAGATACAATAATTAGCAGCAGAACTACTAACACTCATGCTCTTAACCTTTAGGCTACTAATGAGTACTTTTGGTCGAGGTAAAAGTGTCAACACTGAAGGTCCAATTTGTGTCTCTGTCTGCACGTTGTGGCAACGCTGAAAACACTTTTCAACATCTGTGGACTAATGTCGTTCAAAGAATACTTTGTCAACCCAACCTTAGGCCCTTATTAGCCTTAAGTGCATAAGTGTCATAAGTTCTTAAGATTCTCTGTGCAGGTATGTTATTCTTGCATTTAGCAAGTGGAATGTTTAGGTCATAAAACCTCTTGGGTTCACTAGCATCTGGGTAGAGGCTGTAAAAGGGACAGGCAAATTTTCCATTCACTGGCTTGCAGATAATCGTTTGAATACAGTTGAGAGTTTGCTGTTGAAGGTGGTGGCTGTGTTTTTCTTGTTTACGAAATGGAACATAGTGAGTCTTCGTGTGCTAAACGGGCTCGTCATCTGTCCCGGAACCAAATACGTGAAATCATTATGGATTCCGACAGTGACGAGGAGCAATACGACACATCTGGTACAGAGGATGAAGAAATGGAGCCACGCCCACCGTCGCGAAAATCTCACACAGAGATTTTTGACTCACCCTTGTCAGGGAGATGCTGGCAAGGGCTGGGCATGAACCCCGACCATCCAGGGCTGTAGGGAGACCTGTCCTTGCATCTGCGAACATTATCAGATTAGATACACGCCACAACAAGCATTGGCCAGGCTGCAACCCGACCAAGAGGCGATGTTGCATGTGTTCAGAGCGAAGTGTAACGCGAACGGTGAGGTCTAAGTGTGTGAAATGTGATGTCGTGTTGTGCGTCGACAGAGCATGTTTCACAGACTGTCACACAAAGGACACACTGTAACAAATATTTCGGCCCATCCTCCATACAAATAGCTGAAGCCTCGACCAAAATGTAAGTAAAAGAACATGCATATTCACTAATTTCAAGGAATCTATCTTCTGTATAACGCAATAAGAATATTTACGGCCTTTTTAAGGCATTCTGACCAATGTGTATACCTTTTTCAACAAAATGTCATTTATTTCACAAATTTATGTCACTTGGTTCACGAAATATATACGATTTTCGAAAAGCATGAAAAAATTTAAATGCCCACTCAGAAAAATTCAGCGAGCTGGGACTTACAGCTGGGATTTAACTTGGCATTTAAAAGGTTAATAATCTTGAATTGCATAGTGTTCTTGTGAGGCTCTTTGGCTTCTAGTCACTTCAAAAGTACCCATCTGGCCTAAAAGTGTAGTTCAGGCTGCATTAAAGATCGTTATCCTTTTTGTCTGTCTGAAGTTTATGTATTAAGTACTTTGTTTTGGTTGTGTTACTGGTTGCATACACTTCATTTTTTCCAGTAGTACTACACTTTGTCATACCCTGTCTGGTTTTGTGTAGGTTCCCTTCTGAAGACATAATGGGTCTAAATGTGTTCATGGTTACTAGATTAGTGGTTTCAGCATTTGAATCTCAGGCTTCTCAATAGTATAGACAGGTCTCATTTTACGTGAGTTCTCTTTGCATAATTTCGCTTTAACGTGACTTGAAAATTTACACCACTTTTCAGATTTACACAATATTCTTCCGTTTATTGCAATTTGGCATAGATGATCCGTGGTCACACTTACCTTCTGTAGGAGGTTAGTGGAAAGCGACGTCACTGTCATGCCATCAGTCGTGTGTATGGATTGATTACAATGGTGATATAATCACGTGGCTTATTTAATTTCCTCTTCAACAGATTGGCTTTTCTTACCAACATGAGTGAGAAACTTAAATGTGCCTCACCTAGTGCAATCCAAGTGAAAAATCTTCGAAAGACAGTTGGTTTTGAAAAAAACTTGGATGTAATAAGCCAACTTGAAAAAGGTGAACAAATTGTTGAAACATGTCATAATGTCAAACTCGCTTATAGTAGCATACATACAATTTGTGATAATGTTAATAGAATTAAAGAAAATGCTAAGTCAGCAACTAAAGTGTTTGTGTAGCACGACTACCACAGTCCTATCAGAATGAACCGTACCAAAAACCATGGATGTGAGTCTCCTACATCTTTATCGCATTATAAATAAATAAATAAATGTATATTATACATATATATTGTATAGAAATGTATATGTATTGTAAGTGCAGTACATACAGGGCTGCTGATAAGTCCTTAGCCTGACCAGGAAGGAAACAAGTTACAGCGACAGAATTTGAGTTTCATATATCCTATTTATAATCATAATTGGAGGAATATTAGTATTATTTATATATATATAAAACAAGACTAGCATCAAACGAAATATTCTCACCATCAAACAATACATCGGGAAGTAGGTCGGGCTAAGGACTTATCAGCACCCCTGTATATGTTTCTTTGTACAGGTCCGTATGTCCACTAGTGGTATAGTCATACACTATAAAGGATGAGGCTGTCAATCCCCTATTCCCCAGGAAATACACCGTTTTAATTGGAAATTTTGTTTTCAGTGTGTACGATTTTGATTTGCATGACAGTTTTCAGGAACATAACCCTGGCATAAAACGAGACCTGCCTGTAGTTATTCTCAGGGACAGATGGTTATTCCAGTAGTGAGCAGCATGTCAGTCTGACAGAGATGATTCAACGTACGAGTGTTATTCTGCCAAGGGACCCATCGGGGATAGAATTTTTGCATACCCTCTCCACCTGAAGACAGAAGTAGAAGTGGTTTATAAAATGTAGTTTTAATGTAGAGAAGCAGGATGATTGACAAACGTGACACTGCTTTTAGCAAGTGACTTTCAACTTTATTTAGTAAAATTAATGAATAATGTATTACTGTTTTCTTCATTTCCAGTCATGCATGCGCCTGGATAGAGAGCTGTGTAATGATATACGCAGCAAATGGATCCAGGCTTTGTTTCAGGATCTGAACTTGGCTGGCTCCGAAGATACCCCCATATCAGCTCTGTCAGGTGGAGAACGCAAACGGCTGTCCCTTGCAGTGGAGGTACAGTGTTATGTTCTAATGGACATTCTTTTCTCATATTCAAATGAGTCTTTATTTTTGGCACACAAACATTGAACAATAAGTAAGGTACAAAGTGACATTAATCATTTCAGTTTTCTTGTGCATTGGGCATTTGTGTCATTTTATTTCAAACTTCTTTATGTGAAGAAATGAAGCAACAACTGAGAAAATTAAACAGTGTAACAGTAAAGAGGAATAAGCACCAATTCTGCATTTGAGAATTGGTTGCTTTCTTTGTCAGTATTGCTGTTCATGCAAGGGACAAATTTGTTGAATTATTATTGTGTCAAGTTGGGTTTTCTAATTCATTTATTATTTGTGTAATTTTGCTTTATACTTCAACGCCATTATGTTTGTGATAATTG
>Ga0209629_10004410_pt1 | contig 10398 bp, 5 predicted proteins | sample TergutCu122P5_FD_187286 | JGI IMG/M metagenome (GOLD analysis project Ga0209629, IMG submission 187286) | Cubitermes ugandensis P5 segment gut microbial communities from Kakamega Forest, Kenya - Cu122 P5 (SPAdes) (version 2) | ecosystem: Host-associated > Arthropoda: Insects > Digestive system >... | reverse complement strand
TTGTGGCTTCACTCTCTCAAGGTCGCACAGCTGCTGCGCAGTGCGGTTTGTTTACATACAAATCAGTCCCGGTCATATTTGAACCACCTTGTACATAATATTAAACACAGTTCTAGACTACACATATATTTGTGATTGTAAATGTGAAGATTTTTTTACCTGAACATAACCATGACATTGACAAGTAATCGGGGTAACATGGCTGACTTTTCTGTTTTGTTCTTTGGGGCAGCATTGGTTTTGCTTTTCCATTACATTTCTCTGACCAGAATTGGTTTATGAATTTCTTTACTCTCCTATGTGTGATACATGCCCTGCCCAAATAATTTTCTTTGCATCACGTTATAAATTACACAGTTTCTTCTCATCAGCTAACATAAGTCATAAGTTAAAATCAGAATACAGCACTCTAAAATTAACTTTGACATATAGTTAATTTCTCTCTCACAAAAACAAGAAACTTCGTTTAAGTTCAACTTCTATCCATAATTGAATTCAGGTATACTTTAATCAACAATACATTTTATATGCGAGTGTAAGAGCTCAAAGCCTTGTTCTCTAAACTAACTAAAATATATTGTTTCCACAGGTATGCCACCCATATCCAGCAGAAATGGGTAAAATGTATGGTCAAATAATGGTGATGATAAAGTTCCTCGCATACTACGCCATTCCACTGATTATCATTACAATCTTCTACATCCTCATGGCTCATCACCTTGTACTCAGCACGAGGAATATGCCTGGAGAGATGCAGGGACAATCGACGCAAATTCGTGCAAGGAAAAAAGTTGCAAAAATGGTCTTGGCCTTTGTCATAATATTTATTCTGTGCTTCCTACCATATCATATATTCAGTCTGTGGTTTCACTTTGACCCCAGGTCAGAAGAAGTGTATGACGAATTCTGGCATGCATTTAGAATAATAGGTTTTTGTCTTAGCTTTATAAACTCATGTATTAACCCTATAACCTTGTATTGTGTCAGTGGAACTTTTAGAAAATATTTCAACAGGTATCTCTTCTGTTGTTGCACTGATGCCAGAGGACGACGTAGTTTGAGCCGGCGTGGCGAAAATGCAACTATATGTGAAAACTCCTCACACACTTTGGTACATTTCAATAGCACAGTTCGGAGGCACTGTCCTCAGCTCCAAGACATCAACTGTTCTGTTACCTCAACTCATACTACTGTGTTTAATCTGGACAAAACTTGAAAATGGGCTCCGCGAGTTTCAGGAGGGAAAAGGCGTCAGTTGCACATTCCCCATGGTAACTCGCATCAGTTTGAAGTGGCAAAATCTTGCTTAAACAGCGAGGAGTCATCTCTCTTCCTCCCTAAGAGGACAACAACTATAACTTTTAAAACATGAAGTAAGATGAGAACTTTGGGTGAAGGAACTCAGAAACAATCTGGTCAAGATTTAGGCTCTTCAGGTTCCAGTGGCGAATTCTAGGCCAAGAGCACCCTGAAACAAGAGCTATGTGTCTCTGTGGGTATAAGATGCAATTAACATGCAGTTTGTAATTTGTAAATGCCACTTACACATGACACAGGACTGTGGGAACTTTATTCCCATAGTTGTGCATACATTCCTTGTATCAGAGGTCACACTGCTCAAAATGTTCTGGCATCATTTACCTTATCCACAATGTTTTGTATATTTGTTTGTGATATAATTTGTGATTTCTTCAGAAATCTGTTGTTTGATGAATGTATTGACATGGAATATTAAAAAATATATATATATTTACATTTATGCACATGTGTATTGAGAAAATATTCCAAACTGTAGAATATCAGACAGGATTAATAAAAAGTGGATGTAATGAGAGACATGTCTTGCTCATTACATTTTGTGGTGACCAAGATTAAATTTAAATCTGGAAAAAAATGAGGAAGAAAAATTCCACCACACAATATCAAGAAGTACCACACAAACCTGAACAAGTAATATAACATATTTTGTACTTGTTGTGGAAATGTATGAAGTAATACATTTTATAGTACATCTTTCTTAGCTCATATGTTGGCTGTATGTGTTGTCTGTAAAAACTTTGCTTTGACAGAACTAAGGATGTTCATCACCCATACATAACCTTATCTACCTAATAGACCTTTAAAATATTAATGGGTTTTGTGAAGAATGTTATCTTATTTGTCTCACTTTGTACAGCACAAGTAATAGCTTTTGAGCATTAGTATGTCTATAGATATTTATTTACAGTAAAATTACCGCCAATATTATTGCTCCCGATCTACTGACCATGGTTAAGAAATGATGGTCTTCACTCTTCATCAAGGCTATTAAATTAGGATGTTTAAGAAATGCCTTTATGTTTCATTGGTGTCATATTAAACCTGTAAAATTAGACTTAAATAGCAGTTGATTATATTCACATCCAGAGTATTAAATATTTTATGAAACTAAATGTATTGTGTATTCATGACCTCACAACTGTTCATCCACTCATAAACTCCTTGTTGAAGGGACAATGACGAGCCATTTTTAACACACAAGCCAGCATATTTAATTGTTAATCAGGAAATCCCCCTGACTTTCAAGTCTAAATAAAGAGGCATGAAGATTCTTTTGTGTGCAGTTTGGACCAGCTGTAGATCTGCACATTGTGCCCAGTTTTTGTTGACATAACTGTACAAGAAATGTTACTTTGAAAATTCCCCCTACAACTTGACAGCTCACAGCAAAATAAGAACTGTTATTGCGTTATACATACCACTATGTTTTGTGACATGACATGTGTCAACCCACCATATTCAAGGTGCAGTCATGATGGCAATGCAACATCATTGTACCGTCATACTGAGAAAGTTCACACTGGAAGAAACAAAACACTTTAGGAACTTAGATAGTATTATTGCTGTTAATTTACATTATTGTTTTATTTCTTGAGCCTCTTCATTAATTACTAAATTCCGAATTTAAACAAATACTGGACCACCACCACCACCATATTTAGTAGCATTAAAATTTGGTGTAAATATCATTATTGTGTGTGAGATGAGAAAAGAAATGATTAATGAATAAACATTTGGATAATAATTGTTTGAAATATTTGGAAATCTGTAAGCAATATTAACAGGAATAACAAAGCCACTTGTTTTTAATGCTTTTTGAGTTGAAATATGAGTATAATTCTCAAGCATTTTAATTGTTTGTAATTGTTTTGAATTTATTGTTTTACATTTTTTGTGCAACTATATTACATATGTAAAATTTAACACCAGTTTTTAGCACAAAGCTTCTTATTTGTTAGTTAATTCTTCAACATGTTTTGGCCTTAAGTGTTGGCCATCTAAAACACTTGTGAGCTCCCTGAAGATGGCCAACAGTTAAGGCCAAATCATGTCGGAGCATTAATTAGCAATTAAAAAGCATTGTTCAACATATTGGTGTTAAATTTTACAAATTGTATTGAGTCTTTCGTTTTTTGATACTCCAAAGACAGTATCATTATGGTCACATCAACAAATAGTAAAATAAAAATGACTGTTTTTGGTTATAGTTGTAGTAGTAGTAGTAGTAGTAGTAGTAGTAGTAGTAGTAGTTGTTGTTGTTGTTGTTGTTGTTGTTGTTGTTGTTGATGATGATGTTGCTGTTGTTTTACATTTCCAAACTGTTGTAATTTTCATATCCAGACCAAACAAAAGTAACATATCTTCTTGGCTCTTAATATTTATCTTCATTCAGTTTCACATAGATATCCTACAAGAAGACAGCTCATGTCATTGCCCTCTCATGAGCCAATGATTACAAATTATATTTATTGGTGGTTGAAACTGCCAATGATGAAATTATTGACATACTTAATTGGTGCATAATCAGCATTAAGTGTAATGACATTTTTTCCAGTTTTAATGTAATTTATTGTAATATTTTTATGTCCATACATTTGGGAATATTTAGAAGTTGTAATAACTAATGTTTAACATTTTTCTGCAAAGATAGAAATAATTTTGCAAGGTTGTCAATAATTTTAACCACGAATATAAAATATTAAGCACTCCATTTTATATGAAACAGTATTACAATTAATGAGTAACATTGTCATGACGATGTATGTTATTTACAGAATACATCATGTGTGTAACTTCATTTTTAGGGCTCTTAAAGTTACAGCTGAAACGCATTAAGCAAAAATATCTTGCATATACTATATCCATGTTCATGTAATATGATGGATGACATTAGTAGCTTAAGATTTGTAGGTTTGTAATGTTGAGATATATATTTTAATACAGGTATTTATTCTTCTTCACCTTTTCCTTACTCATCTTCTTGCTGCTTCTTCTCCACATGCACAGATCCTTTCAAGTCCTGTTTTGAGTTTCAGTAGTTATGTAGATCTTTCTATCCACTTATCTACTCTTTCAAATTTGAAACTTTTTTCTTTTACTTAATATTTTGATGCCATCTTGCAGAATTTTTTTCCAAAATGAGCTTGGAAGAAGAGATTGCGTAAAAGTTACAGGTAAGTAGAGCACCATAAGAATGTACTGATTGTAAAGGCAACATGTTCTTCTTTTAGCAACTGATGGGCACTACAGTGACATTCATACACTTATGTGTATTAAATTATAACACACCAGTCCACTATATTCAGTTACCACACAGACGATTCATAATACTGTAGAATAATTCATGGAGAGGTCTTGAAAATTGTACAGTGGATATAAATAATACAAATTGTATTTCTTCCCGTCTGTATTAGAAGCGTGAGTCTGTTTCATGATTCTTGAGTCTGCGGTATGAGGTAACTTACAGTTTGGTGTATTCTAGCTACATTTTCTTAACTCAGAGTTTTTGTTGTAAATTTGTCACATTTTTATTTTTATTTTATGTTATATATGTGTTCACCTTTATATATTGCTTTGAATTACTGTTTTAAATCTTTTTTACCTGTTAATAGAGATTTCTTAAATAAGGTCTCCATTAACAAACAGTAAATAGGATGTGTACTTAATAGTAATTTCAAGTCATTCATGCCAGTTTTCATGTGTATGGAAGGTGGTAACAAATAACACTATGAATCATCTTATGCCTCAAGGGAAAATGTATTAATATGTGGAGTAGTTTTAATAATGGTGGCTACAGAGAACTGCTTAAAAACTTCTGTGATCGATCACTAAGTTTCCTAACACACATTCATATCTGCAATGGATAGTGCTATTAGTGTCATCTCATCCTGAAGAAATCAGGTAAGAGTCAACCCACAAGAAATGAATTCATTATACTTTACCAACAGTTAGTTACTGTACAGATGTTTTGTTTGCTTTTATTTTATCATTCAAACAATAACCACTTTTAATTTCCTTCTGCTATAGCAATATTCTAATAAAATTAAAAGGCCTGCACATACTTTCTCTATATTTTGACATATACAAATCCTGTAGTAACAAAATTTTTAAGGAAATTTTACTATCATAAAACTCTGGAATATTTATGAAACAAAACTTCCTCCATTAACTTCAAAGAGATTTTGTTTCTATAGGAGTCATTTAAAGTAAAGGAAATAAGTTTGCTCTATGTTTAATAACGTAACTTTTGAACTTCCAATTCCTGTCTGTTACAGTCTTGAAACTGCTGATATTGTAGTAAATATTTCTACAGTCTTCTATATTTGCTAAATAGTTTTTAGCTCACAAGCACACAGTTTGTGTGTACCTGACATCTAACGGTCAGGAACCGAACTATTACAAATCAGTCTACATAAAGGGCTCCATCATTCATGGCAGTGTATATGCATCAGACAGCAAGATAAATGCACAGAATATGTAAAATATTGTGAGTCATAACAGTGAAGGTGGTGAGTGCATCACAGTGAAGCTGTAGCAGAAGTGACTTGTGTAAGTACAGAAATATAAGGATAAGTGGAACAAGTTGATATGGAGGAGCAAGTGTTAATGTCATATAAGGTTATGTCATGGCTGAACACATTTTTGTACAAATCATGGGTAGTACATTACTATCAAGAGGACAATATACGAAAAAATAATTGTAGTGTAAACTCTACCAGTTGATTTAAACAATATGTATTTATTTGTTTGTTTAAAAATAGTTTATATGCAAATCTGTGAGATAAAGTTGTCCCTGTGCATAATTCAGCATCACATTAACGTGAGAGTTGGGAAAGAAGTACACAGTGGATGTGAGGCTGGGTGGACTGAATACGTAGTTTTGACAAAGTTATGAGGTACAATGGCAAGAAAATATATGGCTGTCCATTAAGTGTTCTATGATCAGCTTTTTTTAAACTCCACAGTTTTCTATATACCTCTGCTGAGAGTATGCCCAATGTAGACAGAAATTCAGTTTTTCAATAGATATTTTGGAATAATACTGGAAAACCCTTATTAGTCGTGATGGAAGTCAATCATTTCCGTTAACTCGGTAAGAAAATAGTATTTATTAATATTAGAATGTGAGAAGTCTGTGTACAATTAATTTGAAGGAACAAATATCCATAGCTCTATTGAATTTTCTGTAATATTTTGTTGTAAGGAAGGTGCACCTTATTTGCGTCTAGGTCAAAACAACATATATTTGGAATGAGATGTTTTCCTAAAATACTCCAGCAGCAGGCATTAAGAGACCAATATAAAATAGACCAATTGCCCCGTTCTACCACATCTGTTCCAACTTACATCCCTTGCATCAAGCTTTTCATTTCCTTCCCAAATCGTCAGTAGTGCATATAGCTGCATTAAATCAAAGTACAGTATACGTGATATCTCGCTTCCGCCGCGAAGTAGGTGAAAACTGCCCTCTTCTGGGTTATTCCGCAGGGAGTAGTGGTAATTTACCGACGTTTCGGGACAACCTATCTATCCCATCTTAAATGGTCGTCCCGGAACGTCGGTGTGAAATTACCACTACTCGCTTCCAATAACCCAGAATATCGCAGTTCTGAAAATACATTTATATTTATAACTCTGGTTACATTTATGTGGAGTTAAATGTTACATACAGTATGTGTTAGGTAGGATATCTTACCATGAATCTCAGAATTTCTTACGGAAACACTTGAATTATAAACTATCAGGAAATTCGTTTTTCCTTGCTAATCGGTTGCACGATCAGCCGATTCTGGGAAAAATACATTACGAACGTCATGTGAAACAGGGGAGCATTGGACCTTTAAGCACCAAAATTGTGGTCTGCTGACATCTGCTAGCGTAAAACCGCAGTTCCAAGTTCTTAGTTGTTTGCGAAAGAGGTACCTTGACCGACCCTATTTTTCGTCCACACAATACGTACGGCTTTTCCTCGAATGCATATTCTGTGTATAGGATCCATCTTAACCTGTGGCGACAGATGTCACTGTAGTAAAGATGGCCTTCTAATGACGTCTCGTCTGTAAGTTACAAATTCCACCGCTTGTCGCTCGTACCACATTTTACATTTCCGAGCATTAACCTGGCGACATATTTGTGGGAGATTACGTCTGCAAACTTAGTGCAGCCGTCTGAGCCAAGTAAATCTGTCAGTGTATAAGTTACGCTCAAAGATCTAAAACGCTCATTGGGCGGAAAAAACGACCACAACGCGTTCTGGCATTAGAGAAACAGCCACAACGCGAACTTTCGCTTTGAGGCTGTTTTTAAACAACTGCAACGCGTTGTGGCATGTGAAGATATGCCATGATGCGAAAGTTGTGTCGTGGTTGTGAAAGGAAATGACCACAACGAGAATAATGGTCGAGACAAGGAAGAGGCCAACCAACAGGATAGAAAAGAAGATTAAAATCAAACAAATGATACTTCAGAAGAAACAGTAGATAAGAAAGACAACAAAAAAGTTTACTGTGTGATTTGTGAGGAGTTATCAGGCGCTCATAAGTGTTCAGTGTGTGACCAGTTTGTTCATGCTATTTGTGGAAGTTACAGTGAAGACAGTGAGGGTTTCGGACTGAAAGTTACTTGCAACCTCTGTGTAAGGAAGAATCGAATCAACATTGAGCGAGAAGGTGCAAAATCTGGTCAGGAACCACAAGCTCAAAAAATGGTTTCTCTCTCCAACTCGAGACTTCCAGTAGTTGATATTGGGACAAACGTTGTGGTCAGGGTGCCTGACCTTGATCGAGGACTTCTAGCCCCCAGAAATGTCCTAGCAGTCGTCGTTGATGTCAACTCTTCTGGGCTTTATCTGTTGGGCACCAAAGAAGGCCTACTTGAGCGGCTGTATGCTCGCAATGAATTCACAATTGCTGACAACAACTTCATCGAGGCACACGATGTGCCCTCAAGTTCACTATCTCTTCGGTCAGCCTCCATGATAACGTCTGGAAGTAAGCAGGGATTTGTAAGAGGCACTGCAACGATAAAACGTGCAAATGTCGTTCGAAAAATATGAAGTGTAATTCTAAGTGTCATTCTAACAGCTGCAGCAAAAATAAATGAGCTTTGCCATTGTTCTTAATTAGGCCTACGTTACATATATTTTTACCAATAAGTTACTAAACTTATAAACAGTTCATTTACACGAAATTTCGCGTTGTGGCTGTTTCTTTAATGCCACAGCGCGTTGTGGTTGTTTTAAAACAGCCACAACACGACATTTCGCGTTGTGGCTGTTTCTCTAATGCCAGAACGCGTTGTAGTCGTTTTTCCGCCCATTGGGCGTTTTCGATCTTTGAGCGTAACATATACATCACTGTGGCATCAATGAACATGCAAGTAGTAATCTGTGGTCGACTCTCATCTGTTTACTGTATTGTCGATTTTAGTTCTAATACTTTGAGCTGCAGTCCGGCAGCTTTCACTCGTCGTGTGACAGTAAGACGTGGCTGTTATGGAGTGCTGTTTTGGTTGGATAAATTGGGAAGATAACTTCTGTCGAAGCAAGTTCATTGTGTGATATTAACGATGGGATTTAGAGAGTTCACAGCTTTTGGTAAGTTACATTCATAGAACTACTATTAATTGCTTATTTTTTATAATAAAACAGACAGAAACACTAATTTCCCAATTTTATTTTGTCGAGAAACTCTACATGTTTCGGGCAGCTCCTTTGCCCATCATCAGGAGTTTTCCACTGTACATTCGGTACTGGTATATCTCATGCAGGTTTTATGACAGCTTTCAGACAGGACCAGGATGGTCCTGCCTGAAAGCTGTGATAAAACCTGCATGAGATATACCAGTGCCGAATGTGCAGTGGAAAAAAACTGATGATGGGCAAAGGAGCTGCCCTAAACATGTAGAGTTTCTCGACAAAATAAAATTGGGAAATTAGTGTGTCTGTCGGTTTTATTATAAAGAAATTTGTTACGAGGCACGGTCACATGAACGGAAAAAAGTGCTTATTTTTAGTTATGTTATTCTGATTAACATATTTCTCTGGTGATTCCTTTGAAGGTAATTTGTAAGTACATCGTATCATGTGACGCGCAGCCAGACTGACTGTTTTATAAACTGTATAGTCAATGTTTACTTCTCAGTCAATGTTTACTCCTTAATGAAAATTACATTTCCGTCTTCGTACCTTTAAAACTGATATTTTTAAGTGGTTCGCAATATTTTCTATAATATGTTGCCAAACTTATATCTGACTTGAAATAAATCCCTTCTGGCGGAAAGGGTTCTAGCTAAATTTGGCAGCGAGAATGTGTATTAAAATGCAGTACATGGACCACATTGATTGTCGGTTTAAATGGTCCAGACCGAAAGCAGAAAATTCATTTTAGGTTTAATTCAAACAAAAGTATGAATATGGAAAGTCCTTCATTCTCCCAGTTGTATACCCGAAGGAACATCTCGACAGTCGAATGACCAGTTTGGTCACGTACAGTACACTATTTGCGCTATCCGCGAGGAATTATTGAAGTTTTATGTTATTAATTCCGTACATTGATAATGACCAATTTATAATAATTAACCAACAGATTCACAGTTTGTGTACTAACCCAGTTATATTACATTAAAACCTCCTATATGTTTCGATCCCTGTGGGTTCATCGTCAGGGAGTGTGCACATCATATTATCTCATATACAACATTAACTATCTAATTTATGATTTGTTAATTTCTAGTGTCTTGTGCATCGTATGAAAGAACTGAGATGCAAGTTGTGGGTTGCTGTAGGCAGAACATGAGTGTAAAGGAATATGGAATTATGGTACACATTGTTTCGAGGCAGATTGTGTGTACGCATACTGTGCCAGCCTTCGTTGTACATACAACCTGCCCCGAAACACCTTGTACCATAATTCCATGTTCCTTAACACATATATTCTGCATGCAGCAACCTACAACTTGCTTCACAATTAACAGCTTCTAAATTAGTGAGTTAATGTTTTATATTAGATAATTTGGCGTAGTCGGTATAGTTAATCGCCACGGCCTGGACGGTCCGGGGATCGAATTCCAGTGGGGGGG
>Ga0209629_10004409_pt1 | contig 10399 bp, 7 predicted proteins | sample TergutCu122P5_FD_187286 | JGI IMG/M metagenome (GOLD analysis project Ga0209629, IMG submission 187286) | Cubitermes ugandensis P5 segment gut microbial communities from Kakamega Forest, Kenya - Cu122 P5 (SPAdes) (version 2) | ecosystem: Host-associated > Arthropoda: Insects > Digestive system >... | reverse complement strand
AAGCAAAGTATATGCACTAAATGCTCTTATTACGAGTTTTGTTTTTCTAAAGAGGTGGATCATGAATAGAGATTTTTTCTTAATGAGCAGCGGAAGAATGATGCGCAAAGATAATACAATTTACATTGAAAAAGAAAGCGGTGAAAAGAAGAGCATCCCTATTGAAAATGTAGAAAGTTTACATTTATATGGAGAAGTGGATTTCAATACAAGAGCAATAGACTATATCGCAAAAAGTGGAGTACTCATCCATTTCTATAATTACTATGGATTTTATAACGGAAGTTTTTACCCTAGAAAAAAGAATGTCTCTGGATTTTTAGTTGTTAAACAAGCTATGAAATATAATGTTTTTTCTGATAGGTTATATTTAGCTAAATGTTTTGTAGATAGTGCAACTCATCATATTGTAAGAAATATGAGAAATTATGGTTCAAAAATGGGTGATTACATTACAAAAATTTTAGTAGAAAGAGAAAAAGTAGATTCATGTAAATCCATTGAAGAAGTCATGGGATGTGAAGGAAGAATTCATAAGTATTATTATTCAAGTTTTAATGAATTTTTGAAAGAGGAATTCTATTTTGAGAAGAGAGAAAAAAGACCTCCCAAAGATCCTATAAATGCATTGATTTCGTTTTCAAATTCATTGATTTATACAACTACTCTTTCAGAAATATATAAAACAGGCTTAGATCCTACAATCAGTTTTTTGCATGAACCATCAACAAAAAGATTCTCTTTAAGCCTTGATATTGCTGAGATTTTTAAACCATTAATAGGGGACTCCGTGATTTTCAAGCTTATAAACAAAAGAATACTCAATATAGATGATTTTGATGTTTATGAAGGAATATGTCGTTTAAACGAAGATGGCAGGAGAAAATTTTTAAGTGAATTTAATGAAAAGCTTGAGACTACAATAAAGCATAGAACACTAAATAGAAAGGTAAGCTATAGAAGTTTGATTGGGATTGAATGCTATAAAATAATTAAGCATTGCATTGATGATGAAATTTATAAACCTCTAAAAGCTTGGTGGTAACCATGTATTTAATTTTAACATATGATATTTCTGAAGAAAGAGTCAACAAGGTTAGAAAACATTTAAAAAAATATTTAACTTGGGTTCAAAACTCAGTATTTGAAGGTGAGATTAGCCAAGGTAAGTTTAATAAATGTTTAAAGGAATTGGAAAAAATAATTGACAGAAGTGAAGATTCTGTTTATATTTATGAATTAGAATATAAAAGGATTTTTAAAAAGGAAGTTTTAGGAATTACTAAGGGATTAATTGATTATATAGTTTAAAATGATATTTGCAGCGGATTGATTTTTTAATAAAATGGTCAAAAACTAGATGTAGTAATACTTATATAACAATTTAAAAAAATCATAAAAAACATGACCTCACATTCGCTGCATAAAAATCATATTATATATGAGATTGATCTATGAAAGCATTGAGAATGGCGAAGTTTAGAATTTTGAAAATGGGGTTTTATATTAACTGTGTGGAATGTAAAGAATCATTTTATAACCTATAAATGATATAGATAAAGCGTTTTATATTAACTGTGTGGAATGTAAAGATATGTCACATGTTCTTATTGGATAATTAATTCTTGTTTTATATTAACTGTGTGGAATGTAAAGGACATATTCAGTGATGATCAATTTACACGTTTTTCCGTTTTATATTAACTGTGTGGAATGTAAAGTATAACCCAATAGATCTGTCATTGTGCATGTATTAAGTTTTATATTAACTGTGTGGAATGTAAAGGAATACTATGAAATAACTTTAGGTGACGTAGATCAACGTTTTATATTAACTGTGTGGAATGTAAAGCAAATGCTAAAGTATCTATAATATGTTTATACTCTTGTTTTATATTAACTGTGTGGAATGTAAAGGAGTACAACAGAGAAACACCAGCAAAGGACGACAGCGTTTTATATTAACTGTGTGGAATGTAAAGATATGTCTGCTGGCGTCTCTTCGTTGGTTCGTTGGTGGTTTTATATTAACTGTGTGGAATGTAAAGTATGCAAAGTTAGCTATTTAATTAAGTAGGGTGCAAAGTTTTATATTAACTGTGTGGAATGTAAAGTTTAAGTATGTATAAGTAATGATAACATGATGATATGTTTTATATTAACTGTGTGGAATGTAAAGTCTATTGAATCAGTCCTTATATGGACATTTATAACAAGTTTTATATTAACTGTGTGGAATGTAAAGATGTTTAAAATGTGTCTGTTTAAATTTAACTTCATGTTTTATATTAACTGTGTGGAATGTAAAGCATTCCCACAATAACACTATGTGTTCGGATGAATGTGGTTTTATATTAACTGTGTGGAATGTAAAGGGTATTACGTCTTTATTTCCGCTCTGCGTACTAAAGTTTTATATTAACTGTGTGGAATGTAAAGAATTTTTAAAATCAAACATATGATTAAAATGCACCCGTTTTATATTAACTGTGTGGAATGTAAAGAATAAATATCGGGAAACCGAGGGTATAAATGTTAATAGTTTTATATTAACTGTGTGGAATGTAAAGCAACTACAGTTTTATATTTAATATCAGTTTCTAGTTCGTTTTATATTAACTGTGTGGAATGTAAAGTCACCAGCAACAATAAGGGGTCTGTTAAGTGCCATTGTTTTATATTAACTGTGTGGAATGTAAAGTTTTACAAAATGATCAAATAGGGTTAGTAAACAGGGTTTTATATTAACTGTGTGGAATGTAAAGTACAATTCGGGACTTATCAATGATGATTTAAATAGGTTTTATATTAACTGTGTGGAATGTAAAGAATTTTTGATCAATCTCTGCCATTTGCTTAGGGTCGTTTTATATTAACTGTGTGGAATGTAAAGTAATGAAAATGGCATTGGAACATTTTTAAATTGGGGGTTTTATATTAACTGTGTGGAATGTAAAGTATTATCCCTCCTTAATTTTCGCTAGTATCTATAACGTTTTATATTAACTGTGTGGAATGTAAAGTATCTTAATGTATATGCATATAATGGGGTATCGGGGGTTTTATATTAACTGTGTGGAATGTAAAGAATTGTTGCTTGGCAAAATCAACTATCTTATAAACATGTTTTATATTAACTGTGTGGAATGTAAAGCAAGGTATCAAGGATTCTAGTTACTCAATTGAAATTGTTTTATATTAACTGTGTGGAATGTAAAGTTCTTTATTACATGCTCAAACCTATAACCACTTATCGTTTTATATTAACTGTGTGGAATGTAAAGCGTCAATGTTCCTTAACAAATCTAAATCTATATTAAAGTTTTATATTAACTGTGTGGAATGTAAAGGAGAACAACAGAGAAACTCCAGCGAAGGACGACAGGTTTTATATTAACTGTGTGGAATGTAAAGTCATTCTCATCTAAATATTTTAATAACCTAACCATGTTTTATATTAACTGTGTGGAATGTAAAGCGGTATGTTCCAGAATATTGATTGGCATAGAAATATGGTTTTATATTAACTGTGTGGAATGTAAAGACCTCTTGATTTATTTTCTTTACGCATTGAAGAAGGTTTTATATTAACTGTGTGGAATGTAAAGTTAGACGACAATAGGCTAACTATCCAGAGGTGGACTGGTTTTATATTAACTGTGTGGAATGTAAAGCTGATAAAATATCATGGGGCAGCTTTGCAAGCAGAGTTTTATATTAACTGTGTGGAATGTAAAGATTATAGCAGGTTTATATAACACAATGACAACTAATGTTTTATATTAACTGTGTGGAATGTAAAGTATATTATTTGTATCCTCTCCTATTAGCTGCAATGGTTTTATATTAACTGTGTGGAATGTAAAGTCCATGGTCTAATAGCCTCTTCTCTAGTGCTGCAAGTTTTATATTAACTGTGTGGAATGTAAAGAGAAATAACCAAATATCTTGAACCACTTGCAGTTATTGTTTTATATTAACTGTGTGGAATGTAAAGTTTACACCTGTTTTATTGTTTTTATTTGGCTTATCCGTTTTATATTAACTGTGTGGAATGTAAAGGTAAATATTGGGCATTATCTAAAGTTAGGACATGGTGGTTTTATATTAACTGTGTGGAATGTAAAGTATGCAATGATACAGGGCATACATACGATTTTGAGCGTTTTATATTAACTGTGTGGAATGTAAAGCCAAATTTATTAATTAACCATCCATCATCAAATAAGGTTTTATATTAACTGTGTGGAATGTAAAGATAGTTAAACAAACTCATCAAGCAATAATGCCAGCAGGTTTTATATTAACTGTGTGGAATGTAAAGCATTAGTTCTCTTACTTCATTTTTCATACTGTTTAGCGTTTTATATTAACTGTGTGGAATGTAAAGATTTTTTTTATCTGAATATTTAGATTATTTCTTAAGTTTTATATTAACTGTGTGGAATGTAAAGTTGTTAATTGCTTCTTTGCCAACATCTTTAAAAGCTTGTTTTATATTAACTGTGTGGAATGTAAAGCTATTTAGAACATTGGTATCTCTATAAATAACATTTGTTTTATATTAACTGTGTGGAATGTAAAGTTCTATAACAGCCACAACTCTTTATGCTGCCACTATTGTTTTATATTAACTGTGTGGAATGTAAAGTCGTTTAACCCTCCTTATCTACCAAGCGGTTAACCTGTTTTATATTAACTGTGTGGAATGTAAAGTCTACATTAGTGTCAGTGTCCCATATAAATTCCTTTGTTTTATATTAACTGTGTGGAATGTAAAGTATGTTTATAATAAAAATGGATGACGATAAAAAAGAAGTTTTATATTAACTGTGTGGAATGTAAAGCATTGTTTCGTGGATGGATTTGTTAATAGATACAAAGTTTTATATTAACTGTGTGGAATGTAAAGTGTTTTGCAGAAGACGAGGCTGTAAGCATTGAGAATGTTTTATATTAACTGTGTGGAATGTAAAGACTTACAAGCCTCGAGAAATCTTATGAATGTGTTCAGTTTTATATTAACTGTGTGGAATGTAAAGTGTTTATTTGGTTTCCTATTAATGGCGATACTAAATTGTTTTATATTAACTGTGTGGAATGTAAAGTTTCTTGAATAGTTTAGATTCAAATAATAAATTATTGTTTTATATTAACTGTGTGGAATGTAAAGAAACATACGAAATGTGCTTGCCAGTAACTTGTGTTTGTTTTATATTAACTGTGTGGAATGTAAAGCATCCAGTACCGCTTGGTTTTTGCTTACTACAACGGTTTTATATTAACTGTGTGGAATGTAAAGTTCTGTGATAGATTCTAACAATTACCTCCGCTTTTTGTTTTATATTAACTGTGTGGAATGTAAAGTAAAATGCGCTTTAGTGACTTCCAGTATACAGAGATGTTTTATATTAACTGTGTGGAATGTAAAGGACTCAAAAGGTGAAATACATATCCAGGATGCAACAGGTTTTATATTAACTGTGTGGAATGTAAAGCGACATAAAAGTTATAAATACTATGGAGGTTAAAATGTTTTATATTAACTGTGTGGAATGTAAAGTGAAACCGATATGAATAAACTCTATGAATTAAAGCCAGTTTTATATTAACTGTGTGGAATGTAAAGGCCTCAAAACAAACATTATCCCCAATTTTTGCACCGGTTTTATATTAACTGTGTGGAATGTAAAGTTAGAATGTCGGAACTTTATTGTTCTGTTGGATTTAAGTTTTATATTAACTGTGTGGAATGTAAAGGCGAAGGAAGACAGCAAGGAAGAAACGCAAGCGAAAGTTTTATATTAACTGTGTGGAATGTAAAGCATGTATATGTACAATGAGTATAAGACACAAAACAATGTTTTATATTAACTGTGTGGAATGTAAAGACTCGAATATAAATTGTTCATCTCTTGTTAGTGCCTTGTTTTATATTAACTGTGTGGAATGTAAAGTGGAGTATCAGAGAGATCTTACACAGATGAGGAATTGTTTTATATTAACTGTGTGGAATGTAAAGTTTGTCAACTTGCTGCATTAGCTTATTCTCTCTAGCGTTTTATATTAACTGTGTGGAATGTAAAGTCTCCTAATGCAACCCTAGTAAAAGTTATAGTCTTAGGTTTTATATTAACTGTGTGGAATGTAAAGGGTCGAACCATATTGGATAAGGTTTTTGGATGGTGTGTTTTATATTAACTGTGTGGAATGTAAAGCTAGCAGAACCAACTTTAGAAAGTACTCCAGTAGCACGTTTTATATTAACTGTGTGGAATGTAAAGATCGCTAATGCTATATTTAATGCAATACCTAATAAGTGTTTTATATTAACTGTGTGGAATGTAAAGGGTCGAACCATATTGGATAAGGTTTTTGGATGGTGTGTTTTATATTAACTGTGTGGAATGTAAAGTGAGTATATACAGCATATCCGATTGTGGTATCCATTGTTTTATATTAACTATGTGGAATGTAAAGTTTGGATGGTGTTTATTTCATTCTATTCCTCTTGAGGTTTTATATTAGCTGAGTGGAATGTAAATGAATTAGTACTTTATCTGCGTTTTCCTTATCATCACTTTGGGGTGTTTCTTTATTTGTCTTTATAAGACAAGCTACTATTGATTGAACATCCAATCCACAACATATATCTAAAATTGGTTCAAATGCTTGCATAAAAATGCCTCCTTTATACTTTGAATTAATTTTCAGAGGTTAATGACCTGAGTTAAGTGTGAATTTTAATACCTGTGCTATTCTCATGCTTTATGCATAAGGCAACAATTAGTGGTACTCCAAGGTCATTCAACTAGATTACCTTACGAGGTTATACCATCAAAAAATTACCAGCTTCTTTCTCTGCTTATTTAATTCTAACCATTTTTGGGGTATTTGATGCCACTTTTTTTAAAATTGGATCATTTTCATGCATTGTGGTGAAAAGCTTTTAATGGGTGATTACCATGAAAATATACAATTGACATTATTAACGCAAATGTTACCTCTAAAAATCCTGAATATTTAAATATATTGATTGATGTAGTAAAGTACATTACTAGTAATGATCCAAGAATCATAGATATTACTTTAAATGGAGAAACAATCATATTTTAAATGCATATTTTATAGATAAGCACTAAAATAAGAATCTAAAATTTGTAATCTAAAAAATTTATCTTGACAGTGACTACAGGTTATGTTATTCTACTACAATATATGGAGGCATAGCTCAGCTGGTCAGAGTGCCTGCTTCACATGCAGGAGGTCTCAGGTTCGAGCCCTGATGTCTCCATTATAAATTCTTAAGATTTGGAACTAAAAACCTGTAGTCAATTTTATCTACAGGTTTCCAGTTTTTAAATGCTTATATCGCTTTCAGACACTACTGTTCTTTTACACGATTTTAATCTTAAAATTTTCTGCCCCTTAAGCTTAGTATTACCGGCTATTATTTCATTAGCCAGGGTTATAATCTCCAGATCAGTTGCAGATTCAGATACGTTATTTATAATTACCTTGTCTTGTTGGTCATTCTCAAGTTGGAACCAATAGGTTATCGATATCTTATCCATTTTCCTATCCCTCCATTAACTCATACACATAAGTTTCCTGAACGCTTTTAGGATTAGAAATTAATATCTTTCCTACTGCTTTACACATGTCAAATTTTTCTTGATCAGAAGAATCATTTGACATAAATGTGATAGGTTGACTCCTTCTTGTTAGAATTCCACTATTGTCTAGAAACTCAATATTTAAACTAAGTTTCTCTGATTTTAGTATTTTTAATACAGACATGCTGCACCTCTATGGTTCCTCGATTAAAAGCGTACTTATGCTAAAGACATAATCCTCAACAAAGCTATGAATTTTGATGCATAAGTAGTTTTCTGAACCATACACTATATTATATGATGATCAACAAACTTGTGTTACTAAAAAACATTTCTCATTATTTGGACATTTTGCTATAACTTAATTGACTAGATTTTCCTTTTGTTTTTTTAATTCGTGAATTTGAGCCCTTGTAAGACCAGTAAAATCCATAATATTAACAATATCTACATTCTTTTTTAGCATATTTCTAGCAATCTCTTTTTGATTATCACGAACAGCTTCTATTTTTTCCATATCTTTTTCTTTAAGTGCTTCAATTTTTTCCATATCTTTTTTCTGAGCAAGTTCATTTAAAGCTTCAATTTTTTCTTCTTCTTTTTCTTTAAGTATTTTCATTTTTTGTTCTCTAAATAGATCATCAAATATCCTTTCCAATCCAGTCGTTCTAATCCACTCCTCCACTTTATTTAAATAATCTCCATCTATAAATTTATATGATGCAGCTATAATTCCTGCTATCATAAGATTCTTTGTGTCTTCATCCTTCACTTCTTTTGCAAGCTCAATTGCATCTTCAACAAATTTTTGCCTATCATGTTTTTTGGTCAATGGTGAGAGAACTAGTTTCATGATATCTTCCCCTGTGAGAACCTCGTTATTTTTCACTTTCGCTTTTATTTCCTCATACATTTTTTGACCATCAAATTTGGATAGAAATACTTGTCTAAAATTAAAATATATATCACCTAAGTCTAGAAAACTTGGTGCACTTTCAACTTCTCCAGTGTATATTATCACAAGTTTCAATTTGGGCAATTTTGATGTGCAATATCTTTCAGCGATTCTGAATGCATAATTAGCATACTTAATTAGGTCTAAATAGCGAGGATCACTTTCATATTCCGTGAGCAGTAAGCTGTCGTCTTCTAACTCGGAAATGTTATCGGCTCGTTTCTCATCGACCTTCAATTCAGGCAAGTTAGATGGCAATATATTTTTTATAGGGGGTAAGTCAAGACCATACATCTTTAGTGCTGTACTTTTATAAAGTTCATTTAACCTCTTTAGTAAAATATCTTTAGCCTGATATGCTATTTCTTCTGCCATGATAACCCTTTCTTTTAATTATATTTTATCATCTTCTATTTAAAAGGTGAATGGTACAAAAATAATTTCTATATTTATTATAATTATTGACTATTTTAAAAAGAAATATTCTAAAATTTATAGCACAAACAAAAGTTGAGTATAAATTTTACTCTTTTTTACACACCATCACCTTAAACATGTTCCTATTCATAAAATAAATCGTTCATCATTTTCTCCAATGTTTTTTGCATCAGTCTATGTACATTCCAATTAAATCCTAATAAATTCCAATTTTCGCCGAACAAATTGCACCTCAAATGATTCTCATCTTTTCACAGAAATTTACCGAAAAACGCCGTCGAAGCATAGATTTACGCACAGTATTTGGCTTATCAACAGTTGACTTTATCCATATATTAAGGTCTTAATAACAGCTACTATTACCACTGATACAATATTCAATATTCATTATTCACTGTTATGGTGTAGTAGTCGCTTGAACACGCTCTTTTAATTAAATCTTCATCTATTAAACCTTTTGAGACGTAGTATTTCATATGGTTTATATTCAAAGATACATTCACAGTATTTTTGATATATTTTCTATCCTTAAGTCTTGAGAATCCTGCTAATTCTACTTTTTTAAAATCTATCACGAGTTTTAAAAATCTTACCAATCTGTCCTTTGCAACCTTTACATTTACAGTAGTTGTTGCTGGAACTATTCTTTCTAAAGTCTCTATCTTATCATCTAACTCCTTTTGAGTTAGCTTTTCTAAATCTATATTTTTAGTTAATATATTTGCTTTGAAATTTTCATTTATATTTTTAATATTTGTGTGTTCTAAAATATAGAGCTGATCCTCATGCCTAAATTTTGCGAGAATTTTAGCCGAAGTAAGGTTCAATTCTTTAGTAGAGACTAAAGTTTGAGCTTCAGGGCATAGCTTTTTTAATGCTAAATAATTGTTTATCGTACTCCTTGAAACTCCAAACTCATCCGCCAAAGTTTGAGCTATATTGATTTCATTTTTATAGTTTTTAGTCCTTTGTAACAACTCGAATCTCTCAAAAATCGCACGCATGTAAGCTTTGCGGCTTATGGTTTTATAAGAAATATTTGAGTCTATTATGAGAGAACGAATAAAATACTCCTCAACATCTTCCCCAATTATGAAGCAAGGGGCATACAGGTAGCGTTCATTTTTTGTGTTTTTATAGATATCCCTTAAAGCTTTTGCTCTGGAATGCCCTGAAATGATCATATGCTTTCCATTATACTTTCTTTGCACGATAAGTGGTGTAAATAAGCCAATATTCTGAATTGAAGAAATTAAATCCAAGTATTGCAAAACATTTGGTCCATTGAAGTAATTCCATCCAGTATCGTCATCCTCTAAAGTATGCACATCTAAATACTGAAAATCCTTAAAAAGATCCACGCCTTTAGAAAAATTCCTCTCTCGATTTT
>Ga0209629_10004407_pt1 | contig 10400 bp, 9 predicted proteins | sample TergutCu122P5_FD_187286 | JGI IMG/M metagenome (GOLD analysis project Ga0209629, IMG submission 187286) | Cubitermes ugandensis P5 segment gut microbial communities from Kakamega Forest, Kenya - Cu122 P5 (SPAdes) (version 2) | ecosystem: Host-associated > Arthropoda: Insects > Digestive system >... | reverse complement strand
ATGTATATATATATATATATATATGTATTGAGGTAACTTCCCACTACTAAATTTTGTGAAACTCTATAACAGTTTTTGAGTTGTTACATGTAGGCACAAATGGTGAAGGGAAAGATATAATTTTGCTACTGAACTGTGTCTGAAGAAGGATTATAAAGTGGTATATTTATGTACCCTACTTAGGAGACCAATTAATAAGGAGGAACATGGGGATTCAGTCCAAAAAGAAAAGTTTCATTAGCAGTATCAGCTAGTCAGTTTATTCTGCATAGAGGTACCAGGTTCTTAAAATGCATTGAAATTGACTTTGTACTGTCAGATAAAAGTGATGTATTTCTTTAGTCATATGTAAGGTAAATTACAGGGTTTTTTTCCAAATGTGGAGGTAAAACAGCCCCAATTTCTAAACATCATGCCACTGAGGAATATATGGGCGTTGGCGGCAATCCACACATTGTATGACCTGACACTCGCTACATAGATGTGCATAGTCACCTTCACTCCCTGGCAGTACAGTTGGGTCATCAAATCTCCTGACTGGGGTTTCCCGTAATTCTCTTTATTTTCTCCATGAGAATGCTGAAATAATACATCCAAACAGTCCACCATTAAGTCCTCAAAATCCATACATACTCACCATTCAGGAATGCTTAACATGTCATTCAGTATTGTTTAATACTTGCTTTTTGGAACTGTATTTATAAATGGCCTAAAAGTGAAGAAAATTGTTGAAGTGAGGTAACACTGGACCCAATTCACTGAGGCCTCATATGGCTGTACTGCATCAGTCCCTATGATAAGGATTAATGGGTACTGGGGTTCTTTCCCAGGGGTAAAGTGGCCAAGGGGTTGGTCACTCACCCCTGTTCAGCATCGAGATTAAGAATGAGTGGAGCTGTACTGTTACTTCCTCTACACCTTAATGATGTGGACAGGAATAACTGTACTGAACTTTGTGGTGAGGATGACATTAGATGTATGTTGAAATGATGATTTGCAGGGGAAACCCAAAGTACTTGGTGAAACACATTTTCTCCACTTGTCTGCTCAGAGTCTTTCTATAACTTAGTAAGAATTAATTAGGATTCATACTGTCTGTTGGAGTACATTTTAATTAGCACACGTCATCTGTCCTCAGGTTACTACTCATGGTGTAATCCTGAGAAAGGGACATGGTTTATCCAGTGTCTCTGTGAAGAACTGCAAGAACATGCATCCACGACAGACTTTCTGAAAATTCTGACTAGAACATCCCTTCGAGTTGCAGTTGACCATGAGTCATATAATGATTTGATTCCATGGCAGCATCAGCAGAAACAAGTTCCTTCCTATAATTCGATGTTGATTCGTGATTTATATTTCAGGCCCAAAATAATATAAATTAAATAACCCATCATTAAGCTACATTCCATTGCCATTTTAGGAACAGGGTATGTTCGAGGTCCATGGTGAGAGAAGATACACAGTTCATTAAAACATTGTTATGTTGAACATAACATGGTTTAACATTAACCACTTTTCAGGACTGTTGTGTTCAGATTATTGGTTGAAAATACTCTGACATTGAACTTTTTATATCTTATGTTATTTATGTTGAAATACATCAAACTGTAAGTGCTTTGAATCTAATAGGTATGAAACTGCACAGTAACAGACATACCACAAGTAGCATACAGATGTGAACCTGGTCACTGCTGCCAGAAACATATTTCAATTAATTAACATGAAATGTATGTATAGTGACATTAATTTCCTGAAAAGCAACAATACATCCAGCTTCTGAAACATTTCTATGTGTAATACATTTCAGAGGACAGAGTCCAACATATGTCATGATGAATGTACCATTCCTTTCAGCCTTCTGAGAATCATTATGCAATTCATTACTTGTTATTATTCAGAACAGAATTCTTGATTTCAAACTTTCGCTGTGTTTTGAATGTTGTATGCTTTCTTCTGGGTAATTCCCCAGCATCTGAATTTTATATGCTGACGTTTTGGAGCACTGTTATCTGTTCCATCTTCATAGGCAGGTAGGTATGAAGAAAGACTAGGTTTCAGAATGTTGGGGTATTTATACAGGAAAAGGTTTGGCTTGAAAATAGCCTGAATCAATAGGAAGGAGGGTGACAGGGTAGGGGTGTCCAAGTACAGAAACAGGCTGTGGAGGGCAACGACCCACATGGAGGCCAAGGGCGCATATGTGAAGGAGATAGGGTGCATGTCGCAGTAAGCCATGGGATGGTAGAGATCAAACTATTTTGTTTTAGGTGGCTGTCTCATTTCCTTAAGCTTGTGCAGAAGGGCGTTTCCAAGATTTGCTTAAGGTCAGGCCATCTTCTTTCTTGATGTTGTATGGGTGCATTTCAAGTCCATTAGCTTCCCTGATAAGTTGATCCATGTATCCAGTTTTAGCAGAAAGGAGTTTAGTGTCCTGTAGTTTAATAAATGTTGTCATGGATAATGCTGTGTTCCGCTACTGCTGATTTGTTGGGTTGTGCCAATCTTATAGGTCTATCGTGCTCTTTTATTCAAATTTGGATGGATCGACTGCTTTGTCCAATATAAACTCTGCCACAGTCACATGGGATTCTGTATGTGCCCATTGTTCTTAATCCCAATGTATCCTTGACTTGTGGATGGTAGCTGAATATTTTTCTAGGTGGTAGGGTGACACTTTTGATATTGTGTTTGGCCAGCATTCTACTGATTCGGCCATATGTTGTTTGGGTGTATGGTATGTATGCAGTCAAGGTGGGTTTATCATTGGTCTTCGCAGTCTGTGTTGCCGATTCCATGGCTCTTCATATCTGTTGAGGGCTGTATCCATTGTCCTTGAAGATGGTGGTGAGAAATTCTAGTTCTTGGGTGAAGGAATCCTGGTCACAGAGAGCTTAGTCTCTGTGTATCACGGAAGTGAGTATTGATTGTTTGTTAGGAGGATGGTGATGCATATTCTGGTGTAGGTAGAGATTGGTATGAGTGGGTTTCCGATATACTTTGTGCCCTAGAGAGCCGTCCATTTTTCTGTAGATGTCAATTTCCAGGAATGGAAAGTGGCCTTCTTCTTTTTCCATTGGAAACTGTATCTGTTGTGGAGTCCACTGAGGTGGTTCAGAAATTCTGTCAGGTTTTCTTGGCCATGGGGCCAGATGAAGAAAGTGTCATCTACATATCTGAACTAGCATACAGGTCTGTGTGTCGCTTATTCTATTGCTTTCTTCTCAAAATTGTCCATGAAGAAATTCGCAATTACCGGAGAAAGTGGTGAGCCCATTGCTACCCCGTCTGTTTGTTCATAGAAACGTCCATCAAAACAGAAATATGGGGATGTTAGTACATGTTTGAACAATGCCAAGACATCATCTTCAAAGTGAAGACTGAGGAGTTCAAGTGAATCCACAATCGGAACATTGGTAAACAGAGACACCATGTTGAAACTAACCATTAGACTTTCTGGTTGTACGCATGGAGATTCCGTTATCTGGATGAACTGGAAGGAGTTTTTCACATGGTGTGCCAAATTCCCAGTGAGTTGGCTGAGAAGTCCTGCTAAGTACTTGGAGTTGGTAGGTAGGAGCACCAATTTTGCTGACAATGCATATCTGAGGAACCCCCTCTTTATGTATCTTTGGAAGTCCATACAGTCTGAGGGTGTGAAGCTGGCCGCACACAGTTGTTTGCATATATCTTCTGTGAAAGTGGATTTTTTAAGCGGTAGTGTGGTTTTTTGTTCTGTCAAATCAGGAGGATCCCTGGCCAGTCTTCTATATGATGGATCCTCACGAAGTGAGGTGATCTTCTGTTTGTAGTCCACAGTGTTGAGAATCATGGTAGCATTGCCTTTGTCTGCCGGTAGGATGCTGAGATCGGTGTTTTTCTTTAAGGTCCTCAGTGCTTCTCTCTCAGCTCTCGTTAAGTATTTGCTGAGTCTGGAGGAGCTTTTTATAATTCTTAAGGTCTCTTGCCTGGCTTCTTCCTCCATCTCCACTGGTAGAGATTGCACTGCCTTTGCAACCCCAGCTAAGATGTCTTGAATAGTTAAAGGACGTGGAGTCACAGCATAGTTAAGACCTTTCTGTAATAATGAGGATACTCCGTCATCCAGCTTCTGGCCACTGAGGTTGATGACCATTTCTTTGAGTTCTTTGTAGTTGGATTTTGTGTCTTGTGGAGCCCTGTTTATTACAGGAAGAGTATGGAAAATAAATTACCGCAGTATTTAGAGAAGGTGTTCCTGGCAACACGCAGACAGAATGTGACTACGTAACTTGGGGTCTCCACATTTCGAACGAGAAATGACGTAATTTTTTAATGAATATTATAAAGGTTAATTGATTGTAAGATGTGGACCTGTGGCTTGGCACGCTCTATCACCTGACGTGAACCGATTAGATTTAGTGCTGTGGGGTTACGTCTGATCTTGGGAATTCCAAACATGTGTTACAATAACCTTCAAACTGAAGTGCTATAATCAAGGAGACATGAAGATATGTTTTTTATTCTACACAATCCTAGCACGTAACTCGGTAACGGTATAGTATAAAGAGATTTTTTTGTCCAAATTATCTGTTGATCAATCCCCTGACATTTGGGCAGTTCATCGCTGAGCATTCCATTAGCGTCGATGTTGAATGAATGAATATGCAGCGTTAGACTGATGATACTGGAAGAGGAGAACCGAAGGACTGGGAGAAAATCCTAGCCCAGTGGCACTTTGTCATCCACAAGTGCCACATGGACTGGCCTGAGATCGAACCCAGGCCCCGTGATGAAAGCTGTTATTTAACACTCCTTTACTGGTACAATAAATGTAATATAAATAAGTGTTATGAAATAAGCTGCCTGCAGTAGTGGTTATCAGGATTTCTTTTTGGGGGGCAAAGCGGTATGGGCATGAAGCTGATCACTCATCTCCATCTAGTTTGTGATGTGCCTTCAGGTCACGGGTCTCCAAACGTTTTATGGCTGAGGGCCACACCCATTATAGCAAGCTGGTTTGCGGGCTGCATGTGGTAAAATAACATAAGTGATATACCTAACGGCCTGAATTATTGAGGAAACTTTGTTGGAAATATACAGTTTATATTTTTGGCAGCAGTCAGCTTAATACATCCTGGCAGACCACAGGTTGGAGATCCATGCTTTAGGGCATATACAGTGACACTTTAGCTTTACTTTATGAAATAAACTTGTATGTGACTGGCTGTTGTTTTGGCAACTTGTTTCACTGTTGCAATCTGGAGATTAAAAATCATTTGAGAGGATAACAGAAATTTTTTAATATCTATTTCTTTTCTGTGTGCACAAGTCTGCTGGCATCAAGGCCATGCAGTGGTAGATAACATGGTACAGTCTACCACAAAATGGCATTTACAGTTTACATGGGTGTAGTAAATACAGTAGCACAGTATGAATTTGTGCAAAATGTAAGGAATATACAATACTTTACGTTCAGTGGTAATTACTGTTTACCAGTTTTGTGGCCAACATTATTTTACTTTCTGTGTAAATATGGTAATGAATGTAAGTGAATATCCATTACCACATTAAATGTCACAAGTATCACATACACCGCAGAAGTTCTTGTGACAGCCATGTTCATATTGTTATTGGGAAATTGAAACACAAGTACAGTGAGGGTTGTCCTGTAGTGCAGGGTTGCACAAAGATTTCTGAAAATTCAAATGTTTGAGGGCAGCGGTACACAGGGAGTTATACAACATACCAAGTCTTTTTTTTTCCCCCAAATGAATTACAAAACAGATTATATAAATAATCTGTGTTAAACACACGCATGCACACACACAAACACACACACACGCATGAACAGAGTATTCTTGTTGTGAAAGAAATATACTGATATTCAGGTGTAAAACATAAGAGGGGCAATCCTTTTAATTTTCTTCCTCTCCACTTGAGACAGGTAAGCCTATTTACTTGAAGCACTGTCTAAGACACAGACAAGGATAATGGGTTATAATTCTAGCAAAGGCAGAGATTTTTCTCTTCCCTATACCATCTTAACTGGCTCTGAGTTTAACCCTGTTTTGTACAGGTACAAAAAGCTCTTTCCCTGGGGATGAAGCATTTAGGTTGTGAATGTGTCCCCTCATCTGCATGAATTGCCACTATTAAGAAACTGTAGAGCTGTACTTCCACTCTCCCATGTGTCTTTGTGTTACGGTGCTTTATTAATAAGTACAGGGACAACTTTGTCTTCCCACCACTTCCCCACAGTGTTCAAATAAACCAGTAAACTTACGTTAAAATACGAAGGTTTATGTCAACTTTCATTATCACTACACTTTGGGAAGAGATAAGAGGATACATACGCGTGCTTGCATTCCAGGACTATTATTAATTGCTACTATTAACAAAAACTCTGAATATGTGGGCTCAAATATATTTTAAAATTTTGCATGCATTTTGATAACAGGAATAGAGAATGGAAGAAATCAGAGGAGAGGGAAGGCAGCAGCTATCTAATCTTGTGTACCTCAATACCAAGCAGGTGAAGCAGCTATCAAAAGGAGATAAGGCCAAGAGAAGTAGGCATTCGTTTGGCCACCTAACGGGCATATTATGTCTTGAACTTTTTAGTATCTGTGCCACATTCAAAGACGTGGGGGAAGAAGAAGGTGACCCATTCAGACCTACTGGAAGTGAGACAATGGAAGACCCAAATAATCTGAAACCAAGAGAGAGAAAGGTGTCAGATGTGATTGATTCCATTGGTTGCTCTTTGCCGTATACAAATGATCACAGAATTGTGTCAAGTCCAGAAGAGGTTATGGACACACGAGGGCCAGATACCCCAGTTTCTTTGGGATATGACAGTGTTGACAGTGGTATGCATAAGTCATCTGTATCACCTGACTTAGATGCTTGTCCATCTTCACCCAAGCAGCTCTTGAAAATGCCACAAGTGGATGTTACAGATGCTTGTCCAACGAGCCAGGATAAAGTTATGCCTTCCAGGTAAAGTAAAATAATCTGCTGTTTCATTCATCCTGAAAGATGCCAGTCTTTTATTGGAACAAAATGTGATGCAGGAAAGGGGGTTAGTGCTTTTGAAGTGCAATTTGAGGTTCTCCTAAAGGTGACTATGAAGATTAGTGTCTTCTGTGATGTACAGTCTGTAGCTAGTGGGGTGCAAGTGTGTGCAATACACCCCCACATATCTGGATGCCCCTACTAGGAAATTGCAAAATATTAAAGACAAACATGTTGACAGGCCTGCTAAAAAACATGCAACAACCTACCACATCCATGTGTTGCCACTGTTGAACTGCCATGATTGGAAACAACATATTTTCAAAAAAGTTTGAATATGCAAAATATTTTATGCACTCTTACTGAACACAGTATGTAATTGGCCCTTAAGATAAGTCTTAATTCGTTTTGTTTAAAGGCCCAGTTCACACTGCACAGTAAACAATTGGTTATAAAATATAATCAGTTAATATTATGTAGGGAAATAACTGCTGCATGTTCTGAGAACCATAAAAAACATATAAATACACTGTGGACAGAATGTTGAATTTGAAATGTTAAAACAGGCAGTATGTATAGTAAATTACATGCTATAAAATGTTAGTGTTTATTTTGTGGTCCTGCCAAAGGCGCTTTTTATGCTTATGCACACCTAATATGTGTACACAGTGTATGTATAACACAGCATTATATACACATATAAATGTACGTACATACTCTATAGGCACCCCCACTGGAAGCCGCTTTATCCTCTTTGTTCATGGTCTTGTTATGAACCTGGTGATGTGGTGCCATGTAGTTTTGTAGATACATACCAGAATTTCATAGACAGCTACTGCTCATCCCTTCTAATTGTTGGTAGCCATTTGCTAGATTACGTATTGTCATAATGCAAAAGACTACAATGCAAATCAGTTTCCTGTATCACCATTGCCAAGTCCAAGAATTACAGAAATATGAATGTGCCACTGAACTTGGTATAAGAAGAAGCTTCGAAAGTTTTGTTTGTAACATGTCATGTGGCAAGTATGTTAGAATGTATATCAAGTACTTCTGTGAAATTCTGTAACAGCAGTTTATTCATTACACTGTAGTTATGCTGGACACTGCTTCTTCTCTTCATTGTATTTAGGGTATTTCGTATGCACTATGTGATGGCTGTGTGTTCTGCTCCTGGCTTCAAATGATGGGGCCTGTATCAACAGAAATAATACTTTGTTTGAAACTAAACACTGCAGGACTGTTAGAGGAAATTCTCACGTTTTTATGGAACTTGAAGGTTCATTACTGTGTTGACAGGATCCTGAACCACTTGAATCTATTATCCACCCTTGTATCCTATTTCTTTAACATTTGTTTTAATACTGTCTCCCATCTTTGTTTAAGTATTCCAAGAGGTATCTTCCCTTCAGTTGTTCAAAAACATCTGTACTGAAATTCACATATTTATCCTCCCCCATTTGATCATCCTAATATTTTTTGGTGAATAATACAAACTGTGAGGCTCCTCATTATGCAGTTTTCTGAAGTTGCCTGTTACTTCTTGTGGCAAATATGTTCTAAATACACTGACAGCTTCTGAAATATGTCAGTTTGATTACAGCCAGTAGCATCAAGATGACAGTGGAACCCAATCTCAAAGTATTTTGTTTGTGAAGTGCAATGCAGTCTGTGGTTATTGCCCTGTAATTTAAGTCTTTAACTACAAAACATAATCTCTTTTACTTAACCTTTATCCTGCTAATGTGGACTTTTGGGCGAGCTCCTAATAATGCTAGCAAATGGGAAATTGGATTTAATTCGGTAGCTTAAATTTAAAGACCAAATCTATACCAAGCAGCCAACATACCCTCTTTCATTTATAAAACCCCACCAGTTGATGCTGTATTAGTCAAAAGCTGCTGTTTATTCTGAGATCAATACAAAACACATAAATGCACTCTATGGGCAGAACATAGACTTCTTCTTCTTTTTCTTCTTTAGGGTCCATCAGCTTATGCCCCGGACGCACCTCAGCCTTAGGCTTATTGTACAGCCCTAAATACCATTCAGCACAGATTCAATAACCCTTTTCCTCTTATAAAGTGGCAAAGGTCCCTTACTGAGTCTGTGCTTAAATCTTTTGGTTCAACAATCAGCTTCCCAAAGACGTTATAGCGCTGACATGCCAATGCCTTGCAGCAACAGATAATATGCTGCACTGTTTCAATCTCCATCCTGCAGAATCCACAGGTTGGATCCCCAACAAACCAGCCCATAATATACAGGTGCCCCCTCACAGGAGGATGTCCTGTGAGGATCGCAACTACCATTTTTAGTTGATGCCTACTTAACTTAAGCAGGTCATCAGCTCTTTTCTTACATGGTCTGCCTATTAAAAGCTTGCTGTGTCTATAATAGCTTCCTTATATGAGCCAGTCTGCATTTGAGTGTTCCTGAGTTTTTTTGGTTGCTGTTTTTCCAAGGATGGTGAGCTTGAGTCTGAGTGGGGTCTTTTCACACCCCCACTACTCCCCACTGCACCCTTATCCTGAGATGAAGGAGTTTTTCTTGGAGGTTTCTTTTCTGTCCAAGTCCCCTCCCTCATCTTTCTTTCTCTAGTGAGCCTTTTCCACTGTGCTCCAGAGAGTCTGTTGGTTTGCAGTCCAATCGTTGAGATACCTGCAGCCAATCTCTCCTCATCTGCAGAAGCAACAGAAGACTTTAAGTCAACAACCTCCACATGGGGTTCTTGCTGTGATAAGTCTGCAGTGGCAGCTGCTCTTTATTTAGTTTCAAAAATTTTCGTGTCCATTTTTATCCCACGAGTATGGAAGAAATAAAGGTCGACACTGGCAGGGCTCCCTGTGCCAGTGCAAGGCTACATACTCTGGGATGTTGCCTGGTTTCCCGGAGGCCCCATTAGGGACACATCACCCACGTGCCATTCACCCCTTCAGCATGGATTAAGACAAACCACACATAATGCCTTGGGATTGGGGAGTTGGTCCATGGTCTCCTATGTATTCAGAGATAGACGTGCTACAAGGACAGGTCTCCGGCTCTCCGCCATCCGCCGATGTGCCCAGTAGCCACTCAAGGCTCAGCAGAACATAGACTTACTGAATGCTAACCTTGTTGGTATTGATTGATTGATTGATTTATTCATGTTCGTGTGATCTACAGTTGGCACCTTGTCGAGCCATGAGATGTAGAACAAGTCAGAGGTCTTATAAATAGAAACATACAGTCATGATGTATAGTTATAGTAATATTAAAAGTACATGGGTTTGGTAACAGGTTAAATATAGCAATATGTGTATAGTACTAGTACTTTGTTTGTTACAAGGTGGTTCAAATATGACCGGGACTGATTTGTATGTAAACAAGCCGCACTGTGCAGCAGCTGTGCGACCTTGAGAGAG
>Ga0209629_10004406_pt1 | contig 10401 bp, 2 predicted proteins | sample TergutCu122P5_FD_187286 | JGI IMG/M metagenome (GOLD analysis project Ga0209629, IMG submission 187286) | Cubitermes ugandensis P5 segment gut microbial communities from Kakamega Forest, Kenya - Cu122 P5 (SPAdes) (version 2) | ecosystem: Host-associated > Arthropoda: Insects > Digestive system >... | reverse complement strand
ATGCCAGTCGCAAAATGGCTACGAGGTTCCGAAAATGATAGGCAGCTTCTTAATCTTCAGAGTTACTATCTTCATACCACCAAGCTTATTAGACAACAACCCTGTAGTACCACCGTTTACCAGTTGTTTTCGTATGAAGAGTTCCAATTCCTGAGTTCCGAATACATCCAAGCGGTTACAGATCCGAATTCTGTTTAATCCTTCGCTTGGATACAATTAATCTGGTTACCCAGTGGAAACATTGTTCTTATTTCGTAAGGGTTAAGTATTTAAATACCTGGAAAATGAGTCACTGAAACCTGACAGCACAGCACGTGTTGCTGCGCCACTGACACACATACTCGTATTAGATACTGATGCTGAGCGTAGTCGGACCTTAAAGACAATTTGCTAACCTAAGTCCGAAAGTACAAAGCAAATAGCCTTGAATCTGAGTGACAGTGAAGCAAAGTCCTCGTAATAGTGCACTGGCACTTTGGAGTTCACCCCTTTGAAAGTTTTCATTTACAGAATTTCTTCTTTCTATAGTTAGGTAAAGGGAATAAGTAAATGGAAAATAAGGGGTGGTGTCTCTTTTCATCGTTTAGATTATCTCAGTTACAGTCAACCACGTAATTTTCAGTGGAGCATAAAATGTTTTTTGTGTTGCTGGAGTACTGAATGGATTGGAATGTTATTAAAGTAATGATGTCTGCTGCTCATGATGTAATTGGAATTCAGTTTCCGATTTGACTCGTGGGTTAATTAATAGAGAGGTAAATTTTCACCAGCGCTAATGATATGGCCAGATTTGTGCTCGATCCCTAGCCAGGTCTACCAACGCCACCCTAATAAATTTGCCCACTAACTAATACGCGTCTGTGGCATCTTCTCATCTCTTTCTCTATGCCATCAATCACCCTCTTGCACACCTCATTTTTCTCTAAGCAGCACAAAAGTTTCTACTGTACATATTCTAGATACTTGTGTAACTGTAAATATTTTTTTGCAATAAAGAGGAACGTGCATTACGTGTCGAAATATACTGCTTAACGTATATGAACCGTTCAAATGATAATCCAATTAGTTATTACATAACGTAGGGTGACAATTTTTTGCCGACACTTTGTGGGAGCTAGCTGCCTTCATCTCCAGAACGACTGAATTATTTTCACGTGGATGGTGCAGAGTTTGTCAAAGACAAAATCAAAGTCTCGTTACAGCTGACAGTCAAGCCTGCCCATTGTCAGAACCACAGCTTTGTCTCATGTGCCGTGTTTAGAGATTCGGTGCTAGTCCCTATGCTACGTATACTTAAAATATTGTGCAATTTGCAGCACAGACGTGACCTCTGCCAGTCTAGGCCTTACGAAGCAGAACATGCTTTACTCGTACCTTACCTAGACTTCAGATACAACAGCAGCTGAGACACTACTCTTGACTGACACCAATTTTAAGCCTCATGTTCTTTGTGCCTGAAGCTACCTGCCAAATAACAAACCAAACAAAAGACCAACCAACCAAACAACCAACCAGCCAACAACACAGTCACCTTTACGCGAAGGGCTAATCGTGATCCATTCTTCTGGGTGCGAAACATATTGCTGGACTGTGACTGTGGAACTTAAAGGGCGTTTCATAATGTTCATTTATAGCAAGAAAACCAAAGGACCTACCTTAATGGAATTGTTCACAGCCACAGGAAAACTGAAAAGGTTTTTTTTTATTTTTTTTTATTTTTTTTATTTACATTTTGACGCGTGTGTGGCAAGAATTTGAATATCGTATCGATGTATGCCGTGTCACCCGTGGTGCACACATCGAGCATCTCTAGTTGAGAAAAAAAGAAAGTTTTCCTGTTGCTGTGAAAAATTCCATTAAGGTAGGTCCTTTGGTTTTCTTGTTATAAATGTTTGTAATCACAGAGAACATTATGAAACGCCCTGTGCAATTACGGCATAACGGGATTTGTTTGCGCTGACTGACATCTGTTATCGGCTGAGGGCCCGGACGCCGGTTGTATCATTTTGAGTACTTCTGATACAAATGACAGTATATCTTAGCGGGGAAAATTTTGTTAGATTGATGTCTGGGATTTGAAATCACAGTGACTCAGTCGCGTTGGCCGTAGTGACTAGGAGAAGTTGGAGTGCGAAAGATGCAAGGATTGTGGCCAACCAGTATTACAGACATGGAAGAAAGGAGAGGGGGTTTGCAATGCGATAGCAGGAAATGAGAATTCGAAGTGAGAGTATCAGGGTAAAAACGGCCCTTTTCGGACACACAAACTTTCCTCCGAAACGTCGGAACAGACTTACAGTCCAAAAGGTTATGATAATTCAGGAGGCCATCATTCGAAAAATGCAAGCCGTGAAAGCCATAAACCCGATATCTGTGAAGTACGTTCACAATTAGTTGTGTATTCTAAATTCTTTCTACATTGAAAGTTATTTGAAACCTGGATCACGAGTACTGGGCCCTACATACGAAAGAAACGGGTGAGATATGCTGTATAGGTTATACTATCAAATTTGTCATATTATTTGAATTCATAATTACATATGCATTATATTTGTTAGTCTGATATCCGGTTTTGCCATTGTTGTAAATGCGAATGAAAATAGAGTTTGTCATGTCCCATTGAATAAATGCTGGCTGTGAGTTCCGGACATTGTGGTTTGAAGCTCCGGTAAAATGGCTGCCTACTTTATAATTCATAAGCCACTGGCCAGTATCACGGTCCAGCCGGTACAGTGGCACTCACATTGCATAATGGATGCGACCCTTGCACTACAATACACCAAGTAGTTTCTTCTACCCTGTTCACTTCAGGAATCTTGTTAATTCATTTCCAAAATGAGAAAGGCTTGTTTATGTTTTGCAAGCAGTTGCTTCTGCTATAAAGGCAGATTCCACTGAGACGAAAGTTCGGGAATTTTTAATGGCCCGAATTTCTTTCTTCAGGATGTTATAATGTACGCGTGTACCGTTAAAGGAATTGTCGTAGTATCCGCGATAATCAGGCTCCTAGGTGGAAGGTCAGTGTATTTTTGACATTGGTTCTTTATGTTACGCGGAATGTATTTTTGTCTGTGGAGATTAAAAAATGGGAGCCCGATATTTACCGCGACGGGATCCTTAAATCCGTGCCAAGTTGGGACAAGGACAGCATTGTTCTCGGATAACATGTTGTAAAGTAATGATACCTCAGTAGGATTTATGAAACGACTTGTATTCAAAGTTCTAATGAATTCTCATTCAATTTTTATGACCTGTTGGACAGTACTTATTAAAAATTCCTCATATTATAAAAGACAGAACTCTTTGAGGTTAAGTTACAGTCTTCTGGAACATGTTGCCGTGCAGTTTGGTAATTAGAAACATTTCATCGGTACTTGCTGCCTCCGCTAATGAAGTCACTCTTCGATAACAGGCGAGTGAGTCCCACATTCAGAACAAAAACACGGCGAATCGTGCGCTGGAAGAGGTGTCACCGCACTAAAACGGAAAGCGCCTGCTTTTAGCTCGGTGTGGTTCGTATATTACACCTTGTTACATGCTAGCCGCCCTTCTGCATGCAAGTAGACGTAATCGATTAACTGTCACGGGGTTATATGAAGACTTACTGCGTATGTAATACGGATGGACCGTTTGGGAAACGTTTGACTGGTGAACTGTCAAAGCAACCAAGGTGTAATCCAGTTACTAGCCCGTAGTTTTCCTGGAGGGACTGAGGAAAACACAGAAAAAGGTTTAGGTATTCTGGGATGACGCCATGTCGATTGGTGAAGAGGTGTCGCAGTTTCGGCGGGCTTGCTGACTCCGTATTTCAGGTGTATATAGTGGAAGAATTATCTCCTTTGATTTTATTTACTCTGAAGATGGTAGTATTATGCTCCTCTGAAGCCTCCGTTACTGTTTATTATTCCACACGTCGTTCTGTCTCAGAATATATTAATATTCATGAACACCTCCGTGAGAACCTCAGATCCCGAAACAATAAGCAATTTCAGTTACGGTAACCAGTGTTTCGGAAACAAGACAACCCGGTCACTTATTGAGCAGCTTGATGAGTGCTGTATTGTACTAAGTTCGGTACATCACTGTTTGCTGTTAAAAGCAAGGAACAAAAATTAGCATTGCGAGTCCAGTAAATGCTTCTATCATCATCGTTATCATTGTCGTCATCATTATCATCTCAATGCAAGAGGAGACCTAGGCCTTCGATATTTGTCATCACAGATTTTAAACTGGTAAACATATTACCTATTAAAATTAAATGGATGGCAGAAGAAATGACACCGACCGTCTGTCCGTCTGTACGCACCAAGTAACTCGAAAACCCCTTAACGGATTTTCATGAGATTTTATATTATTTGGCAGTTCAACTGAAAATGTGCGGTCCTTTGTAATGATGACTAAAGTCGGACAACACTGGTGGACGCTTTATATATGGACCTCCACGAGTTTCTGAGCGGAGCAAACTTTGTGCGCAGAAATAGAAGGCATATTTATGCCCAACTCTTCTTTTTCATTGTGTAAAGAAAAACCAACATGATGCACAACTTGTTATTAGTATATTTCGTCAACCTGTACATGTTTCGGGCGTATCTAGGCCCATCATCAGGAGGTACAACCGTATGTATACAACAGTTGGTACTTATTATTCTTTTTAGATGACTGTCTGTTCTCCTGGTTGGATTTTTCCAGTCCAAACAGGACAAATTACAGTCATATAAAAAGAATAAGTACCAATTGTTGTATACATACGGTTGTACTTCCTGATGATGGGCCTAGATATGCCCGAAACATGTAGAGGCTGACGAAATATACTAATAATAAGTTGTGCATCATGTTGGTGTTTCTTTACAAATTATATCAAGATGCACGGTCAACAAAACACAAAACCTTCTTTTTCAGTAAGTCTTAGGCTTTAGAGGTAATTAAACAATAATGGCTGAAAGTTTCAAAATTATTACGCTTGGTTTGCCTACATTTTCTTACTTTTTATTTCAATCAGGTAGTACCTAGGTCTGCCACATATCGTCTGCTACTTCTTGTCAACATTCAAAGTTATCTAAAAAAAATAAAATAAACTATTCTTTTATTCCGAAAAAATAGTGTCTGCTTTTGTTAACCATGCTATGAATAAATGGAGCTGTAGGTTTTCCCCACTACATGCCTTCATGGCGTGAAGAGGGACGCATTTATGTTTATCAGAATATGAAATACGGTTGTATAAAATCAAATTAAAATTAATTAAATTTGTGCTACGAGATACCGAAAGCTTAAAAGTGCTAAGACAATAGACAGCTATGGACTGGAAATACTAAGTGCAGAATTTCCATAAAACGTATCTATGTGTCCTATTTAAAATTTAAATAACTATTGAATTCAATATCAAAAACAAATAACAATGCAAATCTATTTTAGGCGTAGACTGAAATCAGTTCCATCTGTAGGTATACAAACTTCCGACCTTCATCTTAGTTTCTTCCATACGAGTCCGTCTTGCCTTAATGACTTTCAGCTAAATATAATTAAAAATATCAGCTCTCCCTCCAAGAAAACACACCATATAATTTAAAAACACATTCCATTTATGATGTTTAGGAAATAAGTATCCTTGTTTTTGTGGGAAACAAATCAAAATCTTTATTGAAGCAGATAGCTAATATAGCTCTTAAAATGAACTAAGGAGGGGACCACAAATTTTCCAAAAGTTAAGAAGCCAATTTCAAATTGTAATCTTTAGAAGGGTGACATGACAGAAGTTTTAGAGTGAAGGGCCGTAGTTCTGGAATGACCTGTGAACTTCACTGTTATCTGGCGCTTTATGGTCAGTGCCTGTCAGAAGCACACATTTTGTTGTTACGAAAGAAACTGCAATAATTATGCTGAATAATTAGGCATTGAAAAATGTAAATTTGTTCAGAAACTTTGAAAGAAGAATATTAAGAATAATATAGGTCCTGTTAACGGTAATGGTGTACGGAGAACATATTACAATAATGAGTTTTATGCGCTCTACGATGAACTAGACATAGTCAAAGTGGTAAAAATAGGAAGACTCGGGTTGCTGGGACACCTGTTTAGAATGCAAGAACTGGATCCTCGCAGAAAACTTATTCGTCTTAAACCAGAAGGCACTCGACGTGTAGGAAAACCTAAGTCGTTTAAAAATAGTTTGAGTCAGGTGAGGAAGATCTAAAGACCATGGGCTTGAGGAACTTGATAACTGTCACCGGACCGAGAACAGTGGAGGACAAAGGACTGTAATTCAATAATAATAATAATAATAATAATAATAATAATAGTACTAAAGCGCCACTGTATAAGTGTAGTCGCCCTGACGACAGGATGCCCGGTATTTTTGCATCTCTGCTTTAAAGAATTAGGTATGTTGCTTTTAAAGAATAGGTGCTATTGGATTGATTGCCTTGGGCCAAAGGCAGTAGAGTTTAAACAAAGACGAACGAACGAACCACACAATGAGATTAAAAATTGTGCTCTTGAATTATTGAATTTCAGGGACTGAAGGGAGACGGCCTTTGGAAAAAAGAAAATTATACCCTGCAGCGCAGCCGAGTGGCCTTTATTAATTTTGTGAAGTCTGTCATAATATTTTAGTAATAAATCGGTTAATATAAAACGGACATCTTTCAATGCCTGATGTATGTTTGGTGTATATCTTACGATATCTGGACTGTTATCTCTAATCCCTCATGCGTTTCGTTGTAATTATACCGACATATTTGTGCATGTTATGTTATGTTATGTTATTTAGTCTAGTAATTCTGGTATCGGTTTCCAACCCAGTCTTCCTTCATCTGGCAACACGAAATGTAAACAACAGACGGCATTATAGCCGACACCCGAAAAGCCATGTATAGGATGGCGAGAAGTCGCCGTACACCAAACAATGTGCAAACATAATCAATCATAATTAATTTGAATCACTGACCTACTACTTGATTACCAGTCCAGTGGATACGCGGATGCGCGTCCATGTTGTCTGTGACATACGTCAGAGCATTTGTGGATTAATGGTGCGAAAGGCCACCAACCGCTCCGCAGTCGAGTAACTGTTTCTGTCAGCCTTACCGAGAAGACAACTAAATTCCCTGGATACTGTTCCCAAACTGCCATTGTACGTAAATAAAGGCGAGAACCAACTAGATGCAACAAATAGTGATTTATTGGTAATCAATTGTCCCTCAACATGTTTCGGGCGTCTTTACGCCCATCATCAGGAGGTCGACCTCCTGATGATGGGCGTAAAGATGCCCGAAACATGTTGAGGAACAATTGATTACCAATAAATCACTATTTGTTGCATCTAGTTTATTCTCGCCTTTTTTTACTTATCAAAAATGCACGGTCATTCGAACATAAATTTGCCATTGTACATTTTAGTGTTTACTGTGCTGTGTAAACTTCAATTGCTATTAAGTACCTATTGTTTGAGTGTACGGCGAATTATCGCCCATTCTCTATGTCGTACGTACTGCAAACACTGGAAAGTTTCAACATAACATTCACAATAAGTAAATTTGGATACAAATTAATAAAAAATCTTGGCATGTATTTAATAGCCACATATTTTGTATGCTTCTTATTTTAGTCCCTGGATCTACAGTTACAGTGCCTGAAAGTAAATAAATTTTCCAGTATGTGCCATCCAAATGTTCGTCTTTTGCTTGTAAGCGGGGTGCAGTAGACATAATGGCCGGTGCAGCTATTGGTTTGAATCAAAGACTGAAGTATGTATCGGTCTTTCTTAACTTGTCTCAAACTCAGATACTTTTTGTGTTTTACGTTTAGCTGGCTCTCATATTGGTAAGTGAATTAAAACCAAGCTCATTGTGCAAGACAGTTCCATAGAAAACTGAATACTATTCTAGGTAGAAAGCGTAATGAAGACAAAGAATTTAAGCACTACGGGGTGCATCTTATTTCAGTCTTTTAATCGTAAGGCAAGTTTTAGACGTTCTTAGACCTATCTATAACGAACTAAATAAGGAAGTAAACAACTACATGGAGCAGAGCCTTTTTGAGAAACTAACAACTTCTAAGTTAGTCAAGAAATTTCTCGAGTTTTATGGAAACCGAAGGGTCGTCACCGTGATCTGAACATCCCGTCACTTGTCTAAATCCTGAACCAGATAAGTTCAGTACACACCTCCTCCATCCTATTGACTGAAGATCTATTCTAATACTATCTTCCCTTCTACGGCTGGGTCTTTTAAGTATTTTCTTTTCCTTGGGTTTCCGTACCAAAACTCTATATGCACCTTCTCTCCCTCATAGTGCCACCTGCCCCATTGTCTTCGTTCTTCTGTATTTGATCAGCAGAGTAATGTTGGATAAGGAGCTCATTATTTAGTCTCTTCCATTTCCCTGTTATTTCTTCCCTCGTAGGTGGCAATATCTTTTTCAGCATCCTATTCACATGCACCGTCAACGTATGTTCCTCCTTCATTGCGAGAAAGGGAATAGGGAATAGTGTGTCGAAAGGTATTAGAATTTGTTGGGGAGTGAGTACGTTTCATCTAGGCTATAGGGTTTCACGTTTGGTTTTGTGTTACGTCGTGTTCCATCTGTTCGACATTTCAAAGTGAGAGAGAGCGGGCTATGTGCTTGTGTCTTTTCGTTTAGACTGGGGAGAGCATGTTGAGGGCGGCCCATAATTTTACTTGGAAGTCCTTGCAACAAGAAAGGAAAACAAGACTTTTAACGGAGTGCGGAATTACATTTCATGCACCACGTGATAAATTGATTTACATAATTCACTGTGAGGATAACAGGTCTGTGTACATGTTGCTTAGCCCCGAAACATAACAGTTCCCAGAGGCGAAACTCATAATGACAGTAGCTTCATATTTGTAGGGGTAATTCTATGAAGCAACAGAAATACATTGTACTTACAGCCAGTCGGTATTCTACCTTATTTTATGCGTAAATTACCTTTGTGATTTCTTGTTATAAAATTAAAGGAACTACTTTTTTTAACACGTATGAATACTCCCCGAAGTAAATAGTTCCCTATCTTGTCACTTAGATTCGAACAATAAGCGCCTGTTGTCTAGGAAGTGTCTGATTCTTATTTTATTGTGTTTTATATTTTTTATTTACCAAATCCAAACTTCAAAGCAATTGACGTATATTAAAAACCCTACTTCTAAATTTTATGGACTGTCATAAATAAAAGCAAAATTTTTTTTGAGCTGAAAACATAACACATTATGGTGTTATGAAACGTATTACATTAAATGTAGTGTATGACTGATGAAGAAATTTTCTTAGAGTTGTGAGGTTCTGTGATATTGTCAATGGCTTCAAAATAAAATTATGATCTCTAGCAGGTAGTGTGTTAAAATTTCGGTATTTTCGTGAACTAGAACCTAGTTGTTGTGCTATTACAGGGTACTTTAATTATATACCGGTGCAATACATTTCGCATTTTAACGTATCCCTAATATAGTGGGATTATGAATATAAATTTTAATGTAATCTCTTTTCGACTATCCGGTCGAGTAAATCAACATCACTATTAACCGCGTATTTGTTCTTTTGGGGTATGGCGCCACGTCACTGCGTGATCGATACCCGACGTCTCTCATCTTAAATGTACGAATGTCCATTGAAAATTAGAAAAATGTGCTGTCCCGAAACACCTGGTACAAATCATCCAGTGACGCGGCGCCACACAGCTGAAGAACGAGTAACTCGACTGATCGAATGCGAAAGACTAAAATCTCATCACCACTCCCTTTTCAAAGATTACTTTTAACCTGAATCATATTCACAAATCCAGTTTGTACGGCCCAGTAAACATTTTCCACCTTGATTATATATCCCACAATTTTATGCTGTAGAGGGAAATATTCTTATTTCAGAGAATCATACACTGCACATAAATGCACGGCAGACAAGACCTAGAATGTTTTAATGTTAAATTATCTATGGCAAATGACGTAACCACGAGGCTTTAAAGGGTTACGTTTATAGGTCATGTGCGTGTGTGTGTGTTTTTGTGTTTGTGGAACAGTGTTTTGCATTCCCGGCCTCAGGCCAGTTCGTTCTTTGTATACTTGTAGTTTCCAACAATTTGAACGATAGCTTGTTTGATTTTTTTCCTGTAACACAACTTACAGTCATTAATCTTGTCTTGTCCAAGCGCTGTAGTGGGATGTGTGTCTCTTATTGCACATACATACACTCTACTGTATCATGAGTTGTGTCTCCCCTGTCTCCTAAAGGTTATCATTGAAACTGATCAGTGCACCAATATAGAAATAAGTACTCTCCCTTTTCACACATTTTATTGTCCAACTAATGCACACAACGTTAAAAACCAAGGGTTAATAAAACATTTTAAAATTAAGGGGGCTGCTCCAACATGTTTCGGTTTACAAGGAA
>Ga0209629_10004405_pt1 | contig 10401 bp, 2 predicted proteins | sample TergutCu122P5_FD_187286 | JGI IMG/M metagenome (GOLD analysis project Ga0209629, IMG submission 187286) | Cubitermes ugandensis P5 segment gut microbial communities from Kakamega Forest, Kenya - Cu122 P5 (SPAdes) (version 2) | ecosystem: Host-associated > Arthropoda: Insects > Digestive system >... | reverse complement strand
TTTTTAGCTAAGTACTGATTGTAGCTCCCTGATGATGGTTTCCTTGTAAACCGAAACATGTTGGAGCAGTTTTGCCTATTTTAAAATGTTTTAAAACTCTACGTTTTTTAACGTTGTGTGCATCAGTTGGAAATTAAAGTGATGAAGATGTTGGATATTTGCTAGTCAAATAGTTCTGGTCAACATTTATATATAAATATTTTATTAAATATAAATAAATATGTCATAATTAAATTTCAAAATTGGCACACACAGGTATTGATATTGACTGACATCCCTTAAGAACTGCTCAATCATTACCAGTGATTCATTCCTTTAGTATTAACAGTAAGCAGTACTGACACAAAAAAATAAAATTTGTCTAAAAATATAATAAGCTGGGGTGGCCCCCAACAGCAAATATTTATACAAAATTTTGTGAAAACAGGTCAACATTTTCAAAAGCTGGTAGGGGGAGGAGGAAACAGGCACATGTGTGTGTGTACACACACACAAACACGTGTGCCAGTACTGCTACCTGTTCTTTCACACCAGGCCAGCTAGTGCATTCACCTATTTTACATTTCTGGTGGAATACAGTGTCAGTTACAGATACAAACCCTTTCTTCTTGTCTTAAAAGATCATGACTCTTACCTTCTCACAGATAAGGTTACTATGCTAATATTTCAGTTGAGGAAACATACCGCTAAGATAAAAAAAAAAATTCTACCAGCAACTGCATAAGGTAATTAAGTCACCTTGTCCACTCCAAGTATCTCAAAACTCAGAAAGTGTACCCCTTAATGACACACTCAAAAGAGTAATTACATTTTCTTGATATACATATTTTAGGATACTGCCTTGAAAAAAACAAAACTGGACATAAGCATTCACACAAGAATGGTGGGTATTGGTCTTGTTTTGGGGTTTTTGCGCAGTGTGCCTGTGGGCTCTGCTACAGACATTCTAGAGAATATCCTGGCCCCATTCTTCAAGGTCAAGTGAGTACAATTACAAATTGACACAGCATCATATCTCATTGACATGTTTAAAAAAAAAAAACCCTCCTAAACTTCCAATGTATGACCTTAACTATTAATGCAGTACAAATCCAGAAGCTACACTGCACATATATGGTGTCACTCAGAGACAGCATATCTTCATGTGCATTCCATATGACACAAAATATCATCCAATTATGTGATACTCCTACTTCTGGACATGTACGGATATACTTTTCTTTTTCACATATTATTTCATAAAGAATTAGTTCTCAAATCCATATAAGGCTGTGCAGATCTCAACTTTGTCACCACACACACAGATACAATAATTCACAGTGGAATCTTTATCATAATATTATGAACTTTACCAGTGATGGAATATTCCAGATAGCCACAAAACCAAGCACATCTTGTGATACTACCAAATGAGCTGGAAGACAAATTCTCATGTACACAAATTGTAAATACAGAACAACTGCAACACTATATACCCTAGAAACATGGTTTGTTGCATGTATATAATTGTAAATATCCTGCATAAAGGTGATAAAATGATGATGATATGCATCGTGCTAGGCATCACGACAGACACATGGTACACACACAGAAGTTACACCAAATAGGCCAGACAAAATAATTAAAAACAAAAAACACAAAACATGCATACTTATAGATGTGGCAAGTACCATGGACAGAAATGTCATGCACAAGGTAGAAGAAGAAAATCCAAGATATAAGAGTTAATGTATAGGAATACAATGAACATGGAACATGAAATGTATGATTATACTGCTTATAATTGGAGCCACCAGAATGGTAACAAAAGGTTTAAAGAAAAATTTTGAAGCCATACCAGGAAAATATTCAATAGATTCAATACTATGAACAACACACACAATATGGAACTACTGCAGTCTGAAACTTTAAGCCTGAGAGGGGGTGATCACTGTTGTTCAAGAGAAGTACCAGGGAAAAAAGGCCTGTGACAAGAGACAACAACATAATAATAATAATAAAGAACATAAAATTATTTTTAAGCCAGTACTCACTGGGGCCAGGGGATTATCACTAAAAGGCTAAAAGGTATCTGGAAATAATACCAGGCAAGCACTCAACAGACTTGGGGGAAAGTGCTACAAACTGAAACTTAAAGCTATTGATTCTAGAGGATAATTACCAGGAAAAAGACCTGACATTAGAAGAGACGATGAAACTGACAGCATTCAAACCCTGTAATAAACTTTGTTTCTTGTATGACAAACCTTGTATGAAACTGCAGTGGTAGGCAGTATCCCAGTAACGAAAAATTAATGGACCTCTTACATACAGTCACCTCATATAGTGAACATATGGTACAATTACTTATTTAATGTCAAGATACAGAAATCATTGTCAGTATACATGCTCTTACACAACTCATGATGCCTTATGTACAACAGATGAAAAATATTTTGTCTTAGTAGCCTGCACAACTATGAATGATCTTCAACTATATCATGAACAAACACAACAATGATTTAATGTGCCCTTTTTTTTTGTTCCACATCAAGGTGGGATTTGAAATTTAACTTCTACCGACTTGACAAACTAGGCCTTGACTCTTCATAAAGTCTGGGAAATTGTGCCATCTGCTGGTAGTTCTATCAACTACATCATCTCTCATCATTTACCTGACAGTAAATTGTCATGTTATGATGTGACAAATAATGAGGCTGTGAACAGTTTGGAAAAGATGCCACACTGGAAAAAATCAATCTTACTTTCACTAATTTTTACATCTGTTAAATTTCATATAAATATAATATATAATCTGGTTGTGTTATCCAAATGAACAATATTCCAGAAACATCCTTTCATCGCAGTCACATCTGGAACACAGGGCCCAATTTGTCATACACCACGGGTCTCCAATCTGCTGCCACAGTTGCAAATAATGTAAAAATTACACAGTTTTGGTGGTTAGGTATATAAGTTACTGTTATTTATAAACGTGTGGTTTGCGAACAAGCCCACAACAACAGATGTCGCCCTTTGTCATAAAAAGGTCAGAGGCCCATTTCATACAATGTCACTTAAAATTATGGAGAAATAATCCACAGAACTATATCTGAAGAACCAGGATGTGACAATATATCAACAGATGATTAATAACTGTTTTCAGATTCTTAGAATTCAAACAATTACACACACCTTAGCAGATCCAACACAATTTTATAAATTCCTTATGACACTACATATGAAAATATAAAGGTTCACGTCTCCCCATAACATGACACGCAGGCACAAAGGAGGAGCAGAGGTGTAGTTCTACCCACTCCTAACCTTGGCGTTAGTTGGGGGCAGGTGGTCAACGCCATACCTTGGCTGCTTTATGCCCAGGAAAGAGCCCCAGTACCCATTGTACAGGAGGATGTGTGGACCCCAGGTACAGTCTGGATAAATGTGAAGAAAAGAAAATCACTTGCCCCAAACCATCCAGCCTGTAGCAAGTCACTATACTGACTATGTTATGTGGCCACTCAATACAGTTATGGTACTGTAATCTACCTGGAAATCAGTTTGCAATAACAAACATGGATATAACAAACAAAAAAAAATCAGAGCATCAGCACATATGAGAAGTTAAGCATGAGAACAGCAATAAAACTTTTTAGAATGCATACATATCATTATTATTAGTGTGGCATTCCAATCAGACTTTCTACATTGTCTGATTACAACATAACAGTCTAAGAATAATACTTCTGAACTTGGGTATATCTCTATCATCAGGTAAAATGGGGAAGAAGCCTTATTCAGCTAATCATCAGGAGGCACAAAAGCAATCCAAATGCAAGTGTCCATATAAGAACTATCACCAGCATTGATCTGGGTAGTGAAACAATGTAAACTACGTTGTGGAAGGTAAAGTACACCCATCACAAAATAGTGTTACAGAAGCAATCCAGATGAAAACACTTGCTCTTTCTTGACCTACTCTGGTTTTTATCAGAGTAATTTGTCACTTACTGTGCTCTATTGACTCACAATACCTTTATGTCAGTAATGGTGGTATACATTCATCCATGTGGCTTGCTTTATGCCTAAAAATTAAGATTAGCTGTATCAGTTCATCCACCTGGAGTGTCACAATAAACAATAATAATAAATCACAATTAAAATTCAGACCCATTTTTGTAATTACTAATTTTCTTTAGTCAGAAATAGGGGTTGGTGAGTCTTACTCAGAAACAGAATTGGAGAGTTCTATTCAGAAACAGTGGTTTATGAGTCCTATTCAGAAAGGCGGATTTACCTTCCATCCAGAAATAGAGGCTGGTGATTCCTACTCAGCTACCTCAATGGTATCTTCGCCTTCAGAAAGGCATATTTAGCCAGGTGAGGTTATCTTGTGTGCTACAGTAATTGCAAAAGTTATGCCATCGGCAGCCTAGCTGTTAGTAGAGCCACTCATTCTGGACAGGCTTGAGAGAGATGTCAAATACAGAGACACCTTGGCCCCCCAAGTTCTAGGTTGCGCATGAGGCTGACATACTCACCATGTACAAACTCAATTGTCTCAGAACCCCAGCGATGAAGAGGCTAGGGCCCAAAAACGGCATATTTCTGTGGTACATTCAACAGTGCAGTGTAGGTCAAATAATGTCATGTTCAATGACCTTCCACTACTTACAATATTCATAAAAGCACAGCAGTGCAACTGCGTTTAAATACTGCTACTAAATAACCGAAATATTAGCCTTCTCTTCTCACAAACATTACATTAAGTCTTCAAGGCATGAAACTACTGAACAGTGAACACAAAAATATGTGGGAATGTTCCATTAGTATCTACCACGAAAGCCACCTCTAAAACCACCTCCGCCACCCCCATGATAGCCCCCTCCCCCACCTCCTCTGTAAGAACCATAGCCACTGAAGCCATAGCCACCTCTCCCCTGGTTACCATATCCACCCCTAAAACTACCTCTGTCACCACGCATCATCTTCGGAGGTGGTCCATTATTGCCAAGGCTGTGTCCACGTGGTGGGCGTCGGCTGTTGAATCCTCCCATACCAACCTGTTCCAAGCCATGGCGTCCAGCATTCATTCTGCACAGCTGCTTTATGACATTAATCACCTTCTCATCAAGAGGAGACATCTCTGTGATAGACTCAGGGTCACGTGATGCTCGAATCACCAAACTTTCTAGGACTGGGCGAAGTGCAACTAATGCAGCTGCCACATGAGGCTTCATTGATAGGTTGATCCAGTTGTCAAGACGCACCATGTTATCAACAAATTCCACCTTGCGGGACCCAAAGAGTAAGAGGTGAATAGGGGTCACCATGGTCATCTGCTTGCATGACACAGCACGTGTCCGGATCTTTTCTCCAAATACAAAGAATGGGAAAGGAAAGTGCTGTTCCATGTTGCTGCAATTCACTGATGTCTTGTGGATCAATGCAGCTTTTGACTCTGTTGTAAGAACTTTGCGCTTCTCCTTGTGAAAGCACACATTTGGATACAGCCCCATGCACATCAGAGCTGTAACCACATCAAGCTTGGGGTCAGGTCCCCCTTGGAAGCTAAACACGGCAGGAACCATAGTCTCCTCAGGAAATCCTATGGACTGCAGCAATTCCCTCAGTTGGTTCTTGGCCTCCCATGTGACCCTCAGAGTGGGCATGGATAGCATCTTGTGGTCACAGAATGCTGCCTCTGCCTGCTCACCACCAGTGCGTGCTTCTTCCCAGGCCTGAAAAGCATTTAACATGGCTATATGATCAGAATAACGGTTGCCTGAAAAAGCTTTCTGTTGGTATGTCAACCTTCTCTGATCTATTCCTGTTGTGAATACTTCTGGAAATGTTGAGCTATTGGCTGCCATTGTAGCTAGAGAATCACCACAAAAAAACATACAACCAAGAATCATCATCTTCCCAAGCCTGGGCTCTATGGGCAACTTTGCCAGTATTCGGCCCAGTGGGGTTAGCTCAGCATTACTATCCAGGCATTTCATTTCTCTTAGAAGTACCTCTGCTTCAATTACTGCATCTATAGGTGGAGGCTGGATGGCCTTACTAAGGAACTGTCCTATATCCCCAAGACGTAGCAGTTTGATGGAAAGCGCCAGCTCATGAAGTGGAGTTCGGAACATTTCTGGTGTCATGTGTTCATCAAGACGTTCAAAGCGAGCCCTGCTGAGTAGGTGGAAGCAGAACCCAGGCCTAACTCTACCGGCACGTCCTTTCCGCTGTTCAAGATTTGTTCTTGAAGCCCACACTGTTGCATAGTTAGTCATATTATTGTGTGAAGTAAATAACTTCATTTTAGATTTGCAGCTATCGATCACATAGACAACATCATTAATTGTGATGGATGTTTCTGCTATATTTGTTGAGAGAATTATCTTTGTTACTCCCTCTGGTACAGGTTCAAATACTCGACGCTGATCTTCTCTTGGCAACTGTGAATGAAGTGGGATGATGCTGTAGCTCTGGTTTCCAAATACTGGATGCTGCTGAAGGTGGCGCATTAATGCAAAGATAAGATTCCACCCAGGTAAGAATATTAGAACTGCACCTGAAATTCCCAATGTTTTGATGTATTTCAACAATTCTTCTATTAGCTCAAAACTTATCTCCTTCTCACTCAACTGACCTACTGCATTTTGAGTCTGTATAGAATAGTCTGCAGATACCATCCTATTGAGATTCTCTTCTTGATCTTCTGCACCTACTGTTCCTTCGCTCTCATCCTTTTCTTTATTGCGACGCTTCCGGGTATCAGCTGGTGGCACAAAGTTAAGCATCTGCACACAGTCCTCCAAAAAGTACTCCTGCACTGGGTAAGCTCTACCAGCTATCTCCACAACAGGGCAGTTGTTGAAGTATTCACTGAAGAGAGTGGTGTCAATTGTAGCAGACATGAGAATCAGTCGTAGATCAGGATAAGTGTGGACCATGTCACGTACAACAACCATTATAAAATCGCTGTTGACATCACGTTCATGAATTTCATCAACAATGACGTGTGACACTCCTCGAAGGCCGTTCTCAAGTTTTCGAAGTAACACTCCAACTGTACAAAACAAAATTCCTCCATAAGGTCTTGGTAGGCATGACTCAAAACGCACACTGTAACCCACACTAAGCCCTAGTTGTTCTACTCTCTCATTGGCCACCCGGTCTGCCACAGATACAGCTGATATACGTCGAGGTTGTGTCACAACAATATTGCAATATGCACCTTGGCCAGACTGAATGTAGTCATCTAATATGTACTGACATACTTGAGTTGTTTTTCCACAGCCAGTGTTCCCTCTTATAATAACAACAGGATTATCATTAATGGCTTCCATAATAGCCCCTCTCATTGCAGATACAGGAAGAGCACTTCGCTCTTTTACCATGCCCTGAAGTGAAGTATCATTCTGCATTCTATCACGAAAATTGTTTGCCAGATCTTCACTAATTTGATCCATACTTGCTTGAGCAAGAGGACCTTCATCAATGTTACAACCAGTCCATGGATTCCAGTTGGGTTGTGGGGGTGACCATGGTACAACACCCGCTAATTGGGGTTTTGATGTTATGAAGTCATCCACAACATGTGACGTCAACAGAGACACTGGTCCTGCTCCAGCTTCTGTGGGAACTGACACTGGTTTTATCTGCAAGTCTTCTAATACAGCATTCACTTGTGCTTCCAAATCAGGACTCAGTTCTACTGCATATGGTTTCATCAGTTCACTTTCTTTATTTTTCTTGAGAGTACCACTAAATGCTTCTATTACTCCTAGATGAAATAACTGACGCACTAGTGACAGTGCACAACTCTTAGATGCACTCTGTTTGTTGGAACCTGTCTCTCGACCTGTAATGGTTCTTCCTAACTGCTTCACAAAGAAGCTCATTTCTGCAACAAAACTTCTGGTATGATCTGGTCCCACAGGAGTGTACTTGTAGTCAGTTTGGATGCGATGCATCTGCATGAACTGATGCAGCTTCGATTTCGCATTCTCTACCGTCCAGTTGCCATGAATACTTGCATTTACATCCAATTCCTCTGCTTCTTCCACTTTCTGCTGCTCAGCCAATCTGTCCATATAAGTTTGTGGGTGGTCTCCATCACGCTGGTATGGACGATAAGCCTCACCAATTTCATTTGGACCCATGCCAGGCTGAAAAACTGGGCGCGTGAGTCCAAGCGACACATGAGGTGCAGCAGGACCTCCAAGTGGTAGTTCTGACTCAGGTGCATCTTTGGCATTTGTCGCTAGTCCAAGCTCAGACGGAAGATCCTTTGCACTGACAAGAGACTGACGCACCAGATACTGAACAAAATCTCGTGCCGCATTACTCTGTGAATCCTTTTTGTTTGTTGAATTGCCTGCGCCAACATAATCAAAACCTTCTATACGCACTTCACATAAGAAACGCTGACGATGCTTCGGGCCCGTGGGTCGAACATCAAATTGCGGAGTCACTTTCTGTTTTGTACACCACTGGTGAAAAAACGATTTTATATCGCTCATGGTGCATATATTTTCACTACCAACATGGAATGAAAGAATCTAGCACTTACATGAAATAACTGTATCCGCACTTGATGCTACTACACAAGCCTCCTTCCTCCACCGGTTCACGCCATTCCAGATTGAAAACGACAGGTCTGACATCATTCAGCAAATCACATTCTTTTCCTGTGTGAAAATTCGAAATACTTCTCGTATAATGGGACGTAATCATTGTATTGCCGTCTTTCTGAAATCTGATTTATTAAAATAATAAGTATAAGCGTTATTCAGGGACTTTTATTCTCTACCTAAACCGTAAAGACTATTAATTAGGAACAGTGACTGGAGAAATTAATTTTATTATGTTGCCTATACCAGTCAAGCTGCTCCACGGCATACCGAGTGCATGGAACGAGGTAAACGACACTGCTAATCATGCACAGATAATCTAGTATGGATCATACGCGGCGTGTAACGTTTCGTGGTTATCCCGATTAGTTTCCGGCCAGTAGCAACTAGCGGAAAAAATAACCAACTACCTACACCAAACGACGGAAATATGCATAAAAATGAACACAGAAAGCACTTGTTGGTTACGGCAACGTCGCATTAGGTGTACACGGATTAGCTATGATGCGGGTAATGCTACTCCGATCCAAGGTTGCTACCATCTACCCGACCAAACCGGTTAATGCTATGGCAGTAGATCCATGTTAGGTAGATCCGTGATAGCTATGAATCAAGAGGTCGTAGGCTAGATGATCAGTGATCGTAGGGGAGTAGCGCTACTGGAGGCGATAATGATCTCCGCCTTGTCTCTTGTTAAGGCTCAATTATACTGGGCGAGTTTACTAGCTATTCGCCGACGATTGACGTAGCGGGCGAGTGAGCATGTCGCAGCTAGCGCAGCGAGTGTCGATTACACACAGCTTGTAAACTCGCTCACTCGCCAACTTCCACTTCATTTGTATCTGTGAAAAAGAAGTGGAACGCTAATAACATTGTTGATTTTTTAAAAATCTACGAGCAGCACCCTGTTTAATGGAACATAAAACACAAAGACTACTGTAATACCAAATTAAAAGATGAATTGTTCAAACAACTTTATGAACAGTTTGCTGCAAAAGGATTAATGGAGGGGATGGACGAGAAGCAACTGAAGTAAAAATTAAAACAATTAAGGATGTTTATAGACACGAACTTGTCAAAATTGAAAGAAGCCACAAAAGTGGCGCCGGAATAGAAGAAGTCTATTCACCAAAACTACTGTGGTTCAACTCAGCACATTTTTTCCGGTAAGTTTTGTCTACTAGAAAGAGTCAATTAAAAATTTGGTAAGTTTATTTTTTATTGTATTATACATGCAATAGTAAACAAGATGCATATGTTTCATAAGTGTTTTAAAATAAAATTTACATATCCGTTTCTGTTATCCCAACCTTCTTCCACTGCCATGGCAAAGGATTTTCCTCTGTAAAGTACATAGCGTACGACCTCCTTACTTCCTCGGCAACACGTTTATAGTTATTGCTGCCTAGATTATGAACGGACTGCAGATTGTTCACATTTTCCCTCCATTCCCCTGGTGTAATATTCCCAGTATTGAAATCCTCTCTATCGACTGCTTGTGGAGGTAAATAGGTGTTTGGACTAGTCTTTCGTAGCCAGTTGTGAAGACTACAAGAAGCCCAGATGACTTTATCAGCGGTGTCTGGTTTCAATTCGATTGGTCTTAAAAATACTCTGAATCGCCATACGAGAATGCCAAAAGCATTCTCCACAACTCTTCTTGCACGGGAAAGCCGATAATTAAATGTTCTTTCAGAATGACTGAGGCCAGTTTTGCTGTAAGGTTTCATTAAGTTTGTTCTTAAAGGAAACGCATCATCTCCAATAATAACGGAGTTTTCGGACA
>Ga0209629_10004404_pt1 | contig 10404 bp, 5 predicted proteins | sample TergutCu122P5_FD_187286 | JGI IMG/M metagenome (GOLD analysis project Ga0209629, IMG submission 187286) | Cubitermes ugandensis P5 segment gut microbial communities from Kakamega Forest, Kenya - Cu122 P5 (SPAdes) (version 2) | ecosystem: Host-associated > Arthropoda: Insects > Digestive system >... | reverse complement strand
ATCTGGGAATGGAAGGCGGCATGCCGGTGGCTTACGCCGTCCGCAAATCCATTGAGAATGGTGTGATAGAGCTGATTGAGGATTACACCAACTGGTCCTTTGCCCAAAGAACCCTGGCAGGTAGACTGGGTTTGCCCTTTATGCCTTGCCTCAGCGACTTGGGCAGTGATTTGATGGAGTACGACAGCTTTGGCAAAGCGGGGTTGAGAGGGAAAAACGCGGATGGCTCGCCCCGGCATCCGGGCATCCCCTCTGCCAAGTACAGCGTGGTGGATGATCCTTTTGACGGCTTTGGACTGCGGCCCGCTCTTTTTGCATCGGGGGAGGATCCCTGCGGCAATAAAAGCAATCATTATCGCCGGGGACTGCCCAAATCCACCAAATATACCGGAAAAGAGGGCGTGAAAGTATTGCTGGTACCTCCCCTGAAACCCGAGGTCAGCGTCATCCGCGTGCAGCGTGTCGCTATAGACGGCACAGTCCGTATCGAGGGTCTGATCGGCCCCGATTTTGATCAGGGGCTCTGCGGAAAAAACCTGATCGTCGAGTGCGAGCGCATCTGCCCGGTGGAAGAGCTGCGCCATACGCCGGAGCACAATCAGATTGCCGGCCACTTTGTCAGCGCCATCGTCGAACAGCCCTATGGCGCCTACCCCACGGCCGTGCCCAACTATTACGATTATGATTACAGTTGGTTTAGAAATTATACCGCCAAAGTCAATCATAAGAGCTTGGACGAGGTCAAAGCCTTTTGGCTGGACCATGTAAAAAGCGTCGACGACTGGGATTATTTAGAGAACAAGGTGGGCTATCCCAAGCTTAAAGCCCTGCGTACAGACCCGCGTTATCACTACAACCCCACTTTAGACCGTTTTGCCAAGGAGGGCTGAGCATGAGCGACGCATATCAAAAGTACCTGGATATATACGGCTTGAAAGCCAATGAATACACCTACATGGAAATGCTGGCGGTAGCGGTTTCCCAGGAGATGGAAGACGGCGCTTTTGCCTTTGTTGGTACAGGTCTGCCCTTGCTGGCCGCCAGCCTGGCCCAGCAAACCCATGCTAAGGATATTACTATTATTTTAGAAGCCGGTACCGTGGGCCCTCGAATTGAGCACTTGCCCCTTTCAATAGCGGATACACGGGCCGCTTATCAAGCCAGCACCCTCTCCACCTTGGTGGACGCCTTCGGCACCATCGCCGCCCGCGGCTATTGCACCGTGGGGGTGTTGGGGGCTGCGGAGTGCGATATGTACGGCAATCTTAACTCCACTGCCACGGGCGGCTATTGGCCTGGGGGAGTTTCGGAAGATGGTAAAGGCCCGGCAACCCGCCTTACCGGGAGCGGTGGCGCCAACAGTATCGCTTCCCTGGCTGATAAAATCATTGCCATGATGGTCCATGAAAAACGGCGCTTTCCTGAGCGGGTGCAGTATCTGACGACACCGGCCGGCATGCGCGGTGGCCCGGGGGAAACCCGTTTTGATTACGGGCTGTTCAGAGGAGGCGATGTGGTGGTGATTTCTGACCTATGCAAAATGCGTCCCGATCCCCATAGCGGAATACTGTATGTAACGGAAATGTTTCCTAACGTTGATGCGGAAAAAATCAAGGAGGCCACCGGCTGGGAAATTGATGTTTCCCGGGCGGCCTTAGCAAAAGAACCGACGCCGGAAGAATTGGAGATATTACGGATGAAAGTAGATCCGTCTCGCCTCTACCTCGGACGGAAGAAAAAGGGTTGAGAAAGCGATCCCTTTGATGGTTTTAGGCTGCGTCACGCTTTCACCCGGCCCCTACATGTGAAAAAAGAGGTTAATTTCCGGAAAATTAACGTTTTTCCCCTCTTTCTTGTTGGGGCGAGTGGTGCGAACGTCGGGATGTGGCGCGTGCGTAAGCACCAGAGTAAAAAACACTGTCAAGGGCAGTGAACAGCACCAAAACGCCATGGCTGCCACCGCCCATGTGCTGCGCTTATGCGGTGCGGGGATGGCATGGCAGTCTTATTTAATTGCTTGCAGCAATTCGTCAATTGTCAAACGAATATCCTTGGCGATTTGCCGCAGCAAAATTGGCGATACGTCGCGCCCGGCATGAAAAGGCACGGTGGTGCATCGTCCATCGGCATGGCGAAACTGTTTATGCGAACCACGCTGACGAACCTCAAAAAATCCTAAGGCTTCGAGAAGCGCGGCAACCTCGTGGGGTTTGAGGATGGGTAGCTGCCCCATGGGATTATGCTACGACGATATTTTGTGTGCCGATAAATTCCGATTCCATGATTGGCATACCGTCATCAAGTAACATGGCAACCACTTCCCGCAGGTTGTCGTTGAGTTCATCGAGGCTTGCCGCTTGGCTATGCGCACCTGGAAATCCGGGGATGAAGCCAACATAAAGTCCGGTATCCGGGCAACGTTCGACAATTGCCGTATACATTTTCATGGTTTTCCCTCGAAGTATTTCCGTATTCGCGATAACAAGCAATTTTCCCGCAAAGGACTGTAGCATTCAGATGAGCAAAGCGTCAATGCCGCTCAAAACAACCAGGCAAAAATGAAAATCCCCAGCATGACAAAGGCCAAAGCCACCTTGACGCCGATGCCGATAGCCATGCCGATCCAGGTGTGGATGCCGACTTTTGTCGCCTGGGAAAGCTGGTCTTCCGTGCTGTAAGCGCCGCTTTGATTTTGCTGATGCAGGTATTCGCCAATGGCCGCCCCGGCGAAGGGGCCGATGAGAAGTCCGAGCGGCGCCGTGAACAGACCGGCCACCGTGCCGATGGTGGCGCCGAGAATTGCCAGCTTGCTGGCCCCGACCCGTTTCGCCCCCAAAGCGCCGGCGACGAAATCGGCAATCACGGCGATGAGGGTCAGGGCGGCGAGAAGAAAGACCACGGTCAGGCTGATGGTCTGGAAATGGTCAATCCAGGCGATCAACAGCATGCCGGCGAACATCAGCGGCATACCGGGTAAAACCGGAATGACCGTGCCGCAAAGACCGGCGATAATCAAAATAACGGCCAGCGCCTGCAGCAGGATTTCGCTATTGATATGCATTTTATTTCATTTCCTAAAAATTAATCTTCTCAAACGGTTCGAGCAGGCTTTTCAAATCCCGCTGCCAGCCCGCGCCGCCGAGGCGTTCCGCGAGCATCACCGCCAGATGTTGTGGGCGGATGCCCATCTCGGCGTTTCTGCCAAGCCCGGTCAGGCAAGATGGACAGTTGGTGATCATGGTTTTGCTATCGGCGCGGCTGGCGCCGGCGAGACGCAGGGAGTCGCGTTTGCGGCGCAGCATTTTATCGGTGATGTCCGGCCGCGATAGGGCCAAGGTGCCGCTTTCCGAGCAGCAATTGGGCACGCTCGTCACTTTTTCATGCAGGCGTGCCAGGAGCGCCGGGCCGTGGTTTTCCAAGGAATCATGGCAGGGGGCGTGGTAGAAAATTTCGCCGGGGATTTTCATCTCCGGTATTTCACCTTTTTCAAAGATGTAGCCGGAAACATCTTTTATTGGGCAGTTGAAGATGTTTTCGACACCGATTTCGTTCAAGGATTCACGGCAGGTGCCGCAACTGACCAGGAAGGCATCGAAAACGAGATACCCAAGCATATCGCGGATCTGGCTGAGGATAATGCTGTCGCGCAGGTTGATCTCGGCGTGCATTTTTTTCTTGGCGTTGAAACGGGCCGGGAAGCCGCAGCAGAGGAAGGGCGGAGGCACGACGACGCGGAAATCGTTTTTCAAAAGAATATACAAAGACGCGGCGCCGACCTGGCCGTAGAGCCGTTCCGAGCCGCAGCCGGGGAAGTAAAATACGGTTTTTTTCGCCGTTTTTTTGACGTTGAAAATGATTGTCTCGCTGGCGGCGCAATCCGGCAGCAAGTTCCACAGGCTGAAGGGCGAAGCCGGCGGCATCGGCGATTTCAGCATGGACAGGTAGCGCCAGTTTTTGTCGCGCAGGCCCTTCGGGGCGATTTTCATCATCCGGTGGCCGAAGCGCTGCGCGTGTCCGCCCCAGCCGAGGACAAGGCGGCGGAACAGACGGTTGGCGGGGCGGTTGCGGCTGCGCAGGTATTCGAGCGTTAAGCGCGTTGCCGGTGCAGTGTGTTTGTAGCCGAGATCACTTAAGATTTCCCGTTCCAAAACCGAAATTTCGGCGGTGTCGATATTGACCGGGCATGGCGGCAGGCATTTACCGCATCCCGTGCAGTGGTCGGCGATTTCCTCGAGATACTTCAGTTGATGGAAACGCGGCTGATGCGAGCGCTGTATGTCATAGAGCAGGGCTTCGAGCAGCGAGCCGATGACCATATTCTTGTTGCGAGGATGAAAAAATATGCTAGTGCCAGGATAATAGACGCAGCATCCGGCCATGCACTTGCCGCAGCGGACGCATTGGGCGATTTTTGAAGAAAGTATTTCCAGGGACCCATGCTGCAAGATGCGCGCCTCAAGCGAAAGCAGGTTGAACGACGGCGTGAATACCTTGTCGATAATGTCAGGATCGACGAGCATTCCCGGGTTCATCAAACCGCCGGGATCGACCTGCTCCCGGTAACGCGAGAGTTCCAGGCGGCGGCTTTCTTCGAGAAATCTCATCTTGGTGATGCCGATGCCGTGTTCGCCGGAGACGGCGCCGCCCAGTTCGACGGCCTTTTTCATCATGTCGTTCGCGGTTTTTTCCGCTCGCCGCATCATCTCGCGGTCATTCGAGAAGACCGGGATATTGACATGGATGTTGCCGTCACCGGCGTGCATATGGGTGGCGATGACGATGCGCCGCGACCGCACCTGGTCGAAAATGCCATCCATTTCGGTGCCGATCTGGCCGTAGCCGCTGAACAGTTCTTTCAGTTCATGGCGCAAGTGGCTCATCAGGGTCTGTTGGCGGACGTCATCCTTGTCGCGGCTCTTGAGGAGTTGCCGCGTCCGGGCGCAGATATCCCTGGCCTTGGGTATTTTCGCCTCCATCCAGTCCGGATCCTCACCGTGTTCGGCGGTGTAGAGAAATGCCTCGATTTCCTCTATTGTACGCTGGCATATGTAAGAATCCTCATCTAAATTATAGCTATCGATATAACGGCTGAATTCGGCGAGCGCCGGCAGCGGCAAGACAATATCTTCGTTCAGTTTGAAGGCATTGGTGCGAGCGGCTATCGCCCCCAAACGCTTGCGGTCGCGCCAGAAACGTTCGGCCTCATCGGCGTCCTGGGCGATGAAGACTTCGGTGTTGGCGTAGTCGGCCAAAAGCGTTTCCAGGCGTTTGCGGCCTCGCTGGATCTGTTCGCCCGTGTAGCCGACCATATCAATCAAGAGTACCGCCTTCGGATGCTCGCTGCGTGCCGCCTTGAAACGGTATTGAATAGCGAGGATATATTCCTCGTCGAAGTGCTCGAGCGCCATCAGGGCTTCTTCGCCGTGGTTGACGAATTCTTCGGAAATGCGGACGATGACGCGGCTGGCCTCATCCATATCCTGGCCATAAAACTCGAGACAAAAGGTCAGTTTTTTCGGATAGGCAGGATAGAGGATGAATTCCGCCGAGGTGATGACGCCGTCGGTGCCTTCCTTTTGCAGGCCGGGAACGCCGCCCAAGGCTTTGTTGGTAATATCCTTCCACAGGCCATGGCGGCGGATGTCGTCGCCGGTCAGATCGATGCGTTTGATTTCACATTGTTTTTCGTCGCAGATGGCAAAAGTTACCTGGTCGCCGGGCAGGATTTTTCGCAACGGGTGGGCGACGCGGCGCACCGTCACCAGGCCGATACCTGGCATGGCGATGGTGAAAGATAGCAGGTTGTCGATGGCCGTGCCCCACAAGACCGCCGTCTTGCCGCCGGCATTTTCCGCGATATTACCGCCGATGGTGCAGGCCCAACTGCTGGTCGGATCGGTGGCGAAGACCAGGTTTTCCTTGGCGGCGACGGCCATGGCGTCGCTGGTAACGACGCCGGCTTCCACCTTCAATACCGCGACTTGGCGGTCAGGGAGATGCGGCAGGGTCCGGCGCTCAATCGGATGAATACGGTTCAGCTTCTCGGTGTTGACGATGACGCAGTTTGGGCGCACCGGTACGGCGCCGCCGGTCAGGCCGGTGCCGCCGCCGCGTGGAATGATCGACAGGCCGCAGTGGGCGATGGCCCGCATCAGGGCCGGAAGTTCTTCCTCTTTGCGCGGCCTGAGCACGGCCACCGGCAGCCACAGCCGCCAGTCGGTGGCGTCGGTGGCGTGGCTGATTAGGGAAAAGGGGTCGAAGGAAACGTTTTCCTTGCCGATTATTGGTCCGATATGACGGCTGATACGGGCGCGGCGGGAAACGGCTTTACTGATCTCTTCGCGCAGTTCATTGAGCTTTTTCCGGCAGGCATCGACGAGTTGGAAAACCTGGCGGGAACTGGCCTGGCCGATGCGGCCGACCCTCGCCCCTTCCTCGATTTTGGCCAGGTCTTCTTCGGCGGTGTGGGCGAACTGACGGCGGCGCACCGGCGAATCGACCAGTTCCTGGTAGAGAAAAGGATTCCTTCGCAGGATGAACAGGTCGCCGATGAAGCGCATGACCAGCCGCGCCGACCGACCTGTGATGCGCTGGTCGCGCAACACCTGCAGGGCGTCCCAGACTTCCGGGCCAAAGAGCTGGTCGATGATCAGCTTGTCGTCAGCGGAGGTGAAATTGTAAGGAATTTCGCGATAATCTTGTTTCAGCATGATTAAAGTATGGGGGAGGCGTTTGTCGCTTCGCCTTCACATATGGGAAAAAAACGCGGCCAAGCCGCTGTGGCGCGCCACTGGGCGCAGGGTGGCCAGACGCAAGATGTCGGGGCTGGCCACCAGGCGCACCTGGTCGCGGGCGCGGGTGACGCCGGTATAGAGCAGTTCACGGCTGAGGACAGGGTGGTCTTTCTCCGGCAGGATCAGTAAAACTTCCGCGTATTCCGAACCCTGGCTCTGATGGATGGTCATGGCCCAAGCGCTGTCATGTTCCGGCAAGCGCCAGAGCGGCAGCGAACGGAAACCATCGCCGCCATCGAACCACACGCGGAAACCGCCGCCATCGCTTTCATCAGGCAGGCAGATGCCGAGATCGCCGTTGTAGAGACCGAGGGAAAAGTCGTTCCGCCGTAAAAGCACAGGCCGGCCAACGTACCACAGATCGTGGCCCGAGGCATAACCTTTTCGCCTGAGCAGCCGTTCCAGGCGCTGATTGACGCCGGCGACGCCCCAATTCCCGGCCCGCGTGGCGCAGAGCGTCTGAAAGCGGCGGAAGGCGGCAAATATGTCGCCGACGCCGATCCTCGGGAATTTCTTGACGATTTCCATATAGGAAAAAACCTTGCCGGCCAAAAAGGTTTCAAGACCACTCCGCTCGTGCAAGTCAATTTCTGGATAGTCAGCGCCGGCGGCGATTGCTAAAGCCGCCGCCGCGTCTCCCTGGCGAATCGCCTGGGCAAAGGCGCCGATGCCGCGATTAAAGCGATAGGTGGTTGTCAGGATGGCGCGATTGTCCGGCAGGCCGGCCAGCATTTCGGCAAAGACCGCCCCCGATTCCACCGAGGCGAGCTGATCCTGATCACCCAAAAGAATCAGTCTGGCCGGTTCCGGCAGGGCATCGGCGAGCTTGGTCATGAGCGCCAGATCGACCATCGACGCTTCATCGACGATAACCGTATCGTAGGGCAGGGGATTGGTGCCGTTATGGCGGAAATGCGGGCTGTTGGCGCGGGCGCCGAGCAGCCGGTGCAGCGTGAAGCTTTCTTTGGGGATGGCCTCGCGGATTTCCCGTGGCAACGGCAGGCGATCGAGGCTCGTCGCGACCGCTTCCTTGAGTCGCATCGCCGCCTTGCCGGTTGGGGCGCAGAGGGCGATTTTCGGCGCCGGCCCACGGGTTTCCAGTGTATCAGTTTGCCCGTGGGCTTGCCCATGGGCTTCCAGCAACAGGGCGATGATCTTCACCACCGTCGAGGTCTTGCCGGTACCGGGGCCGCCGGAAATCAAGCATATTTTATTGCTCAATGCCGTCAGGCCAGCCTGACGCTGGCCAGGGTCGATTGCCGGCAACAGCCTATTGAATAAAGCGGTCTCAAGCCATGGCGTCGACGCCGCAGCCAAGCGTCGGCAATGGGCAGCCAGGCGTTTTTCGTAATGAAAATAACGGGTCAGGTAGAGGCGGCCGGCGAAAACCGTGAGCGGCAACAGGCCGCCGGCGTTGGCGCAGCCGGAGGTGAGGGCGACTTGCTCTTCCCGCGCCGTCACCGGCAGGCAACTGTGGCCTTCGGCCAGGGCCAGCGCCAGTTTCGTCACCAATTGCCGAAAGTCTTTGCGCAGCGCTTGCGGGACAAAAGCGGCCAAAAGATCGGCCAACGCCTTTTCCAGACCGGCGAGACCGGAAACGGAATCGCCCGCGAAACCGCTTGCGAAACCGCCCTCAAAGCCTTTGCCCTTCATCGTTGTTCCCCCAACAGGCTGGCCAGGCGTTCCAGCGTTGTCCGCTCCGGCCGCGTGGCGAAGACGCCGGCACCCGGCAATTCCCGCCGCATACCACGAACGAAAAGGTAATAGACACCGCCGAAATGCCGGTCGTAGTCGTAGTCCGGGCGTTGCCAGGTAAGCCACTGGTGGGCGGCCAGCGTATAGAGCCAGTATTGCAGGCCGTAGTTGTGTTCGGCCATGGCCTGGCTCAGTGATCTGGCGTTGTAATCGGCCTCTTGGTCGCCGAGGAAATTGGTTTTGTAGTCGAGGATGTAATATTTTCCCTGCCACTGGCAAAACAGGTCGATGAAGCCGGTCAGGTAGCCGGCCACCGGCGGGCCGGCGAGCGGGGCGACGGCGGGGTCGTCGGCGAGAATAGCGCCGATTTCCTCCGGCCATATCTTTTTCAGGGCGAACGACCAGGGCATTTCCTTCACCATATCGCCGGCTTGCAGGTCAAATAAGCGCCAGCCGCCGGGGGTGTTCGCGTCTATGGCCGGCATTGGCGTCGTTATCACTTCCAGCACCAGGCGAGCGATCTGTTCCTGGCCGCCGGCAAAACCGAAGAGAGCGCTCTGCCATTCGGCAAGGCGTTTGGCGAGAGTTTCTCTTTCACTTTCATTTTCCGGCGCCGTGAAATCCATCTTGTCGAGGCAGGCATGGATCAGGTTGCCGAAGCGCGTACCCCTCGGCAACGAGGGTAGGGCAATGGGTGCGCTCGCTTCATTGGTATCGAAGACAGGCATAGCCGCTGCCGGCATCTCGGCTGGAAATGTTTCGACTGTGAGGGCCTCGTTGTCGCCGCCGCGCCGCGCCAGCGACGAGAAACTGGCCACTTGCCAGGAGCGGTCGAACTGGCCGTGGAATTGCCGGGCCGAAAATGTTTCCGCCGCCCGCGCAATTGGCGGGGCGTCCAACGAATTGGTGTCTATCGTGTCGGTGTCCGGCTCTTCGACGGTGACGCCTGGCGCTTCGGCGCGGGCGAGGAATAGCCGCCGCATATCCTCGCCCGACGGCCTGCCGCTACCGGCCAAAAGATAGGACAGGGGTGAGGCAGCCACCGTTTCCGGCACCTCGCCGTCAAAGAGCGGCCAGAATACCAGATAGTGCAGCTTGGCCCTGGTCAGGGCGACATAGAGCAGACGCAATTCCTCGGCCCGTTCCTCGTCGCTGGCCCGTTGCTGGGCCCCGGCAAATTCCGGCGAACCGAGGTCAACCACCACCTGTGTGCCATCATGGCAGACGGCTTCGTCGGTGTCGCGTTTTTTTTCGGCCAGGCTCCGCCATAGCGATGGGCAGAAGACGACGGGAAATTCCAGGCCCTTGGCGCCGTGCATGGTGACGATGCGCACCGACGGCCGGTCGCTTTCCAGGCGCAATTCACTCTCCTCGTCGCCGTCCTCACCGAGCCGTGCCGAAAGCCATTCCAGGCATTCGCCGGGGCTGAAATCCTGGGCGCTTTCCGCCGCCGACAGCAGTTCGGTCAGGTGCAGGATGTTGGCGATGCGACGCTCGAAGCGCGGCAGACGTCGTAAATGCCGGTAGACGGCCTCACCTTCGAGAAGGGCCAGAATTGCCGCCGCCGCGCCATCGGCGAGCCACCGCCGCAGGTAGCCATGCCAGCGTTCCCGCGCCGCCGCGAGCCGTTCTTCATCGCCGAAAAGCGCCGCGAGGCCCTGGCCATCGAGACCAAACCAATCACAGGCCAGGGCGCGGGTCAGAGCCGTTATCCGTCCCGGTGTGGCCATGGCGGTCAGCACGGCGAGCAAATCCTGACATTCCCGACTCTTGAACACCGATGCCCGGCTATCGAGGGTGACGGCGATGCCGTGGGTGGCCAAAGCTTGGGTATATGCCTCGGCCTCGGCGTTGGTTCGAGTCAGGATGGTGATGTCTTCCGGGGTCAGCGGCCGGCGGGTCTCCCGGCCGTTTT
>Ga0209629_10004403_pt1 | contig 10404 bp, 5 predicted proteins | sample TergutCu122P5_FD_187286 | JGI IMG/M metagenome (GOLD analysis project Ga0209629, IMG submission 187286) | Cubitermes ugandensis P5 segment gut microbial communities from Kakamega Forest, Kenya - Cu122 P5 (SPAdes) (version 2) | ecosystem: Host-associated > Arthropoda: Insects > Digestive system >... | reverse complement strand
ATTATTGAGGGTATTGCCGGTGCCGTTGATATTACCGGTTCCGGTTAAAATCAGGTTCTCGACATTAGCAACAAGGGTATAGGAGATGCTGCTGTAAACCGTATCGGTGCCAGCCCCTAATAATTTCCTTAAATAAGCAAAATAGATAATCATTATCATCGGAGATGCTGCTGTAAACCGTATCGGTGCCAGCCCCGGCGTTTTCAACCACCGTGTCACCGGCATTATCGACGTAATAGGTATCGTTGCCGTCGCCACCAGACATGGTGTCGGCCCCGGCTTTGCCGTCGAGAATGTTGTTGCCAGCATTGCCGGTGATGGTGTTGGCCAGATCATTGCCAGTGCCGTTGATGGCAGCGGAACCGGTCAAGGTTAGGTTTTCGACATTGGCAGTCAAAGTGTAGGTGATGCTGGCGTTGACCGTATCAGTGCCGGCCCCGGCGTTTTCAATAACGATGTCACCGGCGTTATCAACGTAATACGTATCGTCGCCGGCGCCGCCTGACATGGTATCAGCGCCGGCACCGCCATCGAGGATGTTGTTGACGCTGTTACCGGTAATCATGTCGTTTCCGGAACTGCCAATGGCATTTTCAATCACTACCCCCTGGGCGATGGCCAGAGATCCCTTCCGCGAACCGATGGAACTGTGGGAACCCGCATTGAGGTCGATCACGCTGGCGGTTTGGTTGGAGCAGTCGATGGTATCAATGCCACCGCCATCCCACAGGGTTTCAAAGATATTTTCATTCGACGCCCATTTATAGGTATCGTTGCCTGTGCGGGTCGAAGTGTTGGCGCCGTAGAGATATTGTAACACCTCTAGATCGAACACCATGTATGTATCCGGGTAATAAGAGACAATCCCACTCCTGTCATAATTATAATGATCATAGGTCATGACCGTGTTGTAGAGATTGTCGAGCGTCGAATCGAGCTCGTAGGGGAATGAGTCGTTCGTACCAGGGTAATTTTGCGGATGCTTCAGCCCTAAGGTATGGCCGATTTCATGGAGCAGGGTCGTAAAGAAGTATGAATTAGGCCCAAGATTTGGGTTGTTAGTATTTTTGAATAAATCGTCCGAGTTTATCCAAATGTCGCCGCCTGTGCCCAGGTTGTTGCCGTTTGGATAGTAGCCATAGGCGGCGCTTTTCTCGTATTTGGTGCCGTTCATGGCCTCGTTGGCGAACGTCATCTGGCCGCCGCTTGTGACCTCCTTGAAAGTGATATTGAGGACGCTCGAGATGTAATCGAGCACCTGCCGCGTCGCCGCCTGTTCATCTGCGGTGAAGGCGGAGAAAGTCGATGAATTGACCCCATTAGGGTCGCCGGCATAATAGCTTGGCACTGAGGTGAGGAAACTGTAGGTGATGGTCACGCCCGTGCCAACTGGCGTGTTCATATCCCAGCGGGCATTGGTGGAGGCGTTATAAAGCAAGCCGAGAAAAGGATCTTGAACTGTGGTTGACATGGGTATCCTCCGTAAAATAATAGTGAGGGCAACACTGGTGAGGTAAGCGGATTTTGCCGCAAGAAAGTACCAGTGAGGCAAGGGGAAGTAAAGAGATTATGGCGCCAATAGTTATAATCTTACCAAATACTTACCGGTTGGATATTCTTGCCGTAACGGCGCGGCCTTATAATCAGCATTTACCGTGATTTTGAATTTCGTATATCTTTGGGTTAATACTACTCAGACACATATTCTCCCTGAGCCTATCCAAAAGAGAATCCCTTCGCGGGCCGACGAATGCGCCACGAATAATAAGTGGGCAGGGCTTTTGTTCATTAAAAGCACCGTGCTAATTGCCACCATGCTATGTGTCTGAGTAGCATTGGCTAGGCCGTTGCCTAGGCAGTATTGAGGGCATGTTGAGGGCATTGACATTCAATAAAATTTATGTCTACATAATTGAGGCGACAGCAATTCTCGCTCGATAGGATACATTGAACGCCAGTGCGGGGTGTCACGAAGTGTTGCAAACAGATAATTCCAATTTCACCATGTTAAAGATTTATTTGGATAATTGCTGTCTTAACCGGCCCTTCGACGATTTGCGCCAAACAAAAATCGCCATGGAAGCGGAGGCGAAAAGGTTTATACAATCACTTGTCAGATACCACGCTCTTCATTTGGTTTATTCGTATATTTCGCTTTTTGAAATAGAGAAAAACCCACATGAATACAAAAAATCCTATGTTCTTGATTTTTTGGTGAATGCCGATATATATGTCGAGGCGAGGCATAAAGAGGTCATTTATCGGATGGCGATCGAAATTATGCGAAGCGGTATCAAAGAAATGGATGCCTTGCATGTCGCCTGCGCTCTTTTCGCCAAATGTGATTACTTTATCACCACCGACGAAAGGCTTCTGAGATACAGGGATGACAGGATAATATTGTATAATCCGGTGAAATTTGTTGAGTTCTGGGAGAACAGCCATGATCGATAATGTCAACACCGCCGCCATCATCAGCGCGGGCATGTTCCATCTGAAAGACAAATTAGGTGTCCTTGATACCGAAACTTTTATCGCCGCCATACGAAACGAACATTTCGATTATACCAAATGGCGGCGGGACAATCTGTGCGCTGGCATGTCGCTGCGGGAAATCAATGACGCCGCCGCCGAATTCGGCGCGGCCCATCCGCGTCCGCCCCTGCGGCACGAAGGATTGACAAGACCACCGTATGCCGCCCAAAAGGGGCCGCTATCCGCCGTCCCACCGACAAAGAAATCGCCATGACCCACCGCAAACCGCCCAGCCGGTGACGTAAAGATGATATACGCGAGGACAAAGGAAGAGAGACGTTCTCCCGAAACCGTACCGCCGATAAAGAGCGGCCGGAAAAGACAAAAAAACGCCACGCCGTTCCGGAGAATGGCGTGGCGTATGTATGCGCAAACCGTAGGGGCACGGCGCGCCGTGCCCCTACACCGATAATATGGAACCAAAACCAACCGCCATCACGACGCGACGGCCAAGAAATCACCGGCCTTCACGGTTGCTTTGTTGCCGAGCGTGGCGAACTGCACGGCCACGCCGGAACCGGAACCGTCGGCGTCATACCACAACGCCCCGGTCTTCAGGTTGTAAATGATGCGTTGATTCGCGTCCGAGGCCATGCCGGTGTTGTTGGCGGCAAAACGGTACCCCGGCAAACTGCCGCGTTGCCGCATTTCACTCATCAAAGTCCCCAGGCCGCCGAGGATAAAGCGGTCGGAACCGCTTTGAAAATCGGTGATGGTATCTCTACCGTTAGTCAGCACCGACTCGAAAACAAAGCGATCGCTTCCCGCGCCGCCGGTCAAAGTATCATTGCCGGCGCCACCGCGCAGCCAGTCATTGCCGTCCCCGCCGGAGAGGATGTCAATGCCGTCATCGCCGGACAATTGGTCGGCGCCCTCGCCGCCGTAGAGCTTGTCGTTGCCGCTGAGGCCGACCAGGGTGTCGTTGCCGCCGTAACCGTACAGGGTGTTGGCGCCGCCGTTGCCAACCATATAGTTGCCCATGCTATTGCCGGTGCCGTTGATGTCGGCCGAGCCTTGCAGCCAGAGAAATTCGACATAGGTCGGCAGGATATAGGTAATACTGGCATAGACACGATCATAGCCCTGGCCGACACCGGCATACTCCACCACTTTGTCGTCGCGGTTATCGACGAAATAAAAATCGTCGCCGTTGCCGCCATACATGGTATCGGCGCCAGCCCGGCCCGCAACCGACGCATTCCAATTCGGCGAGAAGAATCCGGTAACGGGAAACAACTCGCCATCGAGACAGTCATTGCCGTCGCCGCCATACAGCGTGTCATTGCCAGCGCCGCCGTAGATGGTGTCCTTGCCGCCCATGCCAGACAGAACATTGTTGCCGTAATTGCCGGTCAAAACATTATCCAGGCCATTGCCGGTGCCGTTGAGGTTGGCGCTTCCTGTCAGGTTCAGGTTTTCGACATTGGGGCCCAAAATGTAGTTGATGCTGGCATTGACGGTATCGATGCCTTGGTTCGCGTTCTCCGTTACCGTGTCACCGGTGTTATCGACGACATAAGTATCGTTGCCGGCGCCGCCAGCCATTTTATCGGCCCCCGTGCCGCCATCGAGCACGTCGTTACCGTCGTTGCCGGTCAGCGTGTTGTTGCCGTAATTGCCGGTTAAAACATTATCCAGGCCATTGCCAATGCCGCTGAGATTAGCGCTTCCTGTCAGGTTCAGGTTTTCGACATTGGCGCCTAAAGTGTAGGTGATGCTGGCGTTGACCGTATCCGTGCCCGCCCCGGCGTTTTCCGTTACCGTGTCACCGGTGTTATCGACGACATAGGTATCGTCACCGGCGCCGCCCGCCATTTTATCAGCGCCCGTGCCGCCGTCGAGCACGTCGTTGCCGTCGTTGCCGTTGAGGATGTCGTCACCGGCGCCGCCGTATAAAATGTCGTCGCCGGCGTCGCCGTCGAACCAGTCATCACCCGCCAGGCCCCAGAGCATATCGTCACCGGCCAAACCGTAGATGGTGTTGTCGCCGTCGTTACCGGCCAGGCGGTCATCGTTGGGCGTGCCGTAGATGTAGTGGGCGCCCGCCGCCGCCGCCGGCGCGTCGATAAAGAAGTCGGTGGCGCCGATGCTGGGATGAACATTCAGGATGGCGAATAGAATAGCCTGGCCGGGGCCGCTGCCGTCGGCGTCGTAGTAGAGGTTGCCGGTCCCGATGTCATAGAGGATGTAGTCGTCGGCATCGGCGGCGGCCACTGCCGCGCCAGCGCCGGCGTGAAAATTGCCGGTGTTCAGGTTGCCGGTGGATAACTTGCTGAAGACGGAGGAAGCAAGACCGATCTTATCACCGGCCTGACTATTGAAATCACCCACAATATCAACGTTGGTGGTGGAGTTCAGGGCGGAAGTGAATAAAAAAATGTCGGGGCCGGCCCAGCCGTACATGGTGTCATTGCCGGCGCCGCCATCGAGGTAGTCGTTGCCGTCATCGCCGTAGAGCTCGTCATCGCCGGCGCCGCCGTAAAGCCTGTCGTTGCCGCCGCCGCCGTACAGGTGGTCGTTGCCGTCATCTCCGTAGAGCACGTCATCACCGGCGGGCAAGTTCCCATTATCACCGTAGAGCCAGTCATCACCGGCGCCGCCATAAAGCCTGTCATTGCCGACGCCATAGGACGTGCCCAAAGAAAGATCACCGTAGAGGTAGTCATCACCGGCGCCGCCGTAAAGCCTGTCGTTGCCGCCGCCGCCGTACATGATGTCATTGCCATCGCCGCCGTCGAGGCTGTCATCGCCATCGTTGCCTTGAAGCGTATCCACACCGATGCCACCGATCAGGGTGTCGTTACCTATACCACCGTCGATGGTATCGTCGCCATCGCCGCCGATCAGGGTGTCGTTGCCGCCCTCGCCATACAGGTGGTCGTTGCCGGCGCCGCCGTCGAGCCAGTCATCACCGTCGCCGGGGGAAGTCGAACCCCCCATACCATTATCACCGTAGATCTGGTCATCATCGGCGCCGCCGTAAAGCCTGTCGTTGCCGCTACCGCCGGTCAGGTAGTCGTTGCCGTTGCCGCCGTAAAGCTCGTCATTGCCGCCCTCGCCATACAGGCGGTCGGTGCCGGCGCCGCCGTCGAGCCAGTCATCACCGTCGCTGGGGTAAGTCGAACCCCCCATACCATTATCACCGGCGAGGTAGTCATCATCGGCGCCGCCGTAAAGCCTGTCGTTGCCGCCGCCGCCGCGCAGAGAGTCCTGGCCGTCACCGCCGTCGAGGTAATCATTACCGTAAAAGTAGGGCCCGCTCGAAGAATCATCACCGTCGAGGTTGTCATTCCCGGCGCCGCCGTAAAGCCTGTCGTTGCCGAAGCCGCCGTACAGGTAGTCATTGCCTTCGCCGCCGTCGAGATAGTCGTTGCCGGCGCCGCCGTAGAGCCAGTCGCTGCCGGCGCCGCCGTAGAGCCAGTCATCACCGCCGCTGGAGGAAAGCGAACCCCCACTATTATCATCACCGTAGAGCCCGTCATCACCGGCGCCGCCGTAAAGCCTGTCATTGCCGCCACCGCCGTAAAGCCTGTCGATGCCGTCGCCGCCATCGAGCCAGTCATCACCGCCGCCGGAAGGCATACCACCGGCACTATCATCACCGTAGAGGTAGTCCTCACCGGCGCCGCCATACAGGTTGTCGTTGCCGTTCTGGCCATACAGGGTGTCGCTGCCGTCGCCGCCGTAGAGATAGTCGTTGCCGGCGCCGCCGTAGAGATAGTCATTGCCGGCGCCGCCGTCGAGGTAGTCATTGCCGGCGCCGTCATACAGGTTGTCGTTGCCGTCGCCGCCGTAAAGATTGTCGTTGCCGGCGCCGCCGAACAATTGGTCATCGCCGCCCAGACCACGCAGGATGTTGTCACCGGCATTGCCATAAATTTGGTTACTCAACTCATTGCCGGTGCCATCGAGGTTTTTGCTTTGGTCAACCCAAATATTGTTGCTATCCCAATAACCGCTGTCTTGCAGATACAGCCATTCGACATTGGCGCCAAGGGTATAGGAAACGCTGGAGAAAACCTGGTCGTAATTACCATCGCCGGGATTTTCGATGACCAGATCGCCGGCATTATCGACGTAATAGGTATCGTCACTGGCGCCGCCGTACATGGTGTCAGCGCCGGCGCCGCCGTAGATGATGTCATACCCGCCGTAACCGTAGATGGTATCATCGCTCTCGGTGCCATACAGAACGTCGTTGCTTTCGGTGCCCTTGATGGTTGCCATGTCGTTCTCCTGAAAGTTGGTACAATCGGCGGGATAAGGTGGAATCGCAATATAACGCAACTAGAATGGCGAAATCGACGCGGGTTCGTCAAACAAAAAACGCGGCTTGACGAAAAAACTTACCAAAACTTTACCGAATGATCGTAATTCCTTATGATTCCAGGGAACGCTCATCGAGCACCCGGATAATTGGCGAGAGAAAATACGGCAGCGGTGAGCGGGCGCATGTTCGGCAGCAGCCGGAAAAAGCAAAAAAAACGCCACGCCGTTCCGAAGAATGACGTGGCGTATGTATGCGGGCTGTAGGGGCGGTTCGCGAACCGCCCCTACGGCGACGATGTGGAAGCGAAACCAGCCGCCATCACGATGCGACGGCCAAGAAATCGCCGGCCTTCAGGGCCGCTTTGTTGCTCAGCGTGGCAAATTGCACGGCCACACCAGCACCGGAACCATCGGCGTCATACCACAACGCCCCGGTCTTCAGATTGTAAATGATACGGTCGTTCACGTTCGTGGCCACGCCGGTGTTGTTGACCTCGAAACGGTAGGCTGGAAGACTGCCTCGTTGCCGCATTTCACTGATCAAAGTCCCCAGGCCGCCGAGTATGAAGCGATCGGAACCGCTTTGAAAATCGCTGATGGTATCGCAGCCGTTATCCAGCACCGACTCGAAAACAAAGCGATCGCTTCCCGCGCCGCCGGTCAAAGTATCATTGCCGGCACCGCCGCGCAGCCAGTCATTGCCGGCCCCGCCGGAGAGGATGTCAATACCGTCATCGCCGGATAATTGGTCGGCGCCATTGCCGCCGTAGAGCTTGTCGTTGCCGCTGAGGCCGACCAGGGTGTCGTTGCCGTCGAGGCCATACATGGTGTTGGCGCCGCCGTTGCCAACCATATAGTTGTTCAGTTCGTTGCCGGTGCCGTTGATATCGGCCGAGCCTTGCAGCCAGAGAAATTCGACATAGGTCGGCAGGATATAGGTAATGCTGGCATAGACACGATCATAGCCCTGAGCAGCATATTCTATCACCTTATCGCCGGCGTTATCGACGAAGTAACAATCGTCGCCGTAACCGCCGTACATGGCGTCGGCGCCGGCGCGGCCAGCAACATTCGACCAATTCGGCGATTTGAATCCGGTAACTGGAAACAACTCACCGTCGAGGCAGTCATCGCCAGCGCCACCCATCAGGGTATCGTTGCCCGCCAATCCAAACAGGATGTTGTTGCCGCTGTTGCCGGTTATGACGTTATTCAGGCCATTGCCGGCGCCGCTGATACCGCCCGCGCCGGTCAGCGCCAGCCGCTCGACATTGACGCCGAGGGTATAAGCGATGCTGGAAAATACCGTATCCGTTCCGCCGCCGGGGTTTTCCACCACCACATCATACCGGTTATCCACATAATACGTGTCATTGCCGGCGCCGCCTTGCATGGTATCGTTGCCGGCGCCGCCGTTCAGGATGTTGTTGCCGCTGTTGCCAATCAGGGTATTGTCCAGGCCATTGCCGGTGGCGTTGATATTGGCCGTGCCTAGCAGCAAGAGATATTCTACATTCACGGTCATGATGTACGAAATACTGGTGTACACCCGATCATAGCCTTGGCCGACATACTCCACCACCCTGTCGCCGGGGTTATCGACGTAGTAAATATCGTCGCCGTAACCGCCGCTCATGGTATCGGCGCCAGCGCCGCCGTTCAGGATGTTGCTGCCGCTGTTGCCGGTTATCACATTATTGAGGTTGTTGCCGGCGCCATTGATATTATTCGTCCCGGAAAGAACCAGATCTTCGACATTGGCAAAGAGGGTGAAAGAAATGCTGGCGTTCACCTTATCCATGCCTTCACCCGCGTATTCGATCACCTTATCGCCGGCGTTATCGACGGAATACCAGTCATTGCCAGCCCCACCGGCCATGGTGTCGGCGCCGGCGTCGCCGGATAATACGTCGTTACCGGGGCCACCCCAAAGCGTGTCGTTACCGCCACCGCCAATCAGGGTATCGTTGCCGGCGCCGCCGTTCAGGAGATTGGCGGCAGAGTTACCGGAAAGGATATCGTTCCGGGTACCACCGATAGCGTTTTCAATCACTACCCCTTTGGCGATGGCCAGATTGTTTTTCCCGGTATAAATATTGGATGGCAGTTGCCAGAATTGCAGCCACGATGGCGCGCCGAGGTTGGACAATATCTCGGCTGGCGTCTGCCGCAACCCGATGGAACTGTAAGCGCCGGCCTCAAGATTGATCTGGCAGACCAGTGTCTGATTCGAGCAGTCAATGGTATCAACGCCGCCGCCATCCCAAATGGTTTGAAAAATTTCTTCGCCGGCCGCCCACCTGTAGGTAGTGTTGCCACTGCGGGTCGAGGTGTTGGCCCCGTACAAATACTGCAGGGCCTCGATGTCGAAAGGCATCAGGGTAGTTGGGAAAAGAGGGATGAAACGACATGTAGTATTAGTTATATCAGTAATAATCCGGGGACAATTGCTGATGTTATAGGTCATGACGGTATGGTAAAAATCCTCATATGAGGAAGAGAGCGTAAAGGTGCCGTCAAACGGATGCTTCAGCCCCAAAGTGTGGCCGATTTCGTGCAATAGCGCTTCGTAAAACTCGGAACCCGGTCCCCAGCCTCCCGTTTTTGTCCAGGGATAATCCAATCTCGTCCAGACGTCGCCGCTTATGGAAATAAATTCACTCGCTGTCGATGGACGATAGGAATATGCGGCAGCGTCAGCAATACCAGGATCGTCGGAGAAATTGTGGGAGGCGAAGGTCATCTGGCCAACACCGCTGACCTCTTTAAACGTGACGTTCACCATTGCGGAAATGGAGGCGAGCACCTGTCGCACAATCGCCTGCTGCGCCGAGGTCATGGTGGCAAAGCCCGGTTTGTCGCTGGCGTTGTAATAACTTGGCAGCGAGGTCGGAAAGCTGTACGTGATGGTGACGGGCGTGCCAAGTCCTACGTTATATCTATCGAAGTACCAATCATTGTAGCTGATATTCCAACGGGCAAATTCCTCCCCATTGTTGACCCACAACAGAGCGTCGAGAGGGTTTGTCGTCGTCGGCATGGCATCCTCCATCAAATGGTATTGAGGTCAGCACAATATGGTGGGGCGAGTAAACTTTTATGAACATAAGACAAAACAATTGTCAAGAACCTTGAAATATCCGAACAAGACGGCGAGGTCTCAACCGCTCATGGCAAAGCCATTGATATTTCGAGTCATCGCTTTCATGTCGCGAGCCTATCCTATTGAACATTCTTACAACCTCCCCCAGCCGCCGACAATAACTATTGATACAATAATTGAAAAAAAATGGATATGATTGCCGGTGGTATCCAGGTAAATAATACCGGGAATACCGACAATGGGATGCTGGGCTTGGTCGCCCGCTGAAGAGCGGAGGTCATGCGAAAGCGCAAGACTGTTGTTTGTATCGCGGATTTTCCAAACCTTATTTATATCCTGTGGAGGCGGTATGAAAACAGCGGTCATCGTCAGCGCCGCGCGGACTCCTTTGGCGAGTTTTGGCGGCAGTCTATCAGGCATCGGCGCCACCGATCTCGGCGGCATGATCATCAAGGAAGCGGTGCGCCGCGCCGGCATCGACGGCAAGGAAGTGGACG
>Ga0209629_10004400_pt1 | contig 10407 bp, 4 predicted proteins | sample TergutCu122P5_FD_187286 | JGI IMG/M metagenome (GOLD analysis project Ga0209629, IMG submission 187286) | Cubitermes ugandensis P5 segment gut microbial communities from Kakamega Forest, Kenya - Cu122 P5 (SPAdes) (version 2) | ecosystem: Host-associated > Arthropoda: Insects > Digestive system >... | reverse complement strand
CTCTATTCTTTCGTTGCCGGCTCAACAAGTCAATGATTGTCTGTCTCCGCAAATAACGACCGGATTTGAACAAATGTATAAAATTGAAAGGTTGCCCTTGCTGTATCCTTACGGCATAAAGAAAAATCGTTACATTTCTTACGATGCTTCCGGGGGCAATGGCTTTGGATTATTCCAAAGTACATTTACTAAATATGTGGATGACAAAGGCGATCTTGTTATTTTTGACGCTTACGGCCCCGGATGTTTGTATCGTCAGCAGATGAATATATGGGGAGGCAGATGGGGATTTGGTTCAATGAGCAAAACCATTCATATCAAATATTATTTTGATGATGAACAAGATCCAAGAATTAATGCGCCGGTAGCTGATTTTTTTGAAGGCAATTATGATGCTATTAATGCTCCATTTACTTTTAAGGATCGCAATCAATTTGCCATTTCATATTATCCGTTCCCATTTAATAAAAGATTAAAAGTAGCGCTTTCTGACACTTGTATTGAAAGACTGTTAAAAGAAAATTGGAACAATGGATGTAATTGGTATCAATACGATTTTCTGACCTATCCGGCCGGCGCTGAGGTTAAGTCATGGGAACCCGATTCGCAAGACGCTTATAAAGAAAAAGTCGCTTCTCAATGGTTAAATTTAGGCGATGATCCCAAATCAACCTCAAGTAATAAAACTTTTGAAAATACTATTTCAATAAAAGCAGGCAATCAAGCGGTTATTTATAACGAAAAAGGTGAAGCGTCCATAGCTTCCATTGTTCTGAAAATGGAGCCGTTTACGGAAGAAACTTTTTATAATACGTATATTCGTATGCGTTGGGATGATTTATCAATGCCTGCGGTAGATGTGCCCATAAGTTATTTCTTTGGCGGCGGAGGATGGAAAGACCAATATTCAAACAAATCATTAAAAAATTTATTGTTTGGATATAACTCCGACGAACACAGTTTTTATTGTTATTTCCCCATGCCCTACTTTGAAAAGGCATCCATAGAAATTTCAAATAAATCGAACATGGATATTAAGGCGCTGCATTATACTATCGGAGTGAAACCTTCCTCGGTAGTGTGTTATCCGAAAAATCAAACAGGATATTTCATGGCAAAACTGACGAAAGATTCCTGCTATTCGGGACCAAAAATAATTGACAGCCCTAAGGTGTATGACAAACCTTATGAAGTTGCATTTAACGAAACGGGATACGGACACGTGGAAGCGTTGAATATGTTCTCCGGTAATTATTGGGAAGACGGAGATGAATTTACTTATATCGACGGCAGCAATACCCCGCAAATTCATGGCGATGGTACGGAAGACGATTTGAATCAAGGCTGGGCAGGAGGAAAATTTCAAAAACCTTTGTGGGGCGCTTTGGATAATGGCGTCAAAGGTTCCTATAGAATTCATTTGAATGAGCCTTATATTTTCTACAAAGATATTGAGATACGATTTGAAAATACTTTCTGTAAATATAGGGAAAATAATGCACGTGCCAGAAAAGCATCTCCCGACACAGTAGTGCAAACCGAATTTATGATTTGGTATTATAAGGCCAATTGTTTACCTGTATTGCATCTAACCGACAGTGTGGATATCGGAAATACTGCAAGCGAAAAACAGCACCGCTTTAAGATTATAGGACAAACCCGTTTGGATAAGTTGACCGATTGTTACGACGGTTATGAAAGCGCGGATAATTTCTTGCAAGGAACAGATGACGGTCGTGCTTTTAATAAATCCATTTCTTTCAATGTAAAGATTGACCCGAAAAACAAAGGAGTAAGATTACGCAATAAAATAAATCGATTTAAAAACGGTATTCAAACAGCCAATGTATATGTGGACGGGAAAAAGATTCCGCAATATTGGCATATTCTTAGTTACTCCGATCAAATAGCAAAAGATACGCGTAGTTTCGACGGATGGTTTGAAAGCGAATATGAAATACCTCAAAAATACACAAAAGGGAAAAAGCAAGTGAATATACGGATAGAATACGTTCAAGCCGTAAAGAATGAACTCAATGCTTATTATTATTGGATATTTTCATACAAGTAAAAATGAATCATCAAAAATGGACGCGCCGAGAATTTCTCAGGCTGGCTTCAACGGGAGTAGCGTTAACAACCCTTGGAATAGACGCTTTTAGTAAGGGAAAACAAACAGGAAACTCTATTCCTGTTTCTAAAATTGACCGGCTTACCGAGTTGTTCCGGAATCCTCCCGATGAAGCGCGTCCTCGTTGTTATTGGTATTGGATGAATGGAAATATTACGAAGGAAGGCATTCTTGCCGACTTGGAAGGATTGGCCGCTATCGGAGTGGGTGGAGTTAACGTCTTCGACATTGGTCTTCTTCCTGCCGGACCCGTATCCAATCGAAGTGATGAATGGTTCGAACGAATAAAATTTGCAGTAGAAGAAGCAACAAAACGGAACATCAAGATCAGTTTTAACTGTCCCGGATGGTCAGGTACCGGAGGGCCTTGGATCACACCGGAATACGCCATGCAAGAGTTGACATGGAGCGAAATTTGCATAGAAGGAGGACAGTCGTTTTCAGGTACGCTTCCGCAACCTCCCGCAAGACTTGGATATTACCGTGATATTGCTGTACTTGCATTTCCAACTCCTGTCGGAGATGAGCCTTTACCGATTCCCCAAGTTTTTGATACGAATGGAAAACTATTGCCCCAAGCGATTACGTCTCTAAAACCAAGAGCGGTTTTGGCGGATCACATCATATCGCAAGCGCCGGGTATTCCTTCTGCCGACATCCTATCACCGGAAGATAGAGAAGCATCCGAGTTGCCGACTACATTCGATCTTATATTCCCTAAAGAACTAACACTTCGCTCCGTTTATCTACACGCTACAAGGAAGAATGGAGGATTCAAAGCGCAATTATTTGCATGGGACGAAGCTACAGTTTCCTTTCGCATAGTCGCACAATTGAATTCGCATACCGCCGGACCTTTTTCAGATCATCTTGCTTCAGCAAGTTTTCCGCCGGTTAACGGGACAAAATTTCGCTTGATATTTGAAAATTTTAGAAAAGGACAAACGATTCAACTTGAAAAGATTCTTTTTTCCGGTGGTTTCCGTGTAAGTGAATGGCAAGTAAAAGCAGGATATTCAAGTGAACCAATAAATCCGGATGAAAATGATAACCTCCCGCAAACTAAAGATTTAATTCCTCTTGATCAGGTGTTGGATTTGACCGAACAAATGGATGCTGATGGTAAACTCATCCGGACAGTACCATCCGGCCAAAGTTGGACGATACTACGAATCGGGCATACTCCCACAGGTATTTATCTATTTCCAACGCCTTTAGGAGGAGCCGGTCTGGATTGCGATAAAATGAGTCAAGAAGCGGCCGATTTCCATTACGATCACTGCGTCAAACCTTTGCTGAAAGAATTCGGAAATAAGCTGACAGGTCAACCCATGACTTATTATCACATGGACAGTTATGAGTCGGGTTGGCAAAACTGGACGCGTAAATTTCCCGAAGATTTTCTCGAACGTCGAGGCTATGATCTGTTGAAATATTTACCTGCACTTACCGGACGAGTGGTGGAAAGTATTGAAACTACCGAACGATTTTTATGGGATTTCCGGCGTACAATCGGAGATCTTTTTGCCGACAATAATTACGGTCGTTTTGCCCAAAGATGTCATGAAGATGGAATACAATTCTCTACGGAACCCTATGGAGGGCCATTTGAGCAGTTGCAAGTGGGGCTACGCGCCGATCATCCGATGACTGAAATTTGGATTCAACATCCGATCACCGGTAAGAAGCAATGGTTTCAAGCTGTCCTTGCCGGGCGTACCGCCGGACGGAAAACTATCGGAGCGGAGACATTTACCAGCGGGCCGCCTTATGGAGGAATGTGGAACGATCATCCATTTTCACTCAAGGCTTTGGGTGATTTTACCTTTTGCAGCGGAGTCAATCAACTATGCATTCACGTTAGTACGCATCAACCCTTGCAGAACGAACACTTGCGCCCGGGATTCACATGCGGTCAAAACGGAATTCATTTTGATCGCGGCGAAACATGGTGGCGCCATGGAGGAAAGGAATGGGTAAGTTATTTGTCGCGTTGTCAAGCGCTGCTTCAAGCCGGCGAACATGTAGCGGATATTCTTTATTTCCAAGGCAATGATTCGCCTTACGGCGTATATCCTTTTGAATCGAAACTGCCGGACGGTTATGATTTCGATGCCTGTGGAAGCGAGATTCTCGAAAACGCTGAAGTACGAAAGGGCAGAATCACGCTTAAAAGCGGGAAAAGTTATCGCTATCTTGCATTACCTGAACACGGTCGCATTACATTGACTTCTTTACGTAAGATTGTTTCTTTGGCACGTGCCGGCGCAACTGTCGTTGGCGTAATTCCCAATGAATCGCCAAGTCTTGGCGACCTTGCAAATACAAATGAATATGGACAGTTAACCCGGGAATTGACCAAATATGTAAGAACACTTCCTTTTAGCAAGGTTTTTGTTGACGACAAACTTCCACCCGATTTCAGTTATGAAGAAAGTAGCGGGATGGTGTTGCATACCATCCACCGCGAATGGGAAGATATGGATTTTTATTTTGTAGCCAATGCTAATTCCGATAAAACAGGGATAATTGATTGTACCTTTCGCGTTACCGGCAAAAAACCCGAATTGTATCATGCCGACACGGGCTCCGTAGAACAATGTATAACATACAGGGAATCCGGTAGGGTGACGCATATCCCTTTGCACTTCGATCCTTCAGGTTCAGTCTTTGTAGTCTTCCGCCCCGGTAAACAGAAATCGCTTGCTGTTCAGACTTCACGCATAAATAATTTTCCTAATCCTTATTTGTCTGAATCTATAACCATAAACAATCCTTGGACGCTCCTGTTTCCTTTGAACAGAGGCGCTCCTGAAAAAATCGAGCTCGATAGACTCATTTCTTGGCCTGACCATCCGGAAGAGGGGATACGTTATTTTTCCGGTACGGCAATCTACAAAACGACTTTTCCAACGATTAAAATTCGTCCTCATCATCGACTATTCATCGATTTAGGAAGAGTTGAGGTTATTGCCGAACTTTGGCTTAACGGTAAATTTTTAGGAACACTATGGAAACCGCCTTTTGTTTATGAAATAACAAACGATTTGCATCCGCAAATGAATGAATTGGAAATCCATGTAACCAACCTTTGGCCCAATCGATTGATTGGTGACGAACAATATCCGGACGACTGTTCTGAAGACGGACAATGGAGGAGCGGACCGATTCCGGCATGGCCCGAATGGCTGAAAAAAGGCTTGCCTCGACCCGAATCACGCCGACTGACTTTCTGCACATGGAAACATTGGCGCAAGGATGATCCTTTATTACCGTCGGGATTAATCGGCCCGGTCACCTTAAGGCAAATTAGGTTTATGAAATAAAATGTATTACTTTTGCACTTAATCCTTCGGTATCGAAGCTGTTCTTTATGCGATTAAACCGAGGAGAAAATATTAAATAAAAAGTAATGAAGCAAAACATTTTACTCTTTTTTCTATGCTGCTTTTGCTTTTGCAATCGGGTGGATGCTCAATCCGATTTCCGGATAATGACTTCCATTGAATCGCTCAAAAACCGAATGAAAGAAGAATCAGACACTTTAACCAATATTGAGAGTCGGTTTACTCAAACCAAACGTCTTCGTTTGTTGTCGGAAAAAATTGTTTCTACAGGTGTTTTTTCTTACCAAAAACCCGATAAAGTTTCTTTGGATTACCTTTCGCCGATGAAATACCGTATGGTTATTAACGGGAATACAATCAAAATCGATGCAGATGGAAAAACCAATACCTTTGATACCGGATCGAACCGTTTGATGGCGCAAATGAGCGCTTTGATCTCGGCCTGCATGACCGGCAATTTGGAAAGGCTTACTTCGGACTATGAATTGACTTACAAAGAAAACGATACCCGGTATTGGATTGCGATTTCCCCTCAAGGAAGCGCTAAAACATATATGAAATGCATTGATATTTTTTTAGATAAAAAAGACTTTTCGGTACGTCAACTGAAAATAACCGAACCATCAGACGATTATACCGAATACGTATTTAACGGACAAAAGAAAAATATTACATTTCCCAATGCGAAATTTGCTGTTAAATAGCTTGTTGCTTTTATTATTCTTCGGATCCTGCTCTTCCCCCGGCTTACTGAAAAATTTTCGTAAAGAAGGATCTTTTACGGTCAATCGGAACGATTTTTATCCTTTTTTCCCTTCAGTCGATTCGACTCAATTATTTAATATGCAGATCGATTATCGAAAAAAGCATGTAAGCGGATTGTTACTGATCAAATCGGTAGAACCGGATGTTTATCGAATAGCATTAACAACTTATTTCGGTTTAAGTATATTTGATTTGGAGTTCAATAAAGGAGCATTTAAAATAAATAATTGCATAGAAGCCCTGAATAAAAAGAGAGTAGTGCAACTTTTGGAAAGTGATTTCCGGCTCTTGCTTTTTCTGAATTTGAATGCCGATCAAAACCCTTCGATTATCTATAAGCATAAAAACAATCCGGATTTGGAAATCAGTCGTTTAGGAAATTATTATTACTTGAAAGATATAAAAAACGAAGCGCTTCTTGTGATAGAAGCGCCTCATTTCTTCAGTTCTTTACGTTATGACTTTACGGATTATATCGACCGATTTCCTTCAGTTATTCGGATCACTCACAGCCGGATCGGATTAAAAATGCAATTAGAAAAGATTCAGCCGCATTTGGAGGCTCCGCAAGAAGTGCAAGTCAAACAGCCTTCTTGGTAGACTAAAGTTTCTTGGTTACAGTTCGGGCAAGTTTGTCCTTTCGCTTGAGCGCCATCTTGGACATATTTTTTTAAAGCCCTTTCTACTCCGTTTTTCCAGGTATTGATGGTTTCATCTTTTAAATCCAAACCTTCCACTAATTTTATCACTTGTTCAACCGGCATGGAATAACGCAATACGCCGGAAATCAATTTGGCATAATTCCAAAACTCAGGATTGAATTTATGGGATAAACCTTCAATTGTTGTTTTATAACCGCGTTTATTGGTATATTGAAAATCGTAGCGTTTGTTGCCGTTTTCATCAATGTTTTTTATTATTGCTCCTTTTGTGAGATTCTTCGGCAAGAAAATACCTTCGTCTTCATCATTGATTCCCGTAAATATTTCATACGGCCGACCATTCAGTAAACCAACAAATGCAATCCATTTTTCTTTATTATTCTGAAACTTCACAATATCGGCTTCCAGTTCTCGCGGACGCTTGGCAACAATCACCGGCGGTTCGATGCAATCACGATCCTTCTTTTTTTCATTGGCAGCTACCAAAACTCCGGTTCGAGAACCTTCGCGATACACGGTGCAGCCTTTACATCCCGATTTCCATGCTTCAACATATAATTGATTAACCAATTCTTCATCTACATCTTTGGGCAAATTAATTGTAACGCTAATCGAATGATCGACCCACTGTTGTACTCTTCCCTGCATTTTCACTTTATGCAGCCAGTCCACATCGTTAGAGGTCGCTTTATAATACGGTGATTTTTCGATCAACGCTTCTATTTCTTCCGGAGAATACCGTTTGATGGTCGAATAACCGTTTGCTTCCATCCAATTCACAAATTTGTGATGGAACACGATGTATTCTTCAAACGAATCTCCTACTTCGTCCACTAAATCCACTTTGGCGGAACCATCGTTCGGATTGACTTTTCTTCTCCGCTTATAAACCGGAAGGAAAACCGGTTCGATGCCCGATGTGGTTTGCGTCATTAAAGAAGTTGTTCCGGTTGGAGCTATTGTCAGACAAGCAATATTACGACGACCGTATTGTTTCATTTCTTCAACTAATCGCGGATCAGCTTCTTTTAGTCGTTTCATGAACGGATTCGTTTCTTCTCTTGCTGCATCGTAAATTTCAAAAGCTCCTCGTTCTTTTGCCATTTGTACGGAAGAAGCGTAGGCAGCCAAAGCCAAAAATTTTTGCACTTCTTCCGCAAATGCCGTAGCTTCTTCAGTTCCGTAACGAAGGCCCAATGCAGCCAACATATCGCCTTCTGCCGTAATCCCAACTCCGGTGCGACGACCGAGTAAAGTTTTTTGACGAATTTTTTTCCAAAGCAAGCGTTCGGCATATTTCACTTCTTCGTTTTCCGGATCGGTATTAATTTTTTTAAGAATAGCATCAATTTTTTCAATTTCCAAATCAATGATATCATCCATGATTCTTTGAGCCAAAGCTACATGTTTTCCGAATAAATCAAAATCGAATGTAGCGTCTTTTCGGAACGGTTTTTTTACATACGAATATAAGTTAATTGCCAACAGCCGACAACTATCGTAAGGACATAAAGGTATTTCACCGCAGGGGTTGGTTGAAATGGTTCGAAATCCTAAATCTGCATAACAATCCGGAAGCGATTCCCGGATAATGGTGTCCCAAAACAAAACGCCGGGTTCCGCCGACTTCCACGCATTGTGAATGATTTTATCCCAAAGTTCTTTAGCGTTAATTTCTTTGGTATATTGCGGATGATCCGAATCAATCGGATATTGCTGTATGAAAGGACGATCATGGATTGTCGCTTCCATAAATTCATCGGTAATTTTAACCGAAACGTTTGCGCCGGTTACTTTTCCTTCAGTCATTTTTGCGTCGATAAAAGACTCAGCATCGGGATGTTTAATAGATACGCTCAACATCAGCGCACCTCTACGACCGTCTTGCGCCACTTCGCGTGTCGAATTGGAAAAACGTTCCATGAAAGGCACTAAACCGGTGGATGTTAATGCCGAATTTTTGACCGGAGAACCTTTGGGACGAATATGCGATAAATCGTGACCGACGCCTCCGCGACGTTTCATCAACTGCACTTGTTCCTCGTCGATCCGGATAATTGCTCCATACGAATCCGACGGGCCCTCCAAACCGATAACAAAGCAATTCGATAACGAAGCAATTTGAAATTCATTTCCAATGCCGGTCATAGGACTTCCTTGCGGAATAATGTATTGAAACCGGTCAAATAAATCGAATAACTCTTTTTCCGAAACCGGGTTAGGATATTTTTTCTCTATTCGAGCAATTTCACTTGCCAAGCGGTGGTGCATATCCGCAGGCGTCTTTTCATAGATGGTACCGAATGCGTCTTTCAATGCGTATTTGGTTACAAAAACTTTTGCAGCCAATTCATCGCCGCAAAAATAATCCAACGATGCTTTGTATGCATCATCAAAAGAATAGTTGTTCTTTTTCATAAAAGATGTAAAACGAAATTTAACTTTTTGGTATTTTTTATTAGGTAAATAAGGTTCAAAGTTAATAAATAATTTTATTTGATAAAAATTTTTTTTAGTAAAGTTTTCCGAAATATTTTTTATATATTTGAGAATTAATTAAATAATTTATTGTAATATTTAAAATGTTTTCTATTTATTTTTTGTAACTACTCAGTATCCTTTGCAAAAAAGTTTCTGAATTCTTTAAAAGATGAGAGATGATAATCCGGAACGGATTAGATATGGGTAGCCCGATGTGAAACGTCGGGGAATTGGGATGACGTAGCCGCCCAAAGCGGCGAAGCCTCGAAACTCCATATCCCTCCTGCCATGCAAAATGCTTGTTTTTATCAAATTTTTCATGAATAAATTTGGAAGATGAAGATTTTATTTTACGCACTAAATCGGATAATAATACATTGGGACGCGAGCCAATCAGAATATGTATATGATCGGGATTATTTTTACGGCAAATACAACCTGAATATGTATTTGTGAATAGGTTCCGGCCATATAAAAAAGTTTTTGGTTAATACGGATGCAAAAATACATTATTATTTTGGAATACAAAAATATTTAATTCTGTCGAACGTTGTTTCGAGGCTTCGCCGCTTTGGGGTGGCCACGCCACCCCAATTCCCCCGACGTTTCACATCGGGCTACCAATATCTAATCCGTTCCGGATTGGGATTGCGCTACATTTACCGATGAGCCGAAAAATATTTGCATATTTGACCTGAGTAGTTACTGATTAAATCAACTATTCATATTATAAGACAAAAGATTGATAGGTTTAAGAAGATAGACAAAGACAATTAGACCGGTCTTTTTGTTTTTTTCTATCTTCTTTCAGTCTTCCATCTCCAATCCTTCAAAATACCTCAAATCCTCCACTTTGTAATTCTCCGGCAACCGGTAGCCGTTAACCAAAACGGTTGGTGTTGCTCGGATTTGCGTTTTCTTCCGCCATGCTTCCTGCTTTTGAAATTCAGCATCAATTGCCGGATTCTCCCTATCTAAGTTCATGTCTTTGAAATAATCGTCGCGCAATGCTTTTCCTTTC
>Ga0209629_10004399_pt1 | contig 10409 bp, 11 predicted proteins | sample TergutCu122P5_FD_187286 | JGI IMG/M metagenome (GOLD analysis project Ga0209629, IMG submission 187286) | Cubitermes ugandensis P5 segment gut microbial communities from Kakamega Forest, Kenya - Cu122 P5 (SPAdes) (version 2) | ecosystem: Host-associated > Arthropoda: Insects > Digestive system... | reverse complement strand
GGTGGCTGCCATTACAGTTTTGTGTATTACTCCTGAAGATGGACGCGAACCGCGTCCGAAACATGTAGAGTGATAATAAACCAAGTAAAACAAAAGCTGCATCTCGTTGGTTACTTACTAATACAACCATAGTGCCTTCACATCAATTGAGCAGACGTAATGCGTAAAGTGCAGAGTAAATGTGGGTATCGTGCGTTAAGTAGGCAACAGGCAATGATGCAGTCTGAGGATGTGTCTGGAATTTTGTTTCAGGCAGGACTGGAAAAGCTGGACAACAGCAATAGCTCTTTATTACGTAACTTCTTTTCTTCACAGAATACAATAAGAGAGGAAATGAAATTTTGTATGCGCGGTCGTTTCGTGGTACAAATTATACCCATTTCCAAATTTCGGTTGGTCCCTTCTTTCGAAACTGCACACTAAAGTGCCGCATTCCGGGGGAGAGGGGAGTTGGTTGGAAAATTATTAAACATTGCTGAGACACCGACGTGAGTGTGAGATTGTTGTTACTTGATACGATCTGAGTTAGACAAGGAAAGTGGATGGGTTTGAAACACTGCTGGTGTACTGTCGATATGATAGTGCCAGTGGCGGTACAGAACGTCGTGCCGCTGCAAAGGTTGCTAGTAGGCTTGGACTGTTTACAGCTATTTGGTTGTAACTGACCCACAAGAAACACATCGCCTTATCTCCATATGCGTATGCACTTGTTACATACATATTGATCATCACAGTTTCGCTCTGTGTAATGCCAGGCAGTTCCACTGTCCATGTGCTAGGAACACCCAAAGGAGTTCCACCACCCCGGAAACCCAGTAACCTAAAGTTTACGTATCGTCGTCAGGACTTTACAGTTGACTGGTATGCTGTGTTCGACATGCATACGTACGTAATTTTGGTGGGGAATCCTTAAGATAAGAGACCACTTGAAAGTTCTGAGAGCAGATGGAGGATGATATTAATATGGATCGTCGACTGGTTTATCTGGCTCAAGATAGGAACAGTTGGTGTGATGTAGGGAGCACTGTAATGAACCTTTGAGTTCCATAAAATGCGGGGAATGTCTTGACCTTTAGCTGCTGCGTGGAGTTGGTGAGTCGGTCGGTTAGTGAGGGCTGCGCTAGGCGGCATGTCTGATGTCAGCCGCTCTGGTGTGACCTTATAGTAGATGATCTGTGGTTGTGACAAACGTCACGAGATGCATGCCGGATGTTATACTTGTCCGCGGTACACTGTTGCTGTGTGTGAGCTTGCTGTGGAACGCTACGTAGCCGGATGTGTAGCAGGACGCTGGGTGTCGTGTAGGTGGCACACCGCTCAGGGGACGCGTAACCTGTCACGATATTTTGACATAACTGCACGTCTTCCGTCACTAACAGTCGACGTCGTGCTTCTCACGATGCAAGCCCTGACAGTCGCGAACTGTCAGTTCACATTGCAGGACGTGCACTGTGGACAATCGCAGGGATTTTCTCTCGAGCGTCCAGACCGTCCCAAGGGTTCACCCAGCCCCCCCCAACTCAAGGGGTAATGGCGGATGTCTTCGATGTAAAGCGTCCAGGACTTGAAGATTTCCTATCACTCTAGTGCCGCTTAAGGTTAACAATTCGGAGCTTTATCTCCAGTGGTGCGGGGACACCACTAAGTTGTTTTACATCAGGCCCGTATAGCCAAGTTATAGGGGCCGTAATAGCTCAGTTAGTATAGTGACAAGGCTACGGGATGGACATTCGAGGAGTCGTGGTTCGATTCCCGACAGGGACAGAGATTTCTCACTTGTCAAAAACGCCGAGACCAGGTCTGGTGCTACCCAGCTAGCTGTGGTTCCTTTCCTGGGGGTAAAGTAGTTGAGGCGTGAAGCAGACAACACGTCTCCACCTAGTTCCGAGGTTAAGATGCGTAAAGCTGTACCTGCACTCCCCATTTGCGTGCATGGCCTTCACAGGGACAACTTTATAGGCGAATTATATTCACTGTGGGGCACGGAACGGAAAGAAACTGTGAATACCTAGACTTAGATGGAGGGTAATGTTGACACGTGTACTGGATACGTCTGGCTGGTGGCGGCCTGGTGTGAACACGGTACCACAGGTAGAACGACGGGCAGTTCCGCACGGTTCATTGAGTAGGGCTGTCAGACGATGGTACGTTAAATTAGAGAAGGATTATTAATAATTAATTGTGTAAGTTTGGAAGGAAGCATAATTTAATGTACTCCTTAGGCCGCGGTTACACTGGAGCCAGAACCGACACAACAGAGCAAACCAACATTTGTCTGGGCATACATCGCCAGACACGTGTGGTTACATTTAATCCGACATGTCTGTCCAGACTTATAGCTACTGCAGCTGTACTACCACAGAACCAATTTCTTTATAATAAAACCAACCAGATGCACCAGTTTTACAAATTTATTTTGTCATGAAACCCTACATGTTTCAGACAGTTCCTCCGTCCATCATCAGGAGTTTATTCACTGTACACTCAGCAATGGTATATGTCATACAGGTTTGTAGACAGCTTTCGAACAGGACCATCCTGGTCCTGCTCGAAAGCTGTCTTACAAACTTGTATGACATATACCAGTACCGAGTGTACAGTGAATAAACTCCTGATGATGGGCAGAGGGACTGCCCGAAACATGTAGAGTTTCATGCCGGAGTAAATTTGTAAAACTGGTGCATCTGGTTGGTTTTATTATAAAGAAATGCACGGTCACATGAACGTAAAAATCACAGAATCAGTAAGTTTATTAGCGCTGAGTTTTCACTTTAGCACCACATTATGGAACCTTGTTATGTACGAAGTATATGATAAGCAGATATTCGTAACAACAGTTAACCATTCTGATATAAAATGTACCAGTATTAAAGATACTGTATGTATATAAGCAAGCAGTAAACTGCTTCATTAGTGTTATTATTTCAGTACTTACCTGTAACGTTTGATTTCTCTCCTTTATCATCCCAAAGTTTTGGCTCGAGATCTCTGTTATGGTAATTTTTGTCTCTTTGGTCCCAAAGAGGCGTCATATCTCTAAACGTTCTATTAGATACGTTTTGTCCATTGCAGCAACACTCGAATCCTATGCACACTGCAGCAGGTGTCTGGCCAGATTGGCGACTCGAAACAGACCCATTTTGTTGTTGCCAGACATTCGGCCGTTGTTGGGAGATAACATTACAGTCGGATCGGTTTCATTGTAGCCGCTGACATAAACAGTAACGTGGTTAATAATCTACTTCCTTGTCTGGAGTCTGTCCAGACTGCTGTGTTGTGTCGGTTCTGGCTCCAATGTAACCGCGGCCTTAGGCATTTGTCTGGAGGAACTGAGGAAGGCCATGATAGTTGCGGGATGGATGGGCTCCGGATTGCGCAGCCGGTAAATCAGGTTAAGCAGTTCGAAATAGAGTTTTGCGTTGTATCTAAAATTGTGAACCGAAAACTGTGGGTTCTTCACCACATGAAGTGTGGCCAGTCCATTAGTTGACAGACTGCAACGGAGTCTTGAGAAGTGCTGAAGAATAAAGACGGCAATCCGGATGGATATAAACGCGCGGTAGGGACACGGCCAAGCATTGGCAGTTCCGTTTGAAACAGCAAGAACTAACAGGCACTTGGTGTCAGTGCGTGAGTGAGTGTCTTGCACCGCACGATGGAGTTGTCTCTGGAACGTGGGACAGCTGTAGGTGTTGCATATTGTGATTGGAACCTTTGTATCGGGACATAAACCGAGGACAGTTGCTTCGTGGTCCGCCACCCAAGTGGCGAATGGGTGTGGACTGCGTATCACCAGCACTGTGGACAGATAATGGCCATGTGTTGCACCACGTGTGCCACCTGTACGGTTTGAGGTTGGAAGAGAGAAAATTGGGCCGACGGCTCGATCTGAGCGACTTTCATGCTTGGAGTTCTGGACAGCACATATTGTGTAATATTTCAGGTTATGTAGGCGGTAGTGTCGTTGCTGCAGACCGCACGGCGTCGTTTCCCAGCGGCCTGCATGACAACACAGCAACGATACAGTACTCTTCTGGCCAATGCTCCCCGCTATACAAAAGAGCAGTGTTTGGAAGGTTCCCATGCTTTGCCCGTGTGTCCTTCTGATGACACTGACGTGGGATAACGGGATTGTTGGGACCAGAACCTGTCCCAGTCCGTTTTTCCCACCATAAATCTCACACTGACTGGGTGGACATCGAACCCGTACCTCTGCTGTCAGAGGTCGGCGATTATCCGTTTATTGAGCCATGGAACTGCTTATGAATGTGAAATCGATGTGTGTAATGTTTAAACGTTCAGTTCCTACCGCAGAGTAAACACTCGCATTTCTTAGTACAAAAACCACCCGCTTGTTGTTGGGGAAATGAGCGCTGTTTGAGATCACTCTTCTTGGTTGTTGGGCAACGTAGGTTGATTTGCTACCGACCTTTCGGTATCAATGCCTGAACATCTTAACGTTTGATGATGAGACCGATACGCTGTCCCGAAACGTCGGTGACAAACCAGCCGACGTTGCGGAACAACCCAGAAGGTGCAACTGCATCGCGGCGAAGGCCCGAAATCTCGCATACTCACTCGCTGTTACCAGAATCAAACGAAACTGTGTGGGCTGTGCTGGAATGGCGGCATACTGCCAGTCGGTCGGTCAGCAGCCATCAGCAGGGTTAGGCTGGCTCTGTGCAGGTTGTGTTATGTCCTGCGTAGACAGAGGGCAATGTCGGTAGAACAGGACGTCGTTCTGGCTGCAGTCACGAAAGAGCCGCCAATGTTAGCTGTCCGACCTGCATCAGTCGATTTCCTCTGTTACCGATTGGTTAAAACGCTTACTCGTGCTTGGTGTGAGCCAGGGCAGCTCAGTGAGTATAGTGCACAGGCTATGGGATGGATGAAACAGGGCTTGATGTCCAGCAGGGCAGCATAATTGTCTGTACTCCGAAACGTCCAGACCGGTTGTGGGGCCTACCTAGCCTCATATTCAGTGGTTATCAGTGGCGTTTTTCGCGGGGTTAAGGCGATTGGGGCGTGAAAGTGACCACTCGTCTCAGTCAAGTGCTGAGGTTAGGAATGAGTGGAGCTGTACCTCAGCTCACCCATGCCTTAATGGCGTCGACAGCGACAACTTTACCTTTACTTGTTCTTCGCATTCGGCTCGGCCACTTTTACTGATGTTTCCCTCCCTCCAGGCAGATGCTGATCTGGCACCTTATAATAGGCCACGACCGCTGTCTTCCATTTGTTTCCAACTTCTTACTGTAGTCGGTATGGACGCTAAGCGCAGAACACGCCTTTAATAACCTTACCCAAATAACGACTTCCCTAAACTGCTCACTTCTCCCAAAACCCCAGTACTGCGTCACTCCAAGTCTGTATTTTGCTCAGTTCAACGAGAATCCGGGATCTAATTGAAGCTGCAACATGGATTCCGGTTTCCGGAACCAAAAGCACTCGTGCGTGTGTGATCAGTGGACGATGAGAGTGCGGTATTGGGACCCCACACTGCCGGGTGGGCTGTGTGGGCGGTGGCGTGTTGGCTGTCGTTTGTGTGACCACCGCGATATGGTCAGACGTAATTGACGAAAATTTATTGGACACACAAAAAAATGACTCTTTCGTTTTCTCTACAACGTTTGTTCCAGACATTTTGTGCTCCGATAAAAAAGTGCCAAGTTGTGTTCCAGACACAGGCTCATGACTGCCCAGCTTTAACCAGAACTGGAATGTGCTAACTACAAGGGGTGCTGATAAGTCCTTAGCCCGACCAGGAAGGAAAACGCTACAGCGACAGAAGATTTTGAGTTTCATATATCCTATTTATAATCATAATTGGAGGAATATTAGTACTATTTATACTCGTGTATATATATATATAGTATATATATATATAGTATATATATATATATATATATTATATATATATATATATATATATATATATATATAACAAGACTAGCATCAAACGAAATATTCTCACCATCAAACAAAATACATCTGGAAGTAGGTCGAGCTAAGGACTTATCAGCACCCCGGTAACTAGCAAAACTGTACAGCGTTTGTCGAGTTATTGCGTGCGGGCGGTTGGACTGGCGCACATTAATGGCGAAGCTAACAGGCGCATTTTGCAACTTGTTGCGTGCTGGCAGAGAAGAAAGCAGAGTTTAAGTGGTGCAGTGTGTCACAGGAAGTGGTGCAGTTGGTGGGACCACACAGCACCCGCATAGCGGTACAGGCTGTCGTTTTATCCTCGTCAGCAGGAGCAGCGGTATCCGTTAAGCCCTCCAGGCCTGTGCTCTTCATGCGGCACTCAGACTGAAGGAAGGTCATAGACGTCGGTGCTTAGGAGTAGAATGCCGAAGGTTGGAGGGAGGAAGTGACAGGAAAACTGGTGGAAACTGCATATCAGGCGCTACGTGATTTGTACTGTACAGCTGACCAAATATTATTAGACTGATCGAATGAAGAAGGATGAGATGAGCGGAGCATGTGGCACGCATGGGAGAAAGGAGAAGTGTATTCGGGTTTTGGTTTGATCGCCTAAAGAGAAGAACTAGTCTGAAGACTTAAAAGGTGTAAGCGGGAGAATAATATTAAAGTTGACCCTAAAGAAATAGGATGATATGTCATACACTTGATTTATCTGACTCGGGGTAGGGACAAGTGGCGGGATTTTGTGAACACGGTAATGAACATTCTGGTTCCATGAAATGCGAAGACTTTCTTGACTGGCTAACGAGTTATTAGCTTCTCAGGAAGGTCTGACTGTGCTGCATTCAGTTGGTATGTAGACATACACGACATTAAATATTTTTTTATGTTAATTTCAAACATGGCGTCGCTGCGAAAACTCGAGGCACTATGTTGCAAATTTAACTACCTGGAATTTATAAATTCAGGTCTTCTGGGATGTTATGCTGTGTCGCTAGGATCGAATTAGCCAGCAGTACGTCGGATCTTGAGCAACACCACAGTGGCATAGTTGGAATCTGGGCCGTTGAAAACTGCCAAGAAATGGTTCAGTAGATTGTAGTGTAGGGCTGATGGTGGGGCCGCAGAAGGCCAGCAGGTGTCTGGATGACCTCACATTGGTGTAGTGACCGACAGCTTTGTGTAAGGAACATTGCATCCAGACACTTCGTGGCTGCTCTGCAGCAAACGGGGAGTTCTCTGACGTCACCTATCAGTGGACTAAGGCAATAAGCAGAAAGCAACAGTTCTGAGATATAAAGCGCGCTGTACAGTCTCAGTTAAACTGAGCGATTTTACTACCTGACGGATAAACTGAGCAAACTGCGCAATTTTTACAGGCAATAGCGCAGGGCTCAGAACTCTCCTTTCTAGTCGTCTTTCACACAGAGAACTGCGCATTTCACTCAGGAAACCCCACAGTTTCCTCAGTTTACCTGCCGACACCACGATGGCATCATCCCAAGGCACATCCGTTTCTAGCAATTCATTCAGCAGACGAGCATCGCATGATATATTCCTTTCCAAATACCACTTCTTACTCCACATTTTACGCTTTCTTTTCTTCTTTTCGGATAACATTATGACCGATGTGGCTAGGAAACAGCAAAGACAACCTTGTTTTTATCCACCATAGTTACACGCACAAGAAGACACATAGAACTAAAAAAAAAACTGACAGACCTGGTGGGAAACCTGTGCTATGCCACAGAGCATTCAGTTCAGTTTTTTATGCAGTTTTTTACACAGTTAACCTGCACAGTTTAACTCAGAGTGTATGGGGCCCTTTAGAAGGGGCTGGCTTGTTCAGAGGTCAAGTCGTGGTGCCAACTGCCGTCCATGTCGGAAGAAGAGACGGCACATCCGCTGAATGCGGATAGCCGCTCACGTCATTTGTATTCAGTTTTGTTGAACTTGCGGGGTAAAGCTGCAGGCATACATTTGTAAGGGGATTTTGGACTGTAACAAATAGTGTCTGTGGGCCGGTTAGCGTAGTCGGTATAGCAACTGCCTACGGGCTGGACGGTCCGGGGATCGAATCCCGGCGGGGGCAAGATTTTCCGCACCTGTCCAGACCGGCCCTGAGGCCCACCCAGCCTCCTGTAAAATGGGTACCGGGTCTTTCCTGGGGGTAAGGTGCGGCCGGGGCGTGACGCTGACCCCTCACCCCCTTCTAGTGCCGAGGCCAAAAATAGAGTAGAGCTATACCTCTACTCTCCCTAAGGGCCTTCGTGGCCTATGAAAGGGTGAAACCTACCTACAAATAGTGTCTGTGGGCGGTGTTTAACTTTTCTGCATAATATACGGAGTTTCCAGGGGATGTGCCCAGTCCTTAATATTTTAGTGGAGCTCAAGTCTTCCCACTTCCTCTCCCTCCCCTCACCCGTGGTTGCTGGACCGGACGGACAGGCTGTGTCTTCTGTGTAGCGGAGGGCAGTTCTGTGCGTGGTTTCATCCGACAGGAATTTATGTTGAATTATATCTTTACCACGGCATATTTTAGCTGCACAGTATGAATCGCAAACGTCGTAATAATAATAATAATAATAATAATAATAATAATAATAATCCGAGACAATGAAAAGAAAACATGCATGTTAATAGATGTAGCAATCCCAGGAGATAGAAATGTGATTAAAAACGAAGCCGAGAAGGTTTTAAAATATAAAGATCTCACAATAGAAATACAGCGCATGTGGAATGTAAAAACAAGGGTGATACCAGTAATAATTGGAGTGACTGGGACCATTTCCAAATCATTCAGAAAATTCGTGAGCGACATACCAGGAAACCATGACGTTAAAGAACTACAGAAAACAGCCATATTGGACACTGCACACATACTTCGGAAAGTGCTAACGTAAAAGAACAACAAAACCAAAGCAGGAAATAGACATAGAGGCACCATAAACAACAAAGACAGAATAGCTGCAACAATGTATCCCCTAGGGACATGGTTTGTCCCGGGAATATGTTTATGGCTACCCTGCATAAAGGAGACAATGATGCAATAATAATAATAATAATAATAATAATAATAACAATCCCTCGTCCTGGTCATGCAGGCTGTAATCTGTTTCGATGTTCTGACATTTTTCCATTCTTCTCCTACGGTTCGGTACTTCGGCGTTGTCCTGCCTGTATTTATTGTTTCAAATGTCAATTATTTTACACTTACTTTTTTCCCTCTCTTCATGGTCTCATAGTGCATCGTGCAGTTCCAAGACCGCCGTGTTGTAATGTTGGCGCACTGTTCAACAGAATTTCCCTGGCAAACTTTGTGTTCGGAGAAGTTCTACACGCGTGGCTTGCAGAACAGACACAGTCTGACAGTTGTTAGTGACAAGCAGCATACGCACTGTACCAATGCGTTCCCTACTTTCAGAACAGACACAGTCTGACAGTTGCAAGTGACAAGCAGCATACGCACTGTACCAATGCGTTCCCTACTTTCAGAACTGACACAATCTGACAGTTGCAAGTGACAAGCAGCATACGCACTGTACCAATGCGTTCCCTACTTTCAGAACAGACACAGTCTGACAGTTGCAAGTGACAAGCAGCATACGCACTGTACCAATGCGTTCCCTACTTTCAGAACAGACACAATCTGACAGTTGCAAGTGACAAGCAGTATACGCACTGTACCAATGCGTTCCCTACTTTCAGAACAGACACAGTCTGACAGTTGCAAGTGACAAGCAGTATACGCACTGTACCATTGCGTTCCCTACTTTCAGAACAGACAGAATCTGACAGTTGCAAGTGACAAGCAGCATATGCACTGTACCATTGCGTTCCTTACTTTCAGAACAGACACAGTCTGACAGTTGCAAGTGACAAGCAGTATACGCACTGTACCAATGCGTTCCCTAATTTCCGAACGTCGCCTGCTCCGCGGTACATACGTCAATGTAACTTTGCAGATGTTGACGAAACTCGCAATTTGTGGACTTCATAACGAATTTAGGCAGATCGGATAAGACGCTCAACCGCTAATTTACGCGGTTAAGTACAACGTGACTGTCACGAAACAGATTTTCACGATACTGATGCTGACTGCGACGCTGCTGGTAAAGAATTTCTCTGCCAATTTAATGAAAATCCGGCGAACAGTGTAGCCGCTGATACTAGGTCATGGATTGATGGACGACCACACGTGGCCTCTACGTATGGCTTTTTCTTTTTACTTCGTAAAGAACGCGCAAACATAATTTTTCTCGATGCTGGCATTTATCGAACCCTGTCTTAGTCAGTCGGTTAGTCAGTCAGTCATTGTTATTTTGACATTTAATCGAAGCAACTGACCACACTCGTGTACCGCAAGCGCAATGTAACAGTTACAGGTGCTCATAACAATATAACAGTTACAGGTGCTCATAACAATATAACAGTTACAGGTGCTCATAACAATATAACAGTTACAGGTGCTCATAACAATATAA
>Ga0209629_10004397_pt1 | contig 10412 bp, 5 predicted proteins | sample TergutCu122P5_FD_187286 | JGI IMG/M metagenome (GOLD analysis project Ga0209629, IMG submission 187286) | Cubitermes ugandensis P5 segment gut microbial communities from Kakamega Forest, Kenya - Cu122 P5 (SPAdes) (version 2) | ecosystem: Host-associated > Arthropoda: Insects > Digestive system >... | reverse complement strand
ACAAAGACTGTAGAAAAGTTAATGTATAATAGATTTATGGTGTTTATTTCAAAAAATAATATTCTAAATGACGCGTCATTTAGAATATTATCCATGTTGAGCAATGTGACACTCAACATGGATTCCATGAGGGTAAATCAACAGAAACAGTGACCCATGCTTTTCTTGAAAATATTCAAAAAGCTATAGAAAAAAAAAAGCTAAACCTCATTGGAATTTTTTTGACTTATCAAAAACATATGATGTACTAGACCATAAAATTTTGCTTTTTAAATTGAATGCTTATGGAATAAGAGGTCTTGTGAATCAGTGGTTGAAATCATATTTAAGTAACCGGAAACAGTATGTTGAAATAAAATATATGGAAAATACTAGTCGGATTTCAGACATGTTTACATCAACTTTAAAGGAAATGAAAGGTGGAGTCCCTTAGGGCTCGGTTCTTGGCCCAGTTTTGTTTCTGTTATACATAAACGACCTTCCCATCAATATACAAGAAAGGAGAACAATTCTATTTGCTGATGACACTAATATACAAATAGAAGCCACAAATGCACATATTTTAAATAAAAAAGTAAAATAAGTTATGCAACAGTTATCAAGTTGGTTTTACTCAAATAAGCTTGTAATAAACACTGATAAAACCATTGCGATATCATTTCATGCTTGGCAAAATAAAAGTAACTTGAAACTTGAAACTGTATTTCAAGACATGGATATTAGTCATAAAAATAAAACAAAATTTTTAGGATTATATCTTACTGAAGATGTTGAAATGGGATGTGCACTAAAACGTGTGAGTAATATATTGAACAAAAACTACTATGTAATACAATCACTTAAAACTGTTACAAGTATAAATACTTTGAGAAGCATATATTTTACAAACTTTCACTCACATCTGAGATATGGTATTCTTTTTTGGGGAGGTGATTCACAAAGTACAAACGTTTTTAAACTACAAAAGAAGGTTATGAGATTAATCTGTAAAAAAGAAAGATCTCTTGTACAGAATTATTCAAGACATTGAGTATACTGCCAGTACCATGTGTATATATATATATATAATGGAAACTGCGTACTACGTTAAATTGAATAATGAACGGTTAAAACAAAATTTGGCCAAATATGATTATAAGACATGACATAGATTAGATTTTCAAACCCAATTTTGTAGAACTGACATTTTTAAGAAGAGTGTGAATAATTTGGGGACAAAATTACATAATAATCTTCCAAATTATTTAAAGAACTTAGAAAATTTAAAACTTAAAAAAAAAAACAGCTTAAAGCCTTTTTATTACAACAGGCATTTTATTCAGTGGATGAGTACTTGTCCTACGTATACGTATAAAATTCCCTGAAAGGGAATTTAATGGGAAAGTATAGTATTGGCAACTAAATTACCAATATAACTAGCAATGTACAGATGTCTTAAATCTTATAGCTAGTAGAGAAAATTTTTAAAACTTTAGTTTATCAATATTATTCTCGGTACAAATGAGGACGAAAAGAAAATTGAGAAGCTTTGAAATTGTTAAGTGTGTGGAGTGCAAGAACATGTTGTGTGTGTGATTTTTATTAAAAGTCTACTTTATAATTTTGTAGTGGTATGATACATGGGTGATGAGTATGAGGAGCCATGTGAATGTTTGTCTGTACTATCAGAAAGAAGATATATGTTTTTATATTGTATATGAACTGTAATAGCTAAGTATGTCTTTATATTATATATGAATTATACTAGCTAAATAGAACTAGAAAAAACTAAGTATAACAAATGATGGATGTATCCTATACACAGTGCTGTCAAAAGGATGAAATAAATTGAAACTTGTCCTGTGTCGGAACAGGCCTTGTCATAGTGACAACCCAGTTCAAGGATTTGAACCAAATATCTGCGAACTACATTAACAAACCTGGAAAACATGGGGCATGATATGATGCTACAGGACCATGCATTCCTGTAGCATCATACAAACATGCAGATACACATACACACACACACATGTATGTATGTATGTATGTACAAATGCATACGTGCCCAGTGCGTGTGTATGTACATGTGAACGTATATTTATTTTTATATTTATCTACTAATCAATATATATTTTTATTTTTTTATTTTTAAGAAGTTCTTCATCCTATTACTGTATAATGTCATCCATATAGGCATTGAAAAGGGTGTGTAAAAAACTACATGCTGTCATATTCCTAGACTTACGTTCATCAAATTGTCATTTAATTTATATACCATGTCAGATCTTATTTTAGTAACTTTGTACACACTTTAAATTGCCAATATTACATGTTGCGGAATTTCTTTCTTTTGAAATGATGCATCTTTAGGATCATTCATAGAATCACAAAAAGTAAATATTAGTCTTGTCGTGTATGTTCATCTGTCCATCTGTTTGCACGGGAAAACTCGGTTCCTACTGGATGGATATTCATGAGCTTTGATATTTGAGAATTTTTCAAAAAACTGTCAAGACAGTTCAGGTTCCATAAAAATCTGACAAGAAAAACAGGTAGTTTACATGAAGACCTACATACATAATAACTTGCAGAAATCTTGTTAGAATGATAGATGTTTCAGAAAAAAGTAGTAAAGAAAATCAAAACAGACATTTTATATTCAATATTTTTTTCTAATTGTGCCTTTTTGGGATACAGTAGGAAAAATAAGGTACAGCCAGACAGGGCACATGTGTTTTGCATGCCAGCTAACTAAGGATAGAATAGAGGAACCCACGCTAGTAATATTTAACACTTATTGCCTTTCCACAGCAACAACAGTTACACAAACATGCCTCATTGTTACTACATTTACATTACCTGTCTTCTTTGTGGGTATGCCAGACGATTGCAGAACCCTGCTTATCTACTGCGACTACAGGCCAGGCAGCAGATAAGCAGGGTTCTGCAGACAGTGATGTCAAGATGGGGAGCATCAAGGACGAGGAAGAAGAAGGATCAAAACCATTCATACTTGGTGAAGATGAAGACTCGAAGAAGAAGGAACGTGACAAGGTTACAGAACCTTCAGAATTAAAGAAGGACCCATCACAACCTCTTAAATTGACCATTAGCTTAGGGCAAGTTGAACTACAAAAAAAGGCCAAAGAGTTTCTGAAACAGAAATCGGCAGAAGAAGAAGACGCACCTAGTCAAGCCAAGAAACGCAATAGAGAATATGAGTATGAGAGTGGCAGAGAGACTTGTGAGGAAAAGCGGCTGATTGAATGCAGGAAGGGGATGTGATGCCATCTGGGTGTCCTCACATCTTAATTCTTTAATTCACTTTAACAAATGTCTTAAAATGATCTATAATGCTTACTTGTGTCTCTCGTTTGTCTTTTAACCATTAACCACTTTACATAAACCAATTATCTGCACATAAAAGTTCCAGTTATGATTTAAAACAATCAAACTATCAAATGTGTATTTAAAATTGTTAAATCTTCTTCAAAGATATTTGGAACAGCTAAGCACAAGTGGATGGCAAACAAAGAAAGAACGTATGTGCCAACTGTCTCTTCCTAGTACTGACTGTACCCTTCTAGTCTTATGTCCTTTCTCTGTCATTTTGCATAGATGTAAAAAATACTTTCATAATCTAGTAACAAGTCATGCATAATTAAGAATACAGGTACTGTACTACAGATACTAACAGCAACAAAACTAGGTTTCTAGGACTTTCAGAACTTGAAACAATATCACTGTCGTGGAACTGATTTAATTTTGGACGAGAAGATTTAATCATAAAACAGGAGACAAAAAACTCATGCTTAGTTCACTGCTGTACCTCCAAATGTCCCTTTATCAACTGATTTGCATTAGTTGCTGCCATTCAATTATTCTCACAAATATAATTTAACATGTACAAAATAAGTCTGACCTGCAATGATGATAATCCTAGCCACAATGTCATGCCAGAACATGTCCATTACAGTTGCATCCCTATTGTGAGTTATTAACTGCAAAAGAGGTGTCTCAATGCTTTTTGTCAGAACTTATAATGCAAAGTTTTGAATTTTTATGGTCACCTTGGATCCATCTGGTCTGTAATTATGGAGCATAATGCTGCAACTCACACATGCTATAGTCAGCTACAAATCCACGGGCAGTGCCGGTCCCACTGCTTTGGAACCGGACCCAAATACTATGTGCTGCAGTGATGTTGCTGGGTATGTCCGTTCCACAGTACACACCAATCAATGGCCCTCCTGCACTCTCTCTTCGAAGTTCTACATAGTCCTCATTGCAGAATTCACTTGTCTCAAGATCAAATAGGCTGAAGCTCACCAGCACACGATTACCTGTAAACAGAGAATGGTGCCTCTGCAACTTAACAGAAATAAAAAGGGGGTACACATCAAGAGTTTAGAGCACATCACAAATTCCATATTTACTCTGGCTGAGTAACACAGTTAACATTTTTCATTCATTTAAACTGTGGATTGCTGCATAAAACAGATTTGCACTTTGGTTAATTTTGTACACTATTATTAACATCTTAACAAAAAATTACAGTTGGGCACATAAAAGTAAATTTGAACATCTGCTTTAAACAAAACCCAAGTTTGTGGTGAACAAAATTTTATACCCTGAAGTAAATTTTTATAAAATATAATACAAGAACATTGCCACAGTAAGAAAATCTTGAGATAACTGTAAATTGGTTCTACATTTCATGTATCCTGATAAGATTTCCCTTCAAAATTTTAAAACATTAACCAGAGGTACAGCTCAGTCAGTCAGTCAGTCAATCAAGTCAATCATTCAGTCAATCATTCAGTCACTCAGTCAATCAGTCAGTCAAATGTTGTAGACCTAGTGTCTGATTACCAAGAGAAGAAAACAATTTCTCTTCACCCTCCCACCAACACCGTCTTTGGGTTCTGACCAGAGGGTAAAAAAATTATATAGGGGAGCAATGCCAGCCAGTACAGGAACTGTATAACTTGGTTCCACCTAGGGTTTAGAGCCATAACATACAGACCTGTATGTAACCTCCTCCTGCACACATCCACATACATACATATGTACATACATACATATATACATACATACATATATAAATACATACATACATACACACACACACACACACACACACACACACACACACACATACATACATACATACACACACACACATACATACATACATACATACATACATATACACACACACATACATACATACATACATACATACTTACACACACACACACACACACACACATATAAACAAACAAACAAACAAACAAATGCAGTCAATATGCCCAATTCTGCCAAAATGGCAGGATGTGGAATAAGTCATAAACATAAAAAATATATTCATTATGTAAGACATATGGAATTTTTACAATACATATACCTTAAATATTTCATATGTAGTATTACGGATCATCTTCAAACATAAAAAATAAACCTGTCAACACAGCAGAAGTAGTTAGTATTTCATTATCGTCTTAATGCTATTTCAACGGTAATTAATTATCTTCTTAATGCTACACTGGTTGCCGGGGAGAGATTCTTTCTCTCACGCCTCCCACCCCCTACCCCAACAACAAGTGTGAATAATTCAATAAGACCAGCTCTGAAACAATGATATCTCGACATAATAGGTAATGGAATTTTAAACATAAATAATAGCACTCTGGTACATTCTCAACAGATGACATAATTAAGCCCAACACCAATATACAAACATTATATGAGTGTACCAACTAAGACATATTTATCACCGAATATGACCAACATATTTGCCCACACAACATAGTCAATAATCATCATTCACTGGGGATGACAAGAAACAAACACAATCAAAGATCTTCAAGAAAGAAACTATCAAATTACACCCTCTCAGTGCTGACACTACTTGTGCTCAATTACTTATCACCTATATTATTGTTTTTAGTATTTTATATTGACATGCATATTGTAAAACCCAAGGACTGCGATCTCAGTCTAACCACACAAATATGAAGCTGCAATTGTAATTGTAATTTTATGTATGTTTATGATCTGAAGATGCCCATGTAGTGGCCGAAACACGTAGCCATATAAATCGTCTAATAAAACATAATAAATTGTTGTGTTGATGATGACTGATAACTACCTTGTGTTATGTACTTATTTCAGTAATTTTTGCACGCAGCTGAAAGGCAGTCATTCAACCATTCATTCAACCCCACAATCTCAGAGACCCAAAATTTCATCCTCTTAAACATCTTCGCAAATTTACACTGGAAGATGGGAGAATGACTCATCAAGCAAATAACAGCATCATCAACAGAAGCCTACTGTACTTTCACTGGACAGTGTCTTACTATTTGCTAAAACAGAGGATAAATTGCCACATGAGTTTCCTAAACTGAAAAAAAAAAACCACTACAATTTGTTTCCTAGACATAATCAAAAAATAGGTATGCATAAAAATAATAATCATTGCATTTTCTAAAAATGCTCAATCATCACAAAGCCATCCTAATTTGTTCCACATGTAACAGGCAATATATGCCACAACAGCAAGTTAACAGAGTTGCCCTGAAGCATGTCTGTGAAAGAGACTAAGTGATTGGATTTCTTAAAATAAAAAAAATTAAAAAGCTCATAAATAATGGCAAAAACTGTATCACACCCACAGTTTGTAAATCAGAACTCATTAATACACATGCATATTAGGGTTACATACCGATGTTTACTGTAGTACAAGAATTAAGCTTAATTATATGGGGTGTAACGTAATGCAACCAACAGATTTATAGGGATGATAGACGAGGTCAAAAAAATGTATTTTAGGATATGAACCAATATCTGTAAGTGCTTAGATTGGATGCTAAATACAGAACCCTCAACATCTTCGGTTTTGAAGGATAAACTGCATGTTGCTCTGGAACTCTATAGCCTGCTACTTAACTTTAATGTTCTATACATGGTGTTCTGTAAAATACAAACTACTGATTAAGAAGAATCACATTTACACATGAAATGTTTCTTGCAATAAATTGACATTATTTTATTAGATGTTGTAAGTATTTCAGCATTGATTTTAATTTTTATTTTCATTTGGGGATGTAAATTTGATCATTTTTTATCTCACAGAACTCCATGTGAAATTGAGTAGGAGGATATTAAGTTCCAGAGCACCTTGCAGTTGATCCTTACAAACCAAACAAGTTCATGGTTCTGCATTAAGCAACCAAACAAAGCATTTCCAGATATTGGTTCCTGTCACAATATAAACTGTTTTGATCTCCAACATCATCCACAGAAATCTTTTGGTTAAAGTACGTTACATCCTGTAGATTTTTTATATTAGGGAAGGCATACTGTTTGTGAATGAGTTCCAAAGATTACAGTATTACTTTGCACAATGTATATTAGGATGACTAATAAACTGTTCTTGTTATGCTTAAAGGTGTGTGACTGATGACCTGGTGACATTATTAATCAACATTCTAAGCCAAATAATCTTTCCATCTTAGAGCCATACAGGATTTTCAAGTGTGTTTATCCAAAATGTTTTTTGCCCATGATTATACAGAATTCTATGTGCATGTGTGCAACAGCTGTCACCACTCCAGAAGTATCAACTTGGCTTAACACTAATAAGGCATTTCATGGACTCCCTCCAGGATCAAATTTTATAGCAGCAAACTTACATTTGATTACAAAACATTTTTTGTCTCATGCCTACAATGTGCATGTTATATCTTAATGCTGTGACAAATTCAAGATAGTGGTAATCAAAATGGCTTATTTGGTTAACAGAACTAGGTGGGCATAAGAACTTTAACTGATGGATATTAGACTGTACACCTGGCTGCCTGCCAACAAATGCAGACACATGCTACTGCATACACACAAACTGTTACTTCCTTAAAGTATATACTGTACTTACAGAAAATAGGGGTTGGTTCTTAACTTTGCAACAAGTGACACTCTGAGTGCTACTGATGGATTTATTTAGCAAGTTAACAGACACCATATCATCAACTACTGGTCACAATAACTGCATACAGCTGTTCACTGGTTGCCAACCCTTCATTTTGCTACCTATGTATTGGTACTAGTTAGTGTACCTTATGTACTAAGTTGTAATCCTAAAACTGAAACCTCAAGCTAAGAAAGTGCTAAACACATGTACTTTGAGTCATGGCACATTATACGAACTGTCACTCACCAGGTGATGTTCCAATAAACCAAACACACTCAGCCTCCACAGGATAGCTGTTTGGGTAACCAGGAGATGCAAAAGAGCCATGCTCAGATGATAGATTGCCACCACATACTGCAAAAATAAGTTCAAATTAATTTACTGATAACATGTCTTCTTGAGAGACAAGGTAAAGATTACAGGTAAAGTCATGAAGCATATGGGGTGTGGAGGTACAGCTCCATTCATCCTTAATCTTAACACTAGATGCAGGTGGGTGGTACGTGTCATGCCCTGCTTGCTTTACCATCAGGGCAAGAGTCCCAGTACCCACTGAATAGGAGATACAATGGGTCTCACAGCCAGTCCGGACACTTTGGAAAACAGATTCTTTTCTTGCCTCTGCAGTAATTGAAATACGATGCCCTGGGCATCCAGCTCATAGCCTAGTCACTATACCAACTGTACTATCATGGCTCCCTCATGAGGCATAATGCTAAGCAATTTTTTTAATTAGGGTATGTTCAGAGCAACATAACAACATGAAGACATGGTTTTTGAAAAACGGTTTCCAGTAATGTATCCAGATGTTGCAGGAATCTTGGACTGCATACATAGATCAAAAAGCAGTACTCTGAACACTCTCTATGGGCTCAAGATGCAATTACAAGTAGGACTTTGGAAAGGGGTTGTAAGTAACGTTCCACGCATGGCAGAGATGTGTGTATGGTAAGGTGACCACTGAATGTTAACAATCGTATGGGAGCGAGTTGATGGTGACCACTAAAGGTTATCAATATGTGCAGAAGGTGTATATAACCACTGAATGTTAGGAATAATAAGTGTGTAAGGTAAAAGTGACCACTAAAGGTTAGCTGTAATAAGTGACCAATAAAATTTTTCACTAACATGTGCAGAAGGTGAAGGTGATCAAGAATGGTTAATAATAAAATGTGCACACTACACTATCTAAACAACTTCATAAATCAAGGTCTTCTCAAGAAGCTAAGGGATGCCAAGCTAGTTCAGCAGAACAGTACAGTACTGGTTCCTACGCTGCTTAAGATGAATCCATTACACACCTTTCCACCAAATTTATTAGTATTAAAATGGGTCTTAAAACCCACGTTAATGTTACACACCCATATATATCCAAACGTCCCAAATGTTTTCTTCTCTTAAGATTATGGATCAAAAATAAGAAAACGTTTCTCAACTGTCCAATTCACGCTACATGTCTTGTACATTTCATCTCCTTTGTTTGTCTTCATATCTGGTGAAAAGCACCAATCCTTCAGCACCTCACTGTGACAGACTTTATTTGATGTGTAATTCTCAGACAGCACGGGACTGAAGAAATTTTTCTTAATTTACCCATGAAAAAGTATGGTGTGTGAACATCAATATATGTTACCTCATGACAACAAACAATTCTACAGAACACAGGACACATGCTCCCTTTACAAAGTGTGATTCTAACTTACCAGAGCTCAGCACTGAGTACACAGCTGTAAATGTTCCAGCTGAGCCACCATATATTGACATGACTTGCACAAACATGGTGGATCCCTGAGTTGTCAGGTGTGGGGGAGCCCTAGAACCACAATAACTTCCCATAAGAGGTGCCTCAGCATCATCTCCATCCCGTACTTCAACACGGTAGTATGGACATGTTTCCAGATCATTCCAGTAGTCGGTCACATCCATTACAGTAAATGTAAGTGTCACACGATCCTCTGTAAACAGCATTAAAATCATGAAGACAAAACCTTGTTATTGTGTTCCTCTCAGCCAGGGCTCTATATTGCAGCATGAAGATTTACTACTGGGTCATGTCTCAGTTCAAAGGCATCTAACATCTCAGCTTGTAGATGTGTATGACATGGCATAAGGAAATGTGGTACAATCACAGAATTCCTAGCAAATTTTCATGATTTTGTAAGTCAAATCACAACTTCAGGCAACAACCATAGTTTTGTTTCAAGAATGTTCATTTTATTTGCAGTTCACAGCTTTAACTCCCTGAGACCTTTTATAAGTAACATACTTCATCCCCTGGAACTTTATTTAAATTATTATTATTATTATTATTATTATTATTATTATTATTATTATCATCATCATCATCATTATTATTATTATTATTATTATTATTATTATTATTATTATTATTATTATTACTACTGCTGCTGCTGCTGCTGCTGCTGCTGCTGCTGCTGCTGCTGCTGCTGCTGCTGCTGCT
>Ga0209629_10004396_pt1 | contig 10413 bp, 9 predicted proteins | sample TergutCu122P5_FD_187286 | JGI IMG/M metagenome (GOLD analysis project Ga0209629, IMG submission 187286) | Cubitermes ugandensis P5 segment gut microbial communities from Kakamega Forest, Kenya - Cu122 P5 (SPAdes) (version 2) | ecosystem: Host-associated > Arthropoda: Insects > Digestive system >... | reverse complement strand
GGTGTTGTATGGCTATGGAGTAGAATACGCAGCATGGCTGTGCCCTACTTTGTGTTCAGAATGTAGTATGGGCAACTGTATACACATTTCTGTGCATGTATGTGGCTGTAGTTAGGGCTGTACAAGCTCTGTGTTTAACCATTGAAAACCCAGTGGTAACTGTATGTAACATATGTTGTAACATTAAGAACTTTGCATTCCACCATTTCCTGTAGAGCATTAAGTGACTGGTCCGTACAGTGGAGGCTGGAATGTTTGCTGTGAGGTATGAACTGAATTTTATATGTGATTTGAATGAATATGAGTCTTCAGAGGGTTAAGTCAAATATTTATGGTAGTATAATCAATGTATTGGGAAATCATTACTTATTCTAAAGTATTGGTTTCTGGTGGTATGCTGAATGTAATGAGCGTCTTTATGTTCTGTACAAGAACAGTTATAGCCCTTAGTAACTGAGGAACTCCTGTTATTTTTTCCCAACTACAGTCAGTATATTTGTGTGGGTCCTATACCATCATGATTGTTTGCTGCAGTAGGAGTCCATTTCATCACTCCACAATCATGTAATACTCAGCTTCCTAGACTGCCATGTTATTGTTTAGCCCCTTATCACCTCCCAGTATCCCTGCTAGTCTGTGGTGGCCAGGTCTGAATTTTGGGAGGTGGGGAGAAGTTCACAGATGTATTACTCATTTGCTCCGGTGTCAGATGTGCAGTGTGTGTGGTGCAGTGTGTGTGGTGCAGTGCTATGTTAAAGGATGATGAATCTCTTCATGGGGATTTTTTCACAAAGTGCACAGTGCTGTATCTGGAACTTTGAATGGTACCACCGATGCATTTACATACGCGTGAAAAAGTAATTTGATACAGTCTGCAGCCACATTATTTTCCTTTACAAGAAAATGCAAACATGTAACAAAATAAATGGAGTTATAGGACGACATTTTGGAAAACAAATGAACAAAGAAACAAAATTAAGAATTCACAACATTACAGCTAAAGCAGCATTGAAATTTGGAAGTGAAGCTTGGGTACTGAAGAAAAGAGAGGAACAACGTTTAGAAGCAGCACAGATGAAATTTTTGAGACACTTACTAGGAATAACAAAATTAGATAAAGAAAAAAATCAATGTATTAGGGAAAAAAATGGGAGCACAGAACATAGTAAAGGAAATAAAACAGTACCAGAAAAAGTGGCTACAACACCTACAGAGGATGGACACAAATAGACTGCCAAGACAGGTACTGAAATACAGACCAGAAGGAAGATAGAACATTGGACGACCAAAGAAGAGATGGAGGGACCAACTCCACTTTGAGGACTAAGGAACAGGGAATGCACCTAACTCTTAACGAACATGATGATGATGATGATGACAAGAAAATGATTCATAGTATGCTGGTAAAATAAAATACCCCTGACAGGCATTTTGTTGCATTGTTTTGTGGGTACATTTTGGTGTGCATGTGCTGGATTTTATTTCAGGTTGGACACAGAAGATGACACTGCTAATCATGTAATTCATGATTTTTGGAATGACCCTCATATACTCAAATTATAAACATAGAATTAATTCATTCTGTTTAAAGTAATTCTCTCCCTAATCTAATACTGGTAACAGTGGAAATGTCCTACTGTGATATTCTGGGTTATGACACAGTGTAGTTTGGTAGGTAGATACATTTTGGAAGAGACATGTGACTCCATCTGTCTTGGATAAGTATGAGCTGCCTCTATACTTATGATGGAAGATGTTTGTAGACACACACGGGACTGCATAGTGTCATAACCCAAAAGATCACAATGTGAAGGTGGATATTGTCCCTCTGGTTATACAGAAATATTGTATAACAACACTGGAATTTTTTCAAGACATGTGTGAAGTTGATCAGAGAGGAACTAGTGAACTATATTGATTTTGCGAGAAAGATGTAGGGCATTTTTGTATTGCATGTGACAAACTCACCCTGTTGTGGCATTTTTACCTGTTCCATATGCAGTTTTTCTGGCATATGTGTCATTTCTGAACTGAATTATTTTCAATTGCATATTCTCTGATTTCTGAATTGTCGGTTGCTGCTATTAAATTAATCAAAACTGGTAACTGTCTGGAATGTATTTTTGGAAGCCAGTAATTTCAGAAGAGTCCTGTTTTTCATGCATTTTGGGCAGGTGGCTTGTGAAGTATTCTCTTATTGTGGTTCTGCACTTTTTTCTCTCCCCCCAGGTAGTTCTTCCAATTGAAGCATCATTGAGTCCACATGATCCACTTGCAAAGTGGGTTGACCATGAAGCATGTTGGAAAATGCAGTATCGAGGCTCACTGGGGGAAACACTGCTGCATGTACTTATTATATGTGATACAAAGGTCCACACAAGGCTGGCCCGTATTCTGCTCAAATGTTTCCCAAAACAAGCTGTGGATGTTGTGGAGGGTGAAGAATATCTTGGTGCAAGTGCTCTGCACCTCGCAATTGCCTATGCTAATAATGAACTAGTACAGGACCTTGTGGAAGCAGGGGCAAATGTTTCACAGAGAGCCATAGGTATGTATATTTCAGTGCATGCTGAAACTCTCACATATAAATTCCTATCAAACTTATAGGTGCATTTTGATCAGTTGTTTAGCTATGTTTTTTCAAACAAGCAGTGCTGTAATATTGGTTGTTGTTCTAAAAAAACTGTACAGGAAATATATATATATATATATATATATATGTGTGTGTGTGTGTGTGTGTGTGTGTGTAAGGAAGCTTGTCTGTCATCAGAGAAATTAAATAAAAGAGTGACAGTTTGTGATTGTACACATTTTAAATGGCACCCTAAAAGCTTGCCTGGCCCTTGTCATGGTACTGTTGGTGTGATGGATTACACAATAATTACACTACAGCCTTAAAGTTGTGATGAGTGTGTTCCTGAAATGCATGCTCATGATATGGAGATTCACAAATGTTACAGATGAATTAGAGTTGTTTGGGGTCTACACAGACTGGCAGAGTGTAACTGTCAGACATACATTTGAACATATGGTTATATTTTAAATGTGCTCCTTTGTAACAGCCTACAGTCAGAAATGGTACCATTTCTTTTGGTAATATGTAACTGTATTAGTGAGTCAGGGTTCTGAGTACAAGTGATATTGTGTCATTGCAGACAGTTACTGTACAGAAGATTGGCTTCATTTCTGTTAAATGGAACTTGATGAAGTTCATCCATATGAACTTCCAATACCTCACAGAACTTGAAGGCAGTGAATATTTAATTCTGTTATTTTGTTCATAATACAGGGAGCTTCTTTCTACCAAGGGACCAACAAAGAGCAAGACCTAGTAAACATACAGACTACGAAGGGCTGGCATATCTGGGAGAGTTTCCTTTAGCGTGGGCAGCATGTTGTTCTAACGAAAGCGTTTACAATCTTCTTCTTGACTCGGGTGCCAGTCCTGATGCTCAGGACTCCTTTGGAAACATGATACTGCACATGGTGGTTGTCTGTGATAAGTTGGTACGTATGGTTGCCTTTGCAAATGTTGGAAGTTTTAATACAGATACAAATACCATAGGTGTGTAAATAAAACCCTGTCCTGCTGATGATAAATTGTGTGTTAGTACTCCCTTACAGTTAAACTCCAAGATAATGCTTAAGCCCTGATGTTTAATTGATATTAATGGAAATATATTATTCATTACTTGAATTTGGAAATGTTTGTACTTATTTGTTAAACAGGTGTCTGATTCTATTGCATTATATAAAGAAAACATTTAAAGATCCCAATCCAAAATACTGTCTGGCCTTTGAAACACTGGTACCATCAATTTCATTAGGCAGCTATTGGTATCTTAAACCTTTTGCACTGAAACACAACTTTAGTTGACATGCATTGTGATGCTGAGAAAGCCAAGTGTCACCTAAAGTCATTGGCCAAAAACATGCAAAGTAATGGGTCACCATTTGAATCCCAGGTCCCCAAATGGCTAATAGTTTCTGTTATAGTACATGTTAAAGTTTGCATTATTGTGCATATTTTATGTTTCTTTCTGCAATTTGTAACACTAGGAGGTGATCTGATTTGCTTTTACTTTATTATTTTAGGATATGTTTGGCTATGCTTTACGTCATCCAAAGGTACCCGCCAGCAATGGAATTGTGAACCTAGCTGGTCTTACTCCGCTGACACTGGCCTGTAAGCTAGGTCGAGCTGAGGTGTTTCGAGAGATGCTGGAACTTAGTGCAAGAGAGTTTTGGCGGTATAGCAACATAACTTGTTCAGCCTATCCTCTAAATGCATTGGATACTCTGTTGCCAGATGGACGAACCAGTGAGTTAAGAATGTTTTGACTGTTTGTACTAAGAAGAAACATGCGCTAGATGTTTCTGTAATTTGAGAAACAAATTCTAGTGTGGTGCAGCAGTGGGGTTTTCAAAATATAACAGGTATTTCCTTGTTAAATGAATAACTATGAACCATTCAAAGAGGACCGTGCACCATCAAGCCAGTGCTTGCACTCAATACGTAGCAGAAATTAAATTTATATGTGTAAGATTATCGGTGGGGAAGCTAAATAAAAAACTGAATTAGTATACAATTAAAAAGTGGCTGCTCTGCACCCAGGGAAAGGGCATCTGATGCTCATTGAATAGGAGAATATTGGGCTTCTGCATATTGGTGTAACATTATCATTGAATCATTTGTAATTTATCCTGCATTTGTGTTGATTGTAGACTGGAATTCAGCACTTTTTATAATACTGAACGGAACAAAAGAAGAGCACTTGGATATGTTGGATGGAGGAATTATTCAGCGATTATTAGAAGAAAAGTGGAAGACTTTTGCTAGGGTGAGTATGGCTACAAGTTTTGCAAGTGATTTCTCCCTGACAGCTAGGACAATTGGCTGTGCAGAATTGTATAATTTTAGACATTATACAATTTCAAATTTCAGAATGTGCTCGCTGAATTGCATTCCATATGGTAGAGATTAATGAAAATTTGGAATCCTCTTTGTACTTAAGTTGACTTTACCTATTCCATATTCAATTTCAGTTTCAACAAAACATATGTATGCAGATAGTCATAATGGAAGGAAGTTTGTGTCACACTTCCTGAATGGCTGTGCACAGAAAATTTCTAAAATACCCTTGGCTATGACTATGTGAATGGTTATGGAACCATGATAAATTGAAATTGATGTAGTAAAAATGTTAGTTTTATTGGTAATGCTTTTCGTAGCTCAGTCATTGTCTGTTTTGTAACAGTAACAACAGTGGTGGTGGTGGTGGTGGTGGTGGTGGTGATGATGATGACGACTACATTATTTTAATGCATTATAAATTTACATTGAGTTTTGAAATGGTAGTAGTATATATAAGTCCTAACAAGTAAGTGCAGTTCTGGTGAGTGGTTACATGTTGGATCACGTGACTACAAGATCAAACAGTCCAAGATTTGCATTATTTTGTGGTTGCAATACTTTATTGGTGCACTGCCTTTTTATTTGTTTTGTTTTGTTTTGTTGAAGTTCTGGATGAAAAATTGTTAGAAATGATAGTCAACAATACATTTTAGTGGCACTGAAGCGAAATGACACTAACTTTTGCAATGGTTGATGGAGAGGGAACAGTGAGCCAAACACATTTTGCATTCATTGGAAAAATTTTTTGACCAACTTCTGGATTTTGCATTTTCCCACACAGTGATTTTTGGCCAAAAGAACTATGTGGGACTTTGTTCTTGTGATTTGGCCATTTTTGACTTTTCATGTCATGAAACTAAATATGTCCAAAGAATTTAGTTGCGTATTTCTTCAAGACTTTGAGAGATGTGATGAAAGGCCTAAATGAGTTCTAGCATGGCAAAGAGAGAATCTCTGTATAAGCTCAAAGTCGGAGTACTTTGAAATTTATGAGACTCAAAGAATTTAATTATGATGTGCAGCCATGATTTTTTATTTTTATTTTCACATACGTATTTACTGATTTTTTTGGCAGACCTTATTCATTACATTTATGATGCTGAGTTTGCATATACTAGCAAGCTGGGCAATGCTTGTATAATGTAACATGGAGGTGCATTTTTGCAATCATTGTTGCAGTGGATAATCAATAAGTATTACATATTCTAAGTGTGTATTTGTAGCCTTAGATATCCAGAATGCAATGCACGTGCACCTTACTGTCATCTGTGGCCTGCCCAACTCTACATTGTTTTTCCACATTATCTCATAAATGGCTCATTTTTTGGAAATAAGTTGTGTGTTTTATTTTCACTACAATATTTATGTGAAACATTTTTCATTCTAAGAAGAACTAAGTTGATGTGATAAAAAATGTACATTGGTTTCCATGTCAAGTACCCATTATTCTTGTCAGGTTTTAATGAAACCTGAATTTTCTTGACAGATTTTTGATGTTTTGGGGATAACTGAAAGTACAAAAAACGTTATTAAGTTTGTCTGTCTACTGTTTGTTACAGAATGTGAAAATTAACAGTTCATGGTCAGAATTTTATGGATACTACACTCATGTGCAATGCAAGTAATAAGGTTAATTTTTCTGATTTGTCTGTTTGTAGAATCGGTTCCTGAAACGTCTAGCTATATTGTTTCTGCATCTTCTTATGTTGAGTATGGCTATTTATTTAAGACCAGTTGATCGTAAGAAACCTCTTCTGGGTGGAACTGAGTGGAATGACTTAACTCGCTATGGTTTTGAAGTTGGCACTGTTATTGGTGTGTTGTCCTATGTCATTGTCCAACAAGGTGAAGAGATAAAGAACCAAGGCTTCTGGAGTTTCTGTAAACAGCTGGTATGTTGTTTACATAATTCTACATTTTGGTGAATTTTCATAAGTTATAACATATTATATATGTTAATTGGAACTGTTGTTCAATTGGTGTTCCATGTTATTCATCATAAAGAGTGACAAAACGAAGCCAAGGTATCTGGCATTTTGTTTAATAGTCTTTAATAGCTAGATGTTTGTAATAGTTACTCAGTGCTCATAATAATATGAATATGAAAATGAAAGTCATAATTTTTGATAAATGTAGTTATCTACAATCTGTAATCCATAATGCAGTGTTCTTGTCATCTGATGCAAGTGTATGTTATAGTGTTTTATACTGTAGTTAAATATGTGATATTTTTATAGGTATATAAATTTTTGTTATGATGAAGTAGGCACATTCATTCTGCTTGGTTAATGCCTTCTCAGATCAGTGTTTATAATTTTGAACCTACAAAGGTTTCTTCTGGCTGGAAGTCACCATTTCATTATGTCTTAGTCTGTAACATGGAATTCTTCATGTGCACATTAAATTATAAGACGTAGTAAAGAAACTTAATTCAGTATAAAAATAACACATGAAGTAAATGGGAAGGGAGGATGAGTGTGAAGATAACACACTGTTGATAAGAAAGTGACACTGGTTATTGTATCTTCACTATTTTCTTTCTTGCTAAGGTGTGTATTTGGGGTCATTCATGCCTTAGGTATCAACTGTAACTTAATTACCTTCTAGGGTGTTAAGTGTTTAAAGGGCGGAGAAATTTATGTTGGGCAAGTCATGACCATTTGTAGAAGGTACAGTCCTACATTCTTCTGGACCTAATAAACTAACTGCACCTAATGATAGTAACAGTTCTTGACAATAGCAGTTAAGGTGTACAGGCCTTCTGTTTTGTTCAAAGAGTGGACAGGAATTTATATAGAAAATATGGAGATGAAAATTCTGTGAAAGATAAAGATTTTTTTGTTGTCTCTGTCTGTGTTATAGTGTCAGCTGTAGATTAAAATTCAGTGTGAATATATTTTTAAGCAGCATCATTTGTTTAAAAGATGTGACTTTCTGTCACACCCATGTCTGTTTAAGGTCTCTTAGGTATAATTTTCTTTAAACCTTGAACATTTGTGTACAGATGCATGCTCCAGATAAAGCCATCTTCCTCTTGTCAAACTTGCTGATACTGGCTTGCATTCCATTTCGACTAACCGGAGATGTTATTACTGAAGAAGCAATTTTACTGTTTGCTCTTCCTGGGTCTTGGTTTTTGCTTATGTTTTTTGCTGGGTAAGGTTGAATATGTGTTTTACTTGATGTAGTTACGTGTTGTAACTTAGAATGTTGTGTTTGTTATGCATGATGTCTTTGAAAATACAGACACTGCTGGGACCCATCTGTTATTCTGATGTCTGAGATGAATCTAGTAATCTTTAAAATTGTTTGTTATGTGGACAAAGAATTTCAAAATTAAATACAAAATTCTAATATCTGGTGCAATTTGCGCTGGGGAAAATAATGAGAAATATGTTTTCCTTCCACCTCAATTTGAAATAGGAAATAACTCCCCTCCTCCCAACTGTGACATACTGAAATGATGTCAGGATCTATGAATTTTGTGGCTTTGTTAAGAATGTGGGTAAAGTATGCTGGAAGTCTGGAACTTAGCATGTCTTGATCATGGTTCAGTAGAAGACTACTTATGTGGGCTAAATTGACAGGGAGAAGACACACCGATACTCAAAAACTTAGATAATGCAACATATTTTACTTGGTGTTTTTACAGAACTTTGCAATTTACTTTTTCCTTACACAACTGACATATTTATTGTGAGGAGTAATTTGTAACATTTCTTATTCAAAATTTTCTTCATGATGATATAACTTTTTGTGGCAGTTGTAATGTTAACTGTATTTGGACCCACTCAGAACCACATGTAGCTCATGAGGCATGTATAGAAACTGGCCTGGGATGCACTGTGATATCACATAGCACCCATATATGAGATTCTACCTGCAGCACAGTTTGACTGCATCTGTGCACTGGCATGGAGTTCTGTTTGTTTCTTTTGTCTGTCCCAGAAACATCACATCATGTGTAGAGTATGCTGTTGCGAATAAAGGCCTAGTGTGTTGAACAGTCATTCACAGTCAAGTTCTAGGAATTATATTTAATGCTATTAAGTTTCTGAAAGCAGAGGCAGAATTGGGAACTGGAGAGAAATGGATGAAAGAAGGTTTGTCGCTGCTCCCCTTCTTGCACAGCCCACCCACCGAAAGGTGTATTGTGTATAAACCGAACATTCTACTGCATTTGGAACTTATTTGTAGACATGCATAACCCTGAAAAAGACCCTGGGATGATAGCCAAAATGTTACTTCTCCATCTGTGATTAACTGATGGTAACTAAACATTCATGACGGTAATCTTGCATTGTGGGGTAAGTTTTTCCCATCACTTGGAGCTCACCTGGTGACTATTATAAAGTTCCAAACAGTATGAGGTTGCAGTTTGTTTAAGGTTCAAGGTGACTGACAGGTTAATTCCTGGGACAACATGATAGGTCATGACTGGTCACAGTGGTGTGTGTAGTAATTGGAGTTTGTTAACACTTTGGTGCCAACCACAGTAAGCAATATGGGCCACCCATCCAGTGTATGCTGCTGGAGTAAGCAAGTGTTACTGACCTACACAGCATGTAAGTTAATGTGATTGCAGTCATGTGTCTCTGCTGTTAATGGCATGGCTTAGCATGTATGGCTTTGTGGTTGCTGTTGACATACATGTATGTTACATCAATCATTATCTATTTGCTCTGTGGGTAAATGTTGAATGATAATGTTCAAAGAGTTATCAGCTCCTTCCGATGTTGCATTTGTTATTCCTCCAATAACATAAACTCTTTATGGAAGGAAATGAGGCATGCTTGTAGATACAACTGAGCACTGAAGTTTGATGTATGAATAGTTATTTGTTTTGGATTGTAACCTGAATTGCTAAGCATGTAATAGTGTTTTGCTTTTCCACTTGGAGTGACAACTTGTTATGTTTTGTACATACCTGTGTTTTGTGCTTCCATCTCCAGGCGCTTTGTACAACCATGTACATTGCTTTTTGGTATTTATGCTTGTGTAGATATAAAAATATTTATCTGTGTATATCATGGTTTTACATTTTGTGCTGTATATGGAACTGCTTTCAGAGCATTTAAAATTTTCATTTGTCATGTTTTGTGTAATTGTGGTATCCAGAAGCAAACTTTTGAGTGGGCAGGAAGTTTTGGACATCATGAATGTTTTAGATCAGTGTCTAATTACTGATAGTAATGATGTAAGTAGGTTGCTAGCACACACTGGGTGAATGCAAGAGTGCATTGCTACAACATTTGAAACATGATTATGTCTCGAAATCAGAACGCAGGATGAAGTCACAGTATGAAGATTGACAATAGTTCCATTGAAAGGGTGGAAGAGTTCAAATATTTGGGAACAACGTTGACAGATAAAAATTCTATTCAGGAAGAAATTAAGAGCAGATTGAAGTTAGGGAATGCTTGCTATTATTCGGTACAGAATCTTTTGTCTTCCAGTTTGCTATCCAGAAAGTTAAAGATCAAGATATATAGAACTAT
>Ga0209629_10004393_pt1 | contig 10415 bp, 4 predicted proteins | sample TergutCu122P5_FD_187286 | JGI IMG/M metagenome (GOLD analysis project Ga0209629, IMG submission 187286) | Cubitermes ugandensis P5 segment gut microbial communities from Kakamega Forest, Kenya - Cu122 P5 (SPAdes) (version 2) | ecosystem: Host-associated > Arthropoda: Insects > Digestive system >... | reverse complement strand
AACGGGTTGTACACAATGCTGGTGACTACAATGAAGGACAGTAAAACTTCGAAACATGTATCTATTTTGTATCAGTTGTAAATAAATAGTTGCCACTATTAAAGTTCCAACCCTCGTAGTTAAATTCCAATGTATCCTGAAATAAGTTAGACTAATTACACCTCAATTATTCTTTTCGACTGACCATTTAAAAAATTCGCTCACAAAATTTGTGGTTTTTATGTCGGCGTAGATTCATAAATTATATCTTCTTCTTTATGGCTTAGTGCAATCCGTATGCGAAACAAAAGAATACGTGACTCAGTCACTACATTATATACCTGTGCAGTAAAATTTTTCGTTGAATACTACGTAAGAAACAATTATTTTAAAAAAAAGTGTCTATTAATTTTGACATTTTCCATGACCTTGAGTTTTTCCAAACCGAAGGTCTCTGTTCCCACAGTGAAGGTATATGGGAATGGAAGTTTAACTCCACTAATTCTTACTCCGAAACTAGGTGGGAGCTTCATGCCCCAATCCTTTTACCTTAGGTGAAACAACATCTATTGCCAACTATATAGGAGGCTGAGTGGGCTTCAGAACCGAATTTGCCGCTTTGAAGATGAGCTAAGCAGCAAATATTACATTGACGCCTCGACTGTCCATCCGCGACGTAGTCACTGCAACTATAATATTAAACCATCTAAGCTTCAGTCTTCCAAGTTTTGTCTTCCTTTGGTGGTTTCCGACCGACATTTTGCAGGAATTCTCTGGTCTGGTAGGCATAGTACGTGCCCTGCCAATCTCACTTTTTGTGATTTTATCATCCTAATATTGATTAAGGGGGAAAATGTGGAAAACTTCTGTGTGCAATTTCCGCAAGAGCTGTACTATTTTCTCCTTTTAAGAGGCCCACTTCTGCCGGCCGTGGGCCATCCACGCCAATAACGCATGTGACTTTGTAGGACGAAATTAACATACTCGTACTCATACTTCCACGGCGTGTAATATAGAAAACACACTGTACCAAAGTTATTGTATTTATAAATTCTCTTTCTATTTAATAAGAGACAAAGTAAATGTGTTGGTAACCAAAAAATCATTATTGATTTCTAGTGCCATACGGAAAGGACAATTCATTATGGATCTCTAGTGCCATACGAAAGGGACGAATCATTTTTGGGCTATGGTGCCATAGGACAGGGACGAATCATTATTGGTCCCTAGTGCCATTTGATAGGAAGGAATCATTATTGATCTCTAGTGCCATACGACAGGGACGAATCATTATTTGCCTCTAGTGACATTCTATAGGAATGAATCATTATTGATCTCTAATGCCATACGACAGGGACGGATCATTATTGGTCCCTAGTGCCATAAGATAGGGAAGAATTATTTTTGATCCCTAATGCCATACGACAGGGAGGAATCGGATACTGACCAATATACAGCTTTATTTGCAAAATAAGAAACTTTTGATTTCCATATGGAAACTGAGAGTGTCCTGAAAAATATTCTACCAAAAGAATGTGTGGTCAACGAAACCGCTTTTACCGTTCAGTATTTGAACATAATTCACAATGCAGCAAAAGACGCAGAGGCTAATATTTTAATATTTGATGGAGTCGCATGTTCCTGGCAAACAGAATATCTCCTATATTTCAGGTAGATGTGTGTCATTAGCTTCAGTTGAAGGATTTCGATCGTTCTGATTCTGTATGTGCGGTTGTAACAAACGCGTGCTTCTGCTCCGTTCAGTAAAATTTCATGACGACAAGTTACAGAAACTGATGAACAGTAGGAATGCGTTATAGATAATATGGCCTGCCAAATACAGTGACAAAGTGCCATTTTTTTAGCCAGGGCTCGCCAAAGTGTTCCAAAGGACGGAAGAATAAAGACTTTGTATTTTATAGGGATCATTGGTCTAATCCATTGAAGAGAATCTAAATTTCAGTTTTTGTAGCTTATGTGGTGTTGCTGTCCTTGTCTATACTATATGGCATCGATGGCAATTAATATATCAAAGGAGCAATCAACCATCCATTCTGTTAACTGTCTTACGAAAGATCCATAGCCTTCTCCAAAACGAGTTCTCCACAGAGCTCGATCTAGTGATTCCTCTTTAAATTTCCAGTATCATTTCTTTTCCTTTAGGTCATCCAGTAGCTGCTGACGTGTTCTTCCTCTTCTTCCTGTCACTTCCAACCTTCCCTGTGTCTTTCCTTCAATAACGTGTTTTAGAAAGCATTTCTTAAGCAAGGTATGACCAATCCAGTTATCCTTGTTTGTAGGATATTCTTCTTCTCTTTGACTCTTGTAACACTTCCACATTTTTCACATGACCGGTCCAACTGATTGTCTCCATCCTTCTGCAACACCACATTTCAAACTTTCCAGGTATTTATGATCTACTTTCCGAAGTGTCCAACCCGGGAATGTTGGAATGAAATTTGACAGAGGACTTTCGAAGGCTTCAAATGAATAAACAAATGTAATTAGGAGTAATTACTAGCTTTCCATCTTGAAAATTATTTTCTTCAGTTCCATGGCGCTGTTTCAATTGGTATCCTTTCACCCACATTTCGACCGAAAGTAATGATGCTTTTGTCAGATTACAAGAGTGAAGCACGCAGAGCAGAGCAGAGCACAAACTTAACAAGATTTCACTCTGCTCCGCTTTTTCTACTTCTCTATCCTGAAGACGGAGGCAATATGATCTTACGAAACATTACTACATTGCTATTATCTGCACGACCTCACATCGCAAAATATATTAACCTTCACAGTCACCGCCCTTAGAACTTCAAGTACAGCTTGCATTCTCATACAAGGACATTATCCAAAACTTTGCTTTGATACAAGAAATCTACGGATTATTATAATCTTCCTAGACACCGTCGCTCACCTTTCGCTCATTAACTGTGGCTCTAAACACTAATTAACATTTCGAACTGTTCAGTCAAGAATTTTAAGGCTGGGTCTCCCAGAAATATTTGCTTTATATCTTGGTGGATATTTATTTAAATTTCAATGGGACAACTACTTCATTCTGGAGGGCAGAAAGCCCCGCAACACCTATTAATTTATTTATATTAATATTATAAATGTTTATGGACTGGTCTATATTAAAAATGTAATTTATTCCGAAAATATAAATCTAGAGCAGACCTGCTCAACCTTTTATATGTTGGGGGCAACTGCGGGGAAATTCCGCCTGCCTGCGGTGAACATACAGTCCAATCAACATAGAGTTCAATACATAGAATGACAAAATATATCAGTATAATTATCTGTTTAATCTTACTTATTAGTCCCGTACATCATGTGCAATAAACATGTACCGATATTACTAGAAATAATTTATAAAAAATACAATTCACACCCATGTTTAAGGTGTCGCTATTTTTAGCATATTTTACGAAATGTGTTAGCATTGTAACATACGCCTGCATTAATAAACAGATTTATATTTTTCAACTTTCTTGTGCCTTCTGTCTCGGCTTTGACAAGGAAAGAGTTAATTTTTTCCCCCTTTCAAATACCTCCTTGGGCAACATAATACGGTGTAGCAGGCAGCATGTTGCCTGCGAGCTACGGGTTGAGCGGGACTGAATTAATGGATGTGTCGAAAGGATCTTCCTAATTCCTTACGTTTATGTTTATACATATAATATACACTCATCCCTTTCTTTTTCCCCTGGTTAGGTGACCAGACCACCAATAAAAGTGAAAATCTACTAAAAATGTCCGCCCCTGCCAAAAAAATTTAGGATTTTTTGAGTGTTTTTCTTGTCTGTATAGAAACATTTGCAATGGCAACTGCTGTTTCTGTCACTGAACTCCTGGAACATTACACAGTATGACTCGAGGACCAGTTCGAACTGCCGAATAATTTTAATGCTAATACCCATTAAGAGGTGTGAGTGACCTATTTGTATTCTTCTGATAACCTCGCGAAGAGTGAGGAATAATTGTAGTTACTACAGCCATTCAGGCATCGTTTGGTACAGGCAAGTACCAAGCTCTTTTGTCTCTTCTTTACACATTCAGACTTCCCGCACCGAAGCGCAGACGCTAATATAACAGTTCTTCCTCTCTCATTGAAATAGACAGCAATTTGTAACATTAAGGTATGTTTTCGAATGTCAGCAAATTTGTCGAAAAAGAGCGCCCTAATTTTTTCCCCTCACCTCTGTGACAAACATCCAGTGTGTCACAGCGAACGGTGTTTACCGATAATACAGACAAACTTTTGTTATTTCCGTCAATATTTCAACGCAGAGAAGTAAACACAGGGAAATTACAGAAGGGTAAAATTAAGTGACGGGGCAAAAACTTACATGAATAAGTACGCTGTTTTTACTATAGAATATTCAAAGTTTAGAAACTATTATTGAAATTACTTCTTCATCATGCAAGTTATGCAGATGAACATTGAAGCATGTCTGCTCAGGAAATAAATATATTTTCTACCTTAAAATTGTACGGAACCTTATCCAAAAGAAATGAATTTACGGAACTGTACTGTATAATCTTATGCCTGGTAAAGAATAAAGGAAAGACTGGAGACGTGGCGAAATGAACTTGACGATTTGTGCTTTTCACCAAATGGTATTCCGGTGATAAAATCAAGCCATGGCGATACACTCAGTAGCTCGAATCTTTTCCAGTATATTTCGCGTTACGGCTGGTCTTTTCCCAGCTATATAAGAGCAGGGTTCATATGATATATTTGTTAACAGCAATTGGGTTGACACACATTGGCAGTAGTACAGTAAACGTTTACACACAAACAATACGTAGAACGACACAATTAACAACTTTGGTTGGAAGACTTTCTGGGATTCGAGCCCATAGTGGTCAAACTAAAATTAACGATGAACTAACTACGTAAAAATTATCGCCTAATTGGGAAGAGTGCGGGCCGTGCCCCGTCTTTGCGAGTTATACCCTGGCATCTGTCTTACAACTGTGGAAAACTTTGCACGAAAAAAATCTCAGTCAGGATAGCCGAAGAGTACCAGTTGGCACGAGGAAAACGGAATATACAGAACAGAACATACATAACAATAAGAATACATAAACCTAACAATAAAAATACATATTTTCGAAATTAAACAAAAGCATACAAAACACATAACCACATATACAATGATAAAAAATTGGAACCAAAAGAACATGAAAGAATGTGATAAACGAAAAAGCCATATAAGCTTAATTTGTGGTTACTGTCTAACTTGAGATGCTGTATGAAATATCTAAATGGTTTGAAAATGTTCTCATCAGATGCGTGATTGCAGATGGATATGACCATCATTGGGGGTGAAAAGGAATAAGATTAGAGGAAGTTACTGATGGCATCTGAGCTTTTGTTGAAACGTAAAGTCTTATAATAATGGCACATTGGCTTTATGGTGTAACATCAACTACTTCTTACGTGCACTTTACACATACGAACCTGTTACAACTTCCTGCAGCAACACGATTCTCATTCCCCTGCCTTTCCTGAAAGTTGTTCAAATACTGCTATTGTTCTTTATAAACCTCTAGTGGATTTTGGCGCAAACAGGAGCTGAGAATATTTTAGAGTATATTTTCTGAGAACAACGGGATTTGTCCAGTGTAAAACATGTGGACATTTTACGGTTTTTACAGATACAGCAAGAAAAACTCTCTAAACAAAACATGACAAAACCGGCTTTATTTTCCTTTACAATATTCAAACGAAAAGCTGTTTTACTCTCCAGAAGATAAAAGTGACAACAACGCACTTCTTTCTTTTATGCTCTAGGCAACTCTTACACATCCTCAGCCACAAGTCACGTTCCTTTCGCTAGGTACAGCTTGAGGCGCACGACCAACTGAAAACAATATCAAAGTGTTAAGTTTTGGTTCTGTGCATCAGTACGTCAAATGCAAGATACATTTGAATTCCCGGCTTCCTGTACAATGGGAATCAGGTCCTTCCCGGGAATAAAGCGGCTGAGTTTAGCATTGTCCACCACCACCACCACCACCACCACTCCCATCTACTGCCGAGGTTAAAGAACAGAACTATACCACTATTCCCTGTCTGGGCTTTCATGGCCTGTCACAGTTTGAACTTTACATTTGAATTACTGCCTGTGTTAGTATTACAACCATGTATTAGTGTCCTGCAAACAGAATCCACATACCATAACCTACATACAATCCATGGTACAATAACATTTCTTCTTTCATGCTTGGCTACCAGATGGCAGAAATTTAGATTCCCGGCATAGTTAGAGAAAAATTTTCTCTTTATTTAATAATGTTTTGCCGACCGTGCATCGTGATGTACCTGTACCATAAGAACCGACAGGATACACTATGTACTTTCAATTTATTTCAATAATTAACCTCTGTATGTTTCGAGCATGCTTACTGTTCATCATCAGGAAGCACTACTCTGTATATACAAGTACAACAACTGGTATATATCATGCTGAAAATAATGAAATTGTTTAAAATTACTTAAGTATATGTACCTGGTCGTTAAAACTTATTGCATTTCCTGAAATAATTTTATTATTTAATACCTTTTAACGTAATCTGAAACTTTATTGACAAAAAATTTTTTACGCTTTTTAACAACCATGTATACATATATAAATAATTTTAAACAATTCCATTATTTTCATCATGACTTATACAAATTGCTGTATATACAGATTAGTACCTCCTGATGATGAGCAGTAAGCCTGCTCCAAACATGTAAAGGTTAATTATTGAAATATATTGAAAGTAAATAGTGCATTCTGTTGGTTCTTATTGTACGGATAATTTTTCTCCTCACTACCACATCCAGTTAAATTCTTGAAAAATCGAATGGGTGCAGGTGATGGGCGAAGTTTGAAGTAACCATCTGCTACTGAGATTAGGAATGCATAGTGGTGTGCCTACTCTTCCGATATTCTTCATGACATGGTACCGGCACGACTTTGCCTTCCAAATGAGAGGAATAAATTCAGAATTTTGATTGTAACTTTTTGTACGGAAGAGGAAATTAGAAGAAAGTTTTGGAAAAAAAATAGTATTCTATTTAATTGCTGACCGTGTGCTGACTTCACACAAAATCTACACAGATAAATATTTGATAGACCCACTGAAATGTCGCCTGCAAAGTAACGCAGTGTGAAAAACCAAGTAATAATCTATCAACCCAAACGATGTTGTAAACATCGACAGCTACGTGTTTCGGCTATAATGATAGACATTATTGGGCTGTACAGGAGAACATAAAAAGTAGCTGTTAATATTCTTTACCATATTTGCTGTTTTGACGGATTGTTTGTCTTATTTACTGAAAACACAACGGATGTGAATCGCCCTAAGGTAATGACGCATTGTATTCTGGCAGATATTTATCGACGCTTCTAGACTTCAAGGCGTCGCGTACTAGAAAAAAAATTGCTTACATTTTCCATCATGGAAACCCGTTTGGAATTATTTTGTTTTTATTTGCATACGTACGGCCTTATGAGAGAAATGACTTTTGGGAACACGAAATTTAAGCAACTGGTCTGCGACTTTAGGGAAATAATCCGGATTATTCAAATAATCATACGAAACACTTAAACAAAATGCGTGTGTGTAGGTGTGAGGGGTGGGATCCAGATATTTTGTATCTTTAAGTGAGCTGTACACAGAGTTACAGCTGGGTTCGAAACAGTTATTGAGGAAATGTAACGTGGTTTTGTACCTTTGTACCAAATAAGTAACCCCGCAACAATCAGGCAGACGAGATATGCTCTCCTCTGGGTATTGCGCAGCATACAGTGGTAATTCCTTACCGGTAGGATGTAGCGTAACCCGGTAAGGAATTACCATTATGCGCTGCGTAATATCCCAGAAGAAAGCAGTTCTCGCAAACTTCGTCGAGGAAGCCTGAAATGACGTAAATCAGGCAATCAGTTACCTAACCTAACCTAACCTAACCTAACCCACTGCCCACTTCTTATGAAACCAGAAACTCTTTATCATATTTATCAGATCCTGTCACTTGCTGTTACTCCGGATCAAATGGGCCCAATTCTACATCTTCCCACTCTCTTTCTTACTGATTCTTTTGAATGATCATCATTGGAATATTACTTTGGACGACACCGATTATCTATAGTATACTTGATATTCAAAGAGTCCACTTGGGAGAACCAGGCATAGATGGGAATATAATATTAAGATAGATCTTCAGGAAGTGGGATGTGGGGATATGGACTGGATCGAGCTGGTTCAGGAGAGGGACAGGTGGCCGGCACTTGTGAATGAGGTAATGAACCTTCGGATTCCATGAAATGCGAGGAATTTTTTGACTGGCTGGAAAACAGACTCTCAAGAAGGACTCTGCTCCATGGAGTTGGTTAGTTAGTTATACTTGATATTCACACGACGTTTCGGGCATTGGGTGTTTTTCCGTCATTAGTGAGAGTTCTTCCTTAAGATATTTCTGTAGCTCCAAAACAGCGATCTAATAATTGCCCTCCATCTAGCGGACAAAGCAAAAGAAGTTTAAAAATGCTACGATTACATTCATTTAACGAAGGACTTAGAAGCAACATTCGAAACGTCGTGTACTCTATGTAAACGTCAGAGAGTGGACACGTCAAGAGTGATAAACGTAAATGAATCAGTGCTTGTTGCATAGGTTGAGAGAATCTTTAATATTACCTCCCCAAGTGAGTCTAGATATCCAACCCTGTCTCATCCATTCGTAATTTCTGGCTAAATATTTTCTAATCCTTCCTGCCTGTATATCCCCTCAAGTTACATGAACAAGGAAAGTAGGAATGCTGCCAAGAAGTCATTGTCACCCATCCGTTATGTTCCTTCATTTTCTATTGTTCATCGGACAAGGCTACAGCTAATACATTTCTTGAGATCAGTGCAGCGAATCTGTAGAGGCAATATAAGAGAAGTGTTGACTGAGGAGGGGGCCTTTTGGGAGATTTGTCCTTACAATTAGCACAGTGCCCCCTCCGCATTAGTGGAAGCATATTTCCTTACTTCTTTTATCAGTATCCACAAATGTGGGTAAACATAAAGAAATGAAGGGAACAGAATGGTGAAAGAAGGCAAGTCGTTTATCCTTTAATCTCCGTGTTTAATGTGAAGTTTAAATTTTTTACATTCAAAATATTCCTCTAAATCACTACTCTTCTTTGAATTTTGAAGTTTAAAAAAATAAATTTAGTTGTAAAAGTGAGTAATAAATAACAGAGAAGTTTCTTAATGGACGTTCTGTTATACTCGTACATTTTTAGTTCGATAATTTCAAACGTCACACATCTGTTTTCGTGACGTTACTGGACATCCTTGGAGATGACCGTCGTAGCATGTCTAGAGACGAGGCATTTATTATTGGCCCAGGAGTAGCCAAGCCCATGTATCTGCCATTTCTTTACTTCAGTAAACTTTAAATTTCGACTTCACAATATATATGATTCGTTTTGTTTTAGATTAAAAATGCAGGCTTATTACAGCCCGAAGTACTCTCATTTTGTAAGGTGCTTTTTTCTGGTCTGTTTAAATTTGTAGTTTCATCGCAAATGTGCTGTGTTATTCTCCTTTCATATCTAACAGGAGCAGAATTTGTTTTCCAGTTTTATTCCGGCTTAGATAAGGGTCGTTTTATTTGGACCTCATTCCAGTGCAAATGGGCTTCGAAGCCGACAGCCCTTAACCATGTAAAGCACAATGGTTACCACACGTATTAACTACCCTTACACAAACATTAAAAGCTCTGCATTTCACCACACAGACTGCATTCGGAACAACCGTTACAGTTATCCTGTATAACACTTGCTGATTGGTCTTTGCATTGGACATGGGCTGTAATCTGAGGCAGGTCCTGTACATGTCGACGATACATTCAGTGCTGTAGAGGCTGGGGCTTATGCGCACTCAGTTTTTACAAATGCAGCACGCAGAAGAAGATTTTGATAATAACTGTAATGAGTTTTGAGCAAAACGAAACAGTTTGGAACAAACTGTTTTACTGTGAACTTCGAATACGGTACTAAACTGAACGTGACTTCTAGCATACTGATGTGTTCCGTATTTTGTCTGCATTAGACGATGATTAACAAAGATCCAACTCAATGCACTTTTAGCAAGTTTACCTTTATTATTATTATTATTATGATTATTATTATTATTATTATTATTATTATTATTATTATATTTATGTTCTTACCGTGCATTTTGATAATTTATACTTATTATTATACCAACAAATGCACACGTACGAGGGTTGGAACTTTAATAGTGGCAACTATTTATTTAATCAAGTCGAAGTCACAAGGGCTTAAGCCCTTGTGACTTCGACTTGATTCCTAAGATGAAGGAACCACTTCGTGGCATTCGCTTCAGAACTGTTCCAGAGATTCTTCAGGCGGTAGACCGCTCCA
>Ga0209629_10004392_pt1 | contig 10416 bp, 7 predicted proteins | sample TergutCu122P5_FD_187286 | JGI IMG/M metagenome (GOLD analysis project Ga0209629, IMG submission 187286) | Cubitermes ugandensis P5 segment gut microbial communities from Kakamega Forest, Kenya - Cu122 P5 (SPAdes) (version 2) | ecosystem: Host-associated > Arthropoda: Insects > Digestive system >... | reverse complement strand
CCTATGTTGTCGAGATATAGTCGAATGAGTAAGACAGTGCAGCAAACGAGCAGCGCTCGTTGCTCCACGACAGGTGAAGTTTTCGCGTGGACGAGCAGTGCTCGATGCTCCACACTGAAGGGTTAATTAATCTTGTTAACTGCAGAGTGTACATAATGTTGAACAGGAGGAAGACAACAGGGTATGGAAGGAACCCAAGATTAAGGTTCTGTAAGGAGTAAAGAAAATCATGTGAAGCAGAAGGGTGTACCTTGTACAGATAACGTTGTGTGTTTGGTCTTTGCGATTTGTGTAGTGAAACTTACTAAATAACATTTTTAGCCACTTCTCTGATTATTGACCATCTTTATTTTTCAGTCTGATGCAGCTTCCACACAGTCTGCTCATGACAACTGTTGGAAGTTTGTACTTGTTGGGTTCTGTCACATAGCCAGGTACATTAACTTTTTATGTAGGAGAGGTCTGAAGAGAGTGGCTGTAAGCATTGCCCAAGGTTACTTTGCTATTCATTTTATGAAGGAAAAACTGATTTGTTACTGTTGTACCCAATTATTTGAGCCTGGGCACATTTGCGAGTTAGATGTTTTTACGTTATAAGGGTTGTTGATAAATGAATGGACAATGTGTTTTGTTTGGTTATATGTAATGTATTGTTAATCATTGTTCATAAAACTATGGGATACCTTTCTCAACAACTGTGGGGTATATGATAAATAAGCTGGTCCTCATGTTGTGTGATGCATACAGTTTGATTTTATATCAGACACCTCGTGTGCGTACAGTCCACTTATTTATGCTTTGTTCTGTGATTCAACAATGAAAGGACATTAGAATCTCAATATTTTCCTGAATGCAAGGCAGGGTTTTCTGTAAATTTGGTGTTTAAGTGTATGGGTTTTTCTTGAATTCAAATTTGGTGTGCTTAACTGGACCATGCTAAGCCAAACCAATGCACCTGCAGCTGAAATTGAGAACATAGCATATTGTAATGCTGTGGTTTTTCTTAGTGGTATATTATGCTGACAAAATGGTAGACCCTGTGGAGAAGAGGGCTACAGGTGTGAGCTGTGCGCAAAATTGGATTGGTTTGGGATTGGTAGCAGTGAGTGTGTTGAAGATGAAGGCACTGACTGCAAAGGTGGTCACTCAAAACCGTGAAGGTGGAATGTGACATTCACGAGTAATGGCTGATGGAATATTACATGTGTATGTATTAATTGCATGATGTTACACATATTTTTTCTCAACAGGAATATTTTATTAGGGGGTTTTCTTGCATTTAGGTAAATATGTATGTAAGATAGATTAAAAGCAATGGGTTTTAAATTTTTCCACAGTTTGATGCATTTATTATGGAAATGATAGAAGATGTTGCTGGTGTTTAATACGTCCCATAGCTACTGATCAGATTTCAAAAGTAAACTGATTATAAGTTTATGTAATTCGGAAAATTTTGAGATTCCATTTGCTTCAATTAAAATCCGTGGCTGATGTCAGTTGAAGTTACTTCACAATTACAATTATTCTTGGTACTGAAGTGAAGCCTGATGTGCCTCAAAAGCATAACTTATTGACCTTCAAGAGGACAACACAGTTGCAAGAATATTCCAGCCTCAGAATAAAACAATGGGGATGCCTTGCCTAAAAAAGGTTTCAGAATCTTTGAATATTCTTTCAGAGAAACAAAGGTTATATGCTAAAATAATGTCACTGTAGTTTATTATATGTATGCTAGTTATATGCCATTAGCTTGAGGTAAAAGGTAACGTTTGCCCTATAATAAGCAATTGAAGCCCATAGGGAGAGTAGAGTTATAGCTATACTCTTTCTTTAACTTCAGCTCTAGATGGGGTGGATGTTTGACGCCTTGCCTCTGCTGTTTTACTCCCAGGAAAGAGACTTGGTACCCATTAAACAGGAGGCTGGGTGGGCCTCAGGGCTGGTCTGGATGGGTAGGGTAAATCCCGCCCCCACTGGAGTTTGAACCCTGGACCGTCCAGCCCGTAATGAGTTGCTATACCAACTATGCAATTGTGGCCACCATAGACTGTGTGGAACATGAAAAGGGCACCAGAGTGACACATAAACATGTTTATATCTTTTTTCCATTTCCCATTTCAAAGTCATCAATGAATGTGCTTCAAGGCTAGTTAAATTGTGACCAATGTAAATGCACAGCAGCTCATGCTGTCTTCTTTAACTCTTTGGTGCCTGTGTCAAGTAGTGATATTCTCACAATGCCTAGTATAAGGGTAAGGTGATGGCATTTAATGGCCTTGCCATGCAGCTGTCATTCAAATTCTGGTCTTTTGCATCATGCACCAGGAATTTAATACAAGAAATTTATGATATTAATTTTAGTAATACAGTTTTACTGTAATGTATGCTGTGATAATTGACATTAATTTTTCAAAGATTTTTACCAGACAGGAGCACAGAATTTTTGAATAAGACATATAATCAACTTTAGTTTTTTGTTTGTGGTCAGGAACTATAATTTTTGTTGCATTATTTGGTTGAAATATAAACACTTTGGACCATGGCTCATTTTAAGGTACTGAAAAATCTGTTAAACTGGCCTTTACTAGATTTATGTTGGGTTCTGTTCTTGTAGATAATTTTCTTCCTAGGGGGGTAACACAGCTTTGCGTTTTTGTTTATAGTGTTTACAGTTTTGGCACTTAAATTTACATTTTCATTCACCAGAAGCTGAAGTGTCCGTTTTCTCCTGGTTGTGTTAAATGCACATAATGATATTTTATAAAGTATAGTTCAAAAGTAGTGGTGGTAAGGCATTTCCTTGTCTCTGATCATTGTGATTATTAAATGCATATAAACAGCTGAAGTGTGTATCATTACCTCATGTTTTCAGAAAAATTATTCTAATTGAGTGGGCCGGGTAGTGTAGTCGGTATAGCGACTGCCTATGGGCTGGATGGTCCGGGGATTGAATCCTGGTGGGGTGAGATTTTCCGCACCAGTCCAGACTGGCCCTGAGGCCCACCCAGCCTCCTGTACAATGGGTACCGGGTCTTTCCCAGGAGTAAGGTGCTGCCGGGGCATGACGCTGACCTCTCACCCCTTTCTAGTGCAGAGGTCTAAAATAGAGTAAAGCTATACCTCTGCTCTCCGTAAGGGCCTTCGTGGCCTGTGAAAGGGTGAAACCTACCTACTTATTCTAATTGAGCAGTTTGACCAGTGCAAAGTTTTGTTCGTGTGTAGTATTTGTTATTTAATGATATTAGGTTTAAATGTTTTTAATAAAACACTTCAGTTATTTGAATATTAGTACATATGTTGAACCATTACGACATTACTTTGACTAAATAGCCCGTAGGTAAATCCAAGGTGAAAAAGTGGGTATTTAATTCAAAGCTCGTAATTTAAGCCCTGAGCACCTCCAGTTATGGAGCTTGTAATGCATAATGTATGAGATTGTAATTTATTTTCAGGATTTAAATGTCAGAACACTAAAGGGAAACTTGCTGAAATTAAGATTACTGTGTTGTGCATGGGCATTGACAGGAATGTTTTGAGAGCATTGGAAGTAAATGTGAATGCGTTATTTTTGGGGAGACAAGGACAAGGTGAAGAGACCATATGAGGGTAGATGTACAAAATAGAGTAGGTGTTGAGTTGACACAGATGCTGGAATGGTTTTTGGGAAGATAAGGAAGTTTTTTTGTTATATTGCTGTTGATTGTAGTGGAAACATTTGGTGACTGTAACAGTGATTTATGATTATGACTGGGGTGAGCAGTTTGTTGGTATGTTTTTGTGACAGGTACGCGCGGAAACCTGCAGCTTTGCGTAACAAGACAGCAGCAAGCATGACCCGCGAGTGGACCGAACAGGAGACGCTGCTGCTACTGGAGGGTCTGGAGTTGTACAAGGATGACTGGAACAAAGTGTGTGAACACGTTGGTAGCAGAACACAGGACGAGTGCATTCTGCACTTCCTGCGACTACCTATTGAGGACCCATATCTTGAGGATCATGAGGCAGGGGGAGGAGCACTGGGACCTCTGGCATACCAGCCCATTCCTTTCAGTAAGGCTGGCAACCCCATAATGTCCACCGTGGCATTCCTTGCTTCAGTGGTGGATCCAAGAGTGGCTGCATCAGCAGCAAAGGCCGCGATGGAGGAGTTTGCTAGTATCAAGGTAGTGTAAAGCCATATTTTAACTCTTCCTTCAATGATGTGGAAGATAAGGTAGGAGAATAGATGTGAAATGATTTGGTGTGAAGCATTGTGACACCTATTTCTTTGTGCATGTTCTGTATAGTCATAAAACTTCAACAAGTTTTGAGGTTTGCACAATGGTGTAACCGAAGATTCTGGTCTTCTGGGATGTTGCACTGTGTTTGTGGGAGAAGCAGTTCCTAACATTGCAGGAATGTATTTCTTGAAATGTTAGCAACCACTCACTCAATGACACAGCATCACATCCGGGTGGACCAGAATGCCTATAAAACATTTGTCTCTTAAATGTCGGTATGTTCTCACTGTAGAATGTACAACACTTGAAGGTGGTATTTCTTAGCCTTCTAGTAGTTCAAACCACAGCAGTAACCCTTTGGCATTGAATGACAGCTATAGGCATCTCACAGTGTGATGGTTAGAAAACAGAAGGGCAACTGAAATTATTGTTCTGAATGTGTCGATTATGGCAGATTCTTGTACAGCCCTGAGCTGATATATACTGTTTTTGAGGTATGTAGCTGTCTCCTCTCACGTGGGAAGGCAAGTTTCTTTATCAAAATTCTCCCCCTTCAATACTTTGTATTTAATTCTGGTGCCAAAGGGTTAATACTATTTTGCCTGCAAGGTATAAATAAGGTCTATTTTGGCATATCTACAGTGTCTTTCATGTACACTGATGTTTAATGTGAAACAGTTGACAACGCTGTGTTACATTTACATGTTGAATATGTTAAGTTTTGCCTCAGATAACATTAAGAGAGGTTTGGATGAGCCTTGTCTGCCAAGACACAGGTTACTGCAATTCTGTTACAGAATACTTGTGAGTAATTGGAGATAAATGATTGGTTAATATTGTTTTGCAGGATGAAGTACCAGCAGCCCTGATGGATGCACATTTTAAACATGTTGAAGCATCATCCACTGATGGGAAGTTTGATCCATCAGCTGGTCTGGCACAAGTATGTGTACACTTCTTGTTTCGTTTATTTTTTTTTAATGTGAATTGGACATGCATGGCTTAATTCCTGGTGGGAACTAGCTCATTCTCATTGCTGATATGTCAAAACTGATACGGTGCTTTCGTTTTGAAACTCATGGACTTCATCATTTACAGCCATGACTGAAATGTACTAGCCACTTTATAAAACCCATTTGCCCCTAGTCTTGCAGTGCTTTGTACAGATATTTTTAGATTTGTTGTTGGTCTCTTAAGCCTTTCAGTAGAGTTGCCGTATGTTTACGTTCTACATAGGTGCTGTTGACAGCCAGATGCCATATTAATACAATGCCACCACCCACTGCCATTCATTTTGCATTTTTCTGTGTCAGGTGACATATGTGTATGTTATTTTTTCCATATGTAGGCCTACAAATGCTGTACCAGTGTGTTGTGAGTTTCAAACTTTCAGGCTAGGTGCCATATTGCTGCATTATTCATGTTGTATATCTGCACTGAGTGTAGAATATTTATGTATGTCACATTCATAATGTTTTTTCTGTAATTTTTTATATTTAAAAAACCAATAAAATTGTGATTTTTTTAAATTTACGGTACTAGACACAAAACTGAAATTTTTTTACTTCAGCTGGCAGACACCCATGTACATTCCTGTGCCTCTCATGAATGGGTTAAGTTGTTCGTGTGGTGGGTGAGCACACACATTTATGGAGTCATGCTTCAAACCATTCCAGCAGATCTTCTTGGATACTACATAACCTCATAAATTAAAAGGGTTGTACAATAATACATGGTATGCATGGTGGAGCAGTTGGTTGAGGCACTGCGCTACAAGTCGGAAGGTCGCAGGTTCGATTCCCGATGGTGTCATTGGAATTTTTCATTGACATAATCCTTCCGGTCGCACTATGGCCCTGGGGTTGACTCAGCCTCTAACAGAAAGAGTACCAGGATTATTTCCTGGGGGTAAAGGCGGCTGGTGCATAGGGCTGACAACCTTACCACCTTCATGTGCCTATTGTCTTGAAATCTTGGAGCCTCAACTTCCTGGAACCCTCAGGGCCTGTCCAGGCCTGTGATGGGATTGCTTTCCCTTTACAATAATACATGATAAACCAACACAGCATATTAATTTTCAGGTGAAATGTTTTGGTGAGTTATTTTTGTGGTGTGTATTTCCAGACTGGAATTGCTGGGACAGTCCCTGAAAAGGAAGAAGAGTCAATGGACAAGGAGAAGAAAGAGGGTGAGAAAGAAAGTGAAGAGAAAGCAACAGGTACAGAGGGAGAAAAAAAAGAGGTAGACAAAGTGGAACCCATGGAAGTAGACAAAAAACCTGACGAGAAGGAGACTGCTAAGGATCTGAATGCAGAGGAGAAGGCAGCAGGTACTGAGGATGGTTTGGTCATGAAGGAGGAGAAGCCTGAGGAGGGGGCAGTTGTCAGTACAGCAGAGGGTACAGGTGAGACAGATCAAGAGCGAGTGGTGAAGGATGCACAGCTACAGGCAGCTGCTGCTGCTGCCCTAGCTGCAGCTGCAGTGAAAGCAAAACACTTGGCAGCTGTGGAAGAGCGGAAAATAAAGTCTCTGGTTGCCCTCCTGGTGGAGACACAGATGAAGAAGCTTGAAATAAAGCTCCGTCACTTCGAAGAACTGGAAACGACGATGGAACGAGAACGAGAAGGGCTGGAGTACCAGCGGCAGCAGCTCATCACTGAACGCCAGCAATTCCACTTAGAGCAGTTGAAAGCTGCTGAGTTCCGTGCACGCCAACAGGCTCACCAGAGACTCGCAGCAGAGCAGGGCTCATGGCAGTCTGCAGCTTCCCAGCAAGGTGGCAGTGTAGTCAGTTCAGGTTCTGCAGTTACTGGCAGTGCAATGTCCTCAGGCAGTGAGCAGCAGTCTGGCGTCCCTGGTCCTGTGACACCAAGCACCACGCCCACTCCACCTTCACCACAAGCCATGTCCGGGTCAGGGCCCCAACATTCAGGTGCCGCTGCTGTTCCCCCTCTTCATCCCTCAGCAGCCGGCTCTCCCTCGCCTGGACCGCCGTTGGTGGCACAGCCATCTCCACAGCAGCCCACATAGAAATGTAGTTTGTTTCCTATGAAAATAGATGGCTGAACATTGCAACAAGTTCTCTTAGTTCACAGTGGTTTTAGAATTGGATCTTTCTAACCATTTTAATGTATGAGTACAGTGGTGGATTTGTTGCTCTGAATGGAAGAGATTAACTTTCTAAACACTGCATATGTCATTTTTCATAAGAGTGGCAGTGACAGATTTTTCTATTATTCATTTTAAGTGGATGTGTTGTATTGGACTTTTATGTGTATGTGGCTGCTAATTAGAATATCATTCTAAGAGTCTTGCCAGTAGTGACAGCAGGAATTGCACCAATCCTAATTATATACAAGACATTGATAATTGGCATTTTAAGAAATGAGAAATACATATTAAGAAGAAAAGTAATTCTCTTATTTTGTACTTATATATTAGATACATTTTAGGATTTGTGTCTAGCCTTATTGCAGCAGGGTTATAACTTGATTGGTTGGGTACTTTTAAGTGAAAGGGGGGTAGTGATTTTTTTAATGTTCTGTCATTATAGATTTGAGGTTGTCTTCGGGTTATGATGCAGTGAAGCTTTGAATTGTGTTTTGTTTATTGCACAGAGCAGATTTGAATAGTCTTTCAGGTACTATACAGTGTGGATATGGGTTGTACTTCACTTTTTATGCTGTGGAGTTGTAGATTGTCTTATGGTTATGATGCTATGGAGTTCTAGATTGTCTTTTGTTTATGATGCTGTGGAGTTTTAGATTGTCTTTTGTTTATGATGCTGTGGAGTTTTAGATTGTCTTTTGTTTATGATGCTGTTGAGTTCTAGATTGTCTTTTGTTTATGATGCTGTGGAGTTCTAGTTTGTCTTTTGTTTATGATGCTGGGGAGTTTTAGATTGTCTTTTGATTATGATGCTGTGGAGTTTTAGATTGTCTTTTGTTTATGATGCTGTGGAGTTTTAGATTGTCTTTTGTTTATGATGCTGTGGAGTTCTAGATTGTCTTTTGTTTTGTCTTTTGTTTATGATGCTGTGGAGTTTTAGATTGTCTTTTGTTTATGATGCTGTGGAGTTCTAGATTGTCTTTTGTTTATGATGCTGGGGAGTTCCAGATTGTCTTTTGATTTTGATGCTGTGGAGTTTTAGATTGTCTTTTGTTTATGATGCTGTGGAGTTTTAGATTGTCTTTTGTTTATGATGCTGTGGAATTCTAGATTGTCTTTTGTTTATGATGCTGTGGAGTTCTAGATTGTCTTTTGTTTATGATGCTGTAGAATTCTAGATTGTCTTTTGTTTATGATGCTGTGGAGTTTTAGACTGTCTTTTGTTTATGATGCTGTGTAGACTTAGATTGTCTTTTGTTTATGATGCTGTGGAGTTTTAGATTGTCTTTTGTTTATGACAAAGTGAAAATGTGGTTTTATTGTAGCTATGGCACAGTGAAGATTTAGATTAGCTGTTGGTTACAGTGCAGTGACAGTATAAATTGTCTTTCACTTATGCAGATAAGATTTGGATTGACTTGTGGTTATGACAGAGTGCAATCTGATAGGTGGGTATGAGTGTTTTGAAGGAAACTTCTGCTTCTGTCTTTGGAGTAGATGACTGCATAAGATCTTAGGGTAATCAGTTCACTGGCTGTTACTGTAAAGGACAATCCAGAAATCTGAGAGAATTTAATTTCAAAATGATAAATGATATTACATAATGAGATGATTGATTAATTATATTCATTACACATAAGGGAATTAGGAAATGCTAAGAGACTGGTGGGAGAACCATTTTGTGAAGGATGTGAGTTGGAGGAAGTTGGAGGGTTAAGAAAATTGATCATAGGTTTTGAGGATTTAAAGCATGGATTTAATAGTCAGGATTGATTCAGTGGTAGGTTTTACTGTTAGCGATGTTGAGGTATCAGATTTCTTGACTGGAGATTTGATTAATTTTTCTGTTGGAGACCAAAATTTTGGATGCTTTTGCAGGATCTGTTTTTGAAGAAGTGTGGAAAAATATACTTCAGATTTCATTCTTTTTAATTGTACATACCTGTTTGATCTGGTCACCATTTTTACAGCTGCAAATCCAGTACTGCACACTGTGGAGACATATTTCGGGTGTGACTATTATGTCGAGTTACCAGTTGGTTCCTTTATGTTTTGTTAATATTGACTGTATCATGAAATGCCAATCAATCCTAGTGGCTCCACATTCTAAGGTACAGGTCTGCGGCTGCTTGCATGCTGGGATTGCAGGTTTGAATCCCACTAGGGGCATGGATGTCTGTCTGTTGGGAATGTTGTGTGTTGTCATGTAGAGATCTCTGCGACAGGCTGATCCCTCAGCCAGAGGAGTCCCACCAAGTGTGTTGTGTCTGACTATGACCTCAAAACCGCAACAATGAGGTGGCCTAGGCCTCAGTTGGGTTGTTGTACCTGAAAGGGGGGGAATCTTGAGGTATTTGATGTAAACATTGTATTACCCATCTGAAATGAGTGGAAAAGCATGTCATGTCTTAAGTAGGCAACCATGTTGAAGAAAATTTGTCTGTTTTTGCTGGGATATTCTTTATATCTCTACTTGGTTCTAACTGTCCCCAGTTATGGTTTTGAGATTTCCATGATGGTATTCACATTGTGTTACTACAAGTAGCATAGTTGGTGTGTGTCAGTGCTTTGTGTTAGAAACAACCAAGTTGCTGAAACAGGGGAATTACACAGTATTTAGCTCTGGTGTGACTATTACTAGATGTTGATGTTGCTGAGACATAATGTTTGTTAGTGTGTGTGTAGACCTGTGTTTAGTATTTCTGTTGTACACCAAGCAATTTTGGTTTATTGGTACTCAGCATGCTTCCAAGTAATAATCCTTCATGTTTAAATATTTAAATTTTGGATTACTTAAAATCATGAAGATGTGGTGAATGTCACTTAACATGACATGGGAAAAATAAGATTTATACACAAAAATAATATTCGTATAAACTCTATGCAAATCAACTTCATGGTTACACCGTGATCAATAATATTCAGCACTTTAATTACCAACTGATGCACACAACGTTAAATAATGTAGAGTTACTAAAACATTCTAAAATAAGTAAAACTGCTCCAACATGTTTCGGTTTACAGGGAAACCATCTTCAGGGAGCTAAAGTCAGTACTTAGCTAAAAATTACACACTTGGTTAAAAGTA
>Ga0209629_10004391_pt1 | contig 10418 bp, 4 predicted proteins | sample TergutCu122P5_FD_187286 | JGI IMG/M metagenome (GOLD analysis project Ga0209629, IMG submission 187286) | Cubitermes ugandensis P5 segment gut microbial communities from Kakamega Forest, Kenya - Cu122 P5 (SPAdes) (version 2) | ecosystem: Host-associated > Arthropoda: Insects > Digestive system >... | reverse complement strand
AAAGGGCTGTAGGGGCAAACGCGTTTTACTATTCTTATTACAGCGGCACTTACTATTACTATTTATGGCCGAGCATCACCAAGGTCGTCATTAAAGAAGGCGTAACGGCCATAGGGGATTACGCCTTTGAACAATGTACAGGCTTAACTAGCTGGGAAATACCCGACAGCGTGACCAGCATAGGACAATACGCGTTCTACAACTGCACGTCATTAACCGGAAATATAACGATACCCCCCGGTATAACAACCATCGGCAACTACACCTTTGCCTACTGCACGAAAATAACCGGCGTAACGTTTCCCGGCAGCCTGACAAATATCGGTTCATCCGCCTTTTATAACACCGGCATAACCAGCCTTACCATCCCCGATACAGTCACAACCATAAGCAACAGCGCCTTCTCCAATTGCGCCAGCTTAACAAGCCTGACCATACCGTCGGGGTTGACGGCAAACGTAGGATATACTGTATTCTACAACAGCAAAAATTTGTCCGAAGTTACAATTGTCCCGAGCGCGGACACGTCAAAAAGGGCTGTAGGGGCAAACGCGTTTTACTATTCTTATTACAGCGGCACTTACTATTACTATTTATGGCCGAGCATCACCAAGGTCGTCATTAAAGAAGGCGTAACGGCCATAGGGGATTACGCCTTCAGTCGGTGCGTAAACTTGGCCAGAGTTGAGATCCCATACAGCGTTGAAAACATCGGAAACAATACATTCACGGGCAGCAATAATGTCGTCATATACACCTGGCCAAACACATACGCGGAAGCATACGCCAAAGCGAAATCCATACCAATTCAATATTTCACGTATGAGACCGGCGCGATTGAAGTATCCCTGCCCGCTCCCACCGGTTCGGGGCAGTACGGCAATATGAAAATTAATCTCATAGATGTAACAGCGAACACGCAGTTTTCCATCGGTGTGACTGACAAGCTGGTCTATTCATTCCGCAGCCTTGCCGTCGGCGATACCTACAAATTGACGCTGACCAACCGCTATGGATTCGTGATAAGCGAAATTGATGATATTGTTACGGATGTAGGTACCAGCAGCGTCGCCTTTGGGAACTTGATCCCGGTTAAGACCGTTTCTCTCAAGGTCCTTGATAACATGGGCGCGGACGTCACGGCGCAGTGCACGATACAATGGTATAACGCAAGCGGCGGCTATCTGGCGCAGGGCGGCGGCATATCCGATGTCCCTGTAGGGGCGGTTTTGCAATATAACGTTGGTTTAAACAGCACACTGGGCGGCAAGTTTATCAAACCGGCCACGGCGAATTACACCGTCGGCGAGAGCGATAACAACATTGAAATAACACTATCGCCCATTCCCGTTGTAACTATCACCGGAACGGTTAGGAGCGCGCAGACCGGTGACGTGTTATATGGCGCTGCCGTATCTATATCGCAAACGCTCAACGGCAAGTATTCCAATAACATAGTTGTAACGACGGACAGCGATGGCAAATTCAGCGCTCAAGCGTATGACGACGCCAGTGTTATAACCGTTTCATCCTACAACTATATCAGCAAGGTCATATCCGTATCGAGCCTTGCCGGCAGTGAAAACCTCGGGGATATCAGCTTATCTCCGGTCACCGGCGCGGTAATCAGCCTGGATATGAGCTATACATACAGCGCGGAGCCGGATAAGACGCCTTTTGTTTCAACATTGCCCCCTAATTATCAGAACCTGCGGTTTGACGTGCGCAATCTGACGAAAGGCGCGGATATTACAGACTCTATCTTTCAATACCCTTATCTCATTCTGCCCGATAACGTAAGCGCCGGCGATGATATACAAATCGGTGTATCCGGCGGAAACGGCGACTTCAATCCGGTGCAGACCCAAACTTCGCTGGATGATAATTTATTGGCCACCGCCACTTCGCTTGACATGGTGCAGTATGGGTCGCTTACAGCCTTGTTTACGAGCAGCGCCAATAACGAAAATGTGGCCCTGGTTTACAACGCCAAAGGCAAACTGGTCAAATCCTACGATTTCCGCTTTACATCCGTGAGCACCGATCCCCTGCCGGATGGCAATTGTACCGCCGTATTCATGGGCAAAAGTCTGTTCTTCAACAGCATTCAAAATCTATCTGATCTGACCGCCTCCGGTCTTGCTCAGAACACGGACTACGCAATGCGTCAGGTCAACATCACCAGCGGCGTGATTACCCGCATTGGCGATATAAGCATTCCAAAATTTGATGACAGCAAGTTTTATTATACCGACAACGCGAAAACCTCGTTTTTGGTAAATAAGGCTTCTGCTGTGGCCGGGTCATACTTTACCCTCCGCAGCCAGTTGGCGTTCAGGGATGAGTACAAGGATCAGGTCAGTGATGTGAAGCTGATTGTCCAACTGCCCGACAACTGCGTTCTCTATGAAAACTCCCTTGTGTATGCTGCTAATAATACTCTTGCGAGTTATGTCTTGGATGGCAACACGTTGACTATTCCGCTGGTTAACGCGGAGGACGCTGTGTATTTCTGTGTGGTGCCGACCCAAGGCGGTACATATGCCGTTAATGCTTTTGTCGAGTTCGAGTTGGACGGTGAGACCATCCGGCAGCCTATTGGTGCGGCGACGTTCAAGGCGACGGATCTGACAATCGATGTGCCTGATAAAACCGGGCAAAAGAATTTAACCATTACCGGAATAGCCATGCCAAGTTCTGAAGTGATTGTATATGACAACGGGATAGAGGTTGGTAGGACGCAATCACTGTTCAATGGCAACTGGAAGATAACAGCTGATTTAATAAAACCGTACACGTATTCAACGCATGAAATTTACGCCGAGATAATTTTATCTCAAGGGATAAAAGTATTTTCTGAGAAAAAAATGCTTACTTACGTACAACCGCTCCTTGAATTGTCGAAAGTGACAATGTATTACTATAACAGGTTTCACGGTACTTACGTCATTGATTTTGATTTCTTGAATCCATCCGGTGTAACGCCATCATACGGATACTATCCCAAGGATACATCCTTTACGTTTACGGCTGAATTCACCAACAATGATCCTAAATTGATTGGTAATGTGTACATAAATGTCTTTACATCTTCCGGTAAAGTAGTAACATTGCCGGCGGTATTTGATGATGCAAAACGCCTTTGGGTTGCTGTAGGTAATTTTGATATCAATAATATTCCGGTCAATGTAGGCGCGGATTATCTGTATTTGGGCAATAACGAAATCACTATTAACCCAGATTATGTGAATGATATAAAAACTTCTTTCGCAAACGCGGCTAAGTCTGGCGCTATGGATAACTACTTGTCCAGTGCGGAAATAGCAAATACTTTCAGCGGAGAATCATCTGAGGCGCTAGGCGATAAACTTGAATTGTTTACATTAAATAATAATGGGGGATCGGTTGAATTCTATTGTCATATTTCCCGTGAAACGGTAAGTGACGCATATATAGAAAATATAGCAGCCAACGCCAATAAGCCAGCCGGAGACTCTTTTACCACGATCAAGGATGCATCCGGCAACACTTATTATTATAATGTTTCATCCACCGCTGATAAAGTAAACATTTCGGAAGTAAACACAAGCAACAAAACCACGACCGATCTTTCGGTCTTCACTGATGGCATTAATATTTCAATCGACGGTATTGATTATAACTTGCTTGATTTGCCGTCAGATATTTCAAAGGTAAGTGATACTCTTGAAGAGTGGAGTTTTGGGAAGATACCGGGATCTGAATTTGCGAGCGCACTTTCAACCGATATTGATTTTTTCACAGCACAGGCCCAATACCAAGAAAGGATTAACAAGATTGATGGATTCAAAAAACTGGATCCAACTAGCAAATATAGTTATTATTATGATTATTTAGCGCAAAGAGCAGGAGCAGCCCGCACAATGAACTTTTTCTTGACTACAATTGGAATCGCTGACTATGGCGAGTTCGTACCCCTGGCAAACTCAATTTCATTTTTTATGGGAGTTTTGACTTCTGGTTTCGAACAAGATCTTGATAACAGAATTACTAAAGTGGACCAAGGCTTGTATGTTATAAATAACTGCGGAAGTGAGAATGCTCCAATTGTGGAGTTATATATGGCTGGAGGTTGGTTACAAGGGGTTGCGCAAAATTTTGCTCCCATCTGGGATTCTTGCCATGGGTCAGATCCAACCCGTGGGCAAGATGTCCACCCATACCTCGACCCCTCCGGCTACGTCTACGAAGCCGTAGATTCCAACCGCCTTCCCGGCGTAACCGTGACAGCTTTTTATAAGGCAAATGGCAGCGACGGGAGCGATGCCGCCAAGGCATGGGACGCTTCCGAATTCGGTCAGCAAAATCCCCTCATCACCGACGATAACGGCTGGTATGAATGGGACGTCCCGTTTGGCCAGTGGCAGGTAAAATGCGAAAAAGATGGCTACCAGACCGCCTACAGCGACTGGCTGCCCGTTCCACCGCCGCAGGTCGGCGTCAATATCGGCATGGTCTCCTACGCGCAGCCGAATGTGACGCGTGTAAACGGTTACGCGGATTATATCGAGGTTGCGTTTGATAAGTATATGGACATCGCGACGATTGACAATTCAAGCATCTTGATTAATCGCAACGGCGAACGGATTGAAACCGCCATTGACTATGTCGATCAAGAGGCCGACCATAAAGATACCTCACGGAATTATGCGAGGGTTATACGAATTAAGCCTGTGACAGGCCGGTTTGATATGAATGACGACGTGACGCTCACCATTGCAAGTTCGGTTTCAAGTTATTCCGGTGTTCCGATAGCAAGCGATTTTACGCAGAGCGTGCCCATTAAGCCGGAACCCAAGCTGCTCATGCTTCCCGATGGGATAGATCTCGGATACGGCCAAACCAGACAGATTGAGGTTTCCCTGCTGCCGCTCGAGGCTGCCGCGGGCAAGACAATCACGGCGGTTTCCGGCTCTACATACCTCGTAACCGCGGACGGCAAGGAGATAACTGATGAGGACGGCAAGGCGATTTTCAATATTACTGGACAATTATCCGGTTCGACAGAAATTACGTTCAGTGTTGACGGCACGCTGATCAGCCAGAGCGTTCCTGTAAGCGTGGCACTCCCCAACCAGCAGACCGCCGCTATAGCCGATAAGCCCATCGCGAACCTGACCAGCGGAGAGGTTGACAAGGGCACGCTGCTGACGCTCTTTACAACGACGCCCGGCGCGGTTATCTACTACACCACAGACGGTTCCTGCCCTTGCTCAGAGGCTACCAGGACGCTTTACGCCGGCCCAATCAAGATCAATGAAAACATGACGATTCTCGCGGTCGCCTATATGGAAGGTATGGAACTGAGTGACGTGCTGAGCTTGTATTTCACGGTTAAGAATCAGTCGGAGTACATCAATTTCAACTACGGCGCGGATACCGCAACGGGTATAGTCGCAGGAAAACAGCTTGATGTTGAAGCTCTGCTGTCAAACGAAGCAGACATTCCGCAGACTATGATTTTAGCCCTTTATGATGAGAAGGGGAAACTCATAAGCACCGCAAGGAGCGACGGACTTTTAACCGGAGACATGGTTTCGTTTAATTTAGTTTTAAATATACCCGCCTCAACCCCGGAGGGGGCTTACCTGAAGGTTTTTGTTTGGAATTCCAAGACTTATGAGCCAATGCGCGACGCTGTAATATTTCCAAGTATCAGCAGTAAATAGGTCGGTTCAATCATACACGATGGCTGAAAATTCATTAGGGCGGCGTTAACCGCCGCCTTAAAAATTTTATTGCGTGTGCCAAATACCAAGCCCAGTTCTTAAAAGATTGCAAGAATTGTTTTCGTATCGCTATAAATGGGTAACTGACCTTTCACGCCTTGGCCGCAATAACGCAATGACAGCATTCTATTCGGAGATATTTTTCCCTGATCGGGACGTGAGGCTGATCGCTCTGAACGACAGCATCGATACGGGCAAGGGCGAGAACGAAATAATGGCCTTTAAGAGTGTTATCAACGAATATTATGCAAAAGATATTTCCAGGAAAATCAAGTCCGCATACATGGCGCAGGCCCTGAAAGGAAATTTCGCCGGAGCCCATGCCCCTTACGGTTACACGAAAAGCCCGGAAGATAAACATAAACTGATCATCGACGAGGAAGCGGCAGCGGTTGTGCGCCGTATGTTCCAGATGGCGGCGGACGGTATGGGTACGCATCAGATCGCTCGGATAATCGCGGATGAGAAGATTTACATCCCGACTATGTATAAGTATTTCAAGTTGGGATATAAATCCAATCAGTTTGATGAGAATTTTCCTTATGACTGGCGTACCACCACAGTCAAGCGCATATTGGAGAGCCGGGTTTACGCCGGGGATGTCGTCAGCCATAAACAGGGAACCAAATCCTTCAAGAATCAGAAGGTAGTGCGGTATCCCGAATCCGAGTGGATAATTGTGGAAAATCAGCATGAGCCGCTGGTCGGCAGGGATATGTTCGAAAAGGTGCAGAAGCTTATCAAGCTGAAGAAGAAGGCGAATTCCACGGGGATAATCAATATTTTTCATGGGATATTAAAATGCGCCGACTGCAACAGCAATATGACATATCACGCTTACAACGACCGATCCGGGCGTGTTGGCGGTACATATTTATGTAATAAATACCGTCATGGCAGCGCGGAAATACAACGCAAAACCTGCACGGCGCATTACATACCTTATGTCAATGTCTACGGCGCGACTCTCGCCCATCTGAATATGCTGATTGCCGCCAATTTATCGCCTGAGGATATAATGCGGAAACTGCAAAGCGATACTGACGACGGCGCTTCTGTCAAAACCGCGAAAAAAGCGCTAGATAAGCTGAAGCACCGCAACGGCGAACTTGACAGGATCATCCGAAAAATTGTCGAACAGAACGCTCTCGGGGAAATTACACCGGCTACCTTTGGCAAGCTGTACAGTGGATATCAAACTGAGCAAGAAGAAGTAGTGAAAAAAATATCCACACTTGAAGCCGGTTTTACCGCCGATAATCAGGATAAGGAAAATGCCCGGCGCTTTGCGGAACAGTTGCGTAAATACACTCATATGGAAGAATTGACCCGCGATATAATTCTGGATTTGATAGATAAAATCATTGTTTACGAAGCTACGGGTGATCACCGGGAAGGTACCAGGCGGCAGGATATTGAATTTCATCATCGTTTTATAGGGATGCTGCCCGAGAGTGTGTGTTCCCTATGAACACATTACTATGGTTCCCTATAAATGCGTGACTGATGGCGTAGATTCGCTGAACAGCAACAATGATATCGCGCCGTTCAAAAATATTCTTAATGACATGTATGCTAAAGATATATCTGTAAAGATAAAATCTGCGCTTCATGCCAAAGCGCGTCGTGGGGAGTTTCTCGGTTCTTATTCCCCTTACGGGTACCTTAAAGATCCAAATGACAGACATCATTTGGTGGTAAATCCCGAAGTAGCTCCCAATGTCAAACGGCTTTTTGATTTGGCTGCTTCCGGTTACGGATTCAGCATGATTGCCAAAATGTTTAACGCCGAAGGAATTTTAAGTCCCGGCGATTACGCGGATTTCCGCAAACACAATCCGGTTAATGGCGAATTTGCGCCAAAATATAAATGGGACAAAACTGTTCTTACTGGCATGGCGCATAACCAGATGTACGTCGGCGATATGGTACAGTGCCGCAAACGCACGGTTTCTTACCGAAACCACGATCATATCTGGAACCCTAAAGAGGACTGGATAATCGTAAAATCCACCCATGACGGCATTGTTTCCAGGGAGCTATACGACCAGGTGCAAAAGATAATCAGCAGCAGAACGCGTATAATTAAGAAAAGCGATGAACCACATTTCTTTTCGGGATTATTCTACTGCGAAAATTGTGGACGGCGTATGGCGCACCATGTCCGCGAAGGCTACGGTGATTATTTTTCCTGCGGGCGGTACCGGGCAAAAGGCAGTACAGCCTGCTCTTCACACCATATCAAAGTCGAGACGCTTAAGGCCATTGTGCTGGCGGATATCCAGAAAAATGTCCGTTTGCTTCAGGCAGATGAGGATAGGGCAGTCAGACGAATTTTAGAGGTCAAGAATACCGGCGAAGAAAAACGGCTTGCCGCCGCAAAAAAAGAATTGGTGAAGCAGAAAAATCGGCAATCGGATATTAATCTTCATATCAAAAGGGTATATGAGGACAATATTTCCGGCAAACTGCCCGATGAATTGTTTCGCACATTCTTGCAGGATTACGAAGCTGAAAATGTGGCCTTGCGTGACTCTGTCAGAACACTCGAAGAAACCGTAAATGACATTGAAGCGAACCAGACTGATATATCGAAGTTCATCTCGCTTCTGAGACAATTCGCCGGTATGACCGAATTGACCCGCCCTGTGTTGATGACTTTAATCGACAAGATATCCATCGAAGAACCGGCGGACTCATTCGGCAGAACCCACCATCCTCAAACTGTACATATCCATTACAAATATGCAGGAGAATTATAACCATTCGTTCCATCAAGAGTGCCCGCCTTCCATCGGCGTCAGCGGCGGGCGGGGAGCGCCCGCGGGAAAGCCCATAAACTCCAGGGCCTTTTTGACGGGGATCGGGCTGACCTCTGAGAACAGCGCCTTTATCAGCTCAAAGTATTTGAACTGCTCCGCGCGCGACAACTCTATCCGGCCCTCCATATAGTGCGCGACCATATCGTGCATCTGCCCCGGTATGATATTCGCCGCCACGGATATGACCCCCTTGCCGCCCATGGCCAGTATCGGGAAAACGTACTCGTCGCATCCGGAATAGATATCCAGGCGATCGCCGCAGATGCGAAACAGGTCCGTTATCTGCTCGATGGAGCCGTTGGCCTCTTTAAAGGCCGTGACGCCGTTCTTCGACAGTTCCAGGGCCGTCGCGGGCTGTATGTTCACGCCCGTGCGGGAGGGCACGTTGTACGCGATGAGCGGCAGGTCCGCCGCCTCCGCCAGGGACGCGTAATAGGCCACGAGCCCTTTCTGCGTCGCCTTGTTGTAATACGGCGTGACGGCCAGCGCCGCGTCCGCGCCGAGGCTTTTCGCCGTTTTCATCATGCGTACGGCCTTTTTTGCGTTGTTGCTCCCCGTCCCCGCGATGACCGGCGCGCGCCCGCGGGCCCGCGCTAACGCGAAAGCCAGCAGCTCCCCGTACTCCTCTTCCGACAACGCGGGGCTTTCCCCCGTGGTGCCGGAGACTATCAGGGCGTCGGTCCGGTTCCTCAGTTGAAAGTCGATGAGCGCGCCGAATACATCGTAATTTATGCCGTCGCCCTTAAAAGGCGTCGCCAGCGCGACGCCGGAACCCGTAAAAATAGACATCACTGCGCCTCCTTGTTTTCGCTCTTATAATCTATGCCAGAAAGTTTCTACGCAGACGAGATCGCGCACGGACCCGCGGTGTACACCCCGTCCGCGTCCGCATATATCTCGCGGAGCCCCGCGGCTAGGGCCGCCGCCGCCGTGTCGGAGCCGCCGCGCCCCGGCGTTGTGATATCCCCGGTTTTCGTCCACGCCCTGGAAGCCCGTTATTATGACGATGGGCGCTTTTTGAGCTCCTCCTGTATCCTCCCGGTGTCGGCGGTATCACCCTTCGCCGACAGCACGGCCACGGCGGCGTCGCCCTTGTTGTATCCGTCTATGACGCGTTTCGCGGCGTTCATTATCCTTTCCGCCGTGGCGACCGGGCTGCCCCCGAATTTTTGGACGATTAACAAGCGTATCGCCACAGTAAATCATACTACTAATAGAATATAGAGTTTAGCCGTTTATGTGTACAAATTCTATAAATATAGTATGAACTGATTTAATGTAATGTGCTTCGATTGCCCGCTTATACTATAACCGGCTAAAGCCAGAAGACTTGGTGCCGCCTGAAAGGCGGACTAAATGGCTGACCGCGCGTCCGCAAAGCTGTAATTGTGGGCGCTTTTAATTCGGCGGGCGGACAGGGTCGTCTGCCCCTACGGAATGCGAAAGCTCGGATTTGCTGAAGGACGGAATGGCTGAGCGCGCGTCCGCGAGGCTGTAGATGTGTTCTGAAACCCCGGTTTATTGTAGGGGCAAACCTTGTATTCGCCATTGTCCGGGGCAGAGACAAGCTCTGCCCCTACAGGTTTTGGAACGGGTTTTGTAATTATAGGGCGCTTTTAATTCGGCGGGCGAACAGGGTCGTCCGCCCCTACGGAATGCGAAAGCTCGGTTTTGCTGAATTTTGCTAAGGAAAATCTGTCGAACTCACGTCAATATATTAGACCTCTTCCGAAACTTGTCAGATGATGGTCTAATATACCAAGGTGATGACGAATGAAACGATACGTGGAACTAGCGCCCGAAGTTTTGAAAGAGTTAAACTTTCGGC
>Ga0209629_10004390_pt1 | contig 10419 bp, 10 predicted proteins | sample TergutCu122P5_FD_187286 | JGI IMG/M metagenome (GOLD analysis project Ga0209629, IMG submission 187286) | Cubitermes ugandensis P5 segment gut microbial communities from Kakamega Forest, Kenya - Cu122 P5 (SPAdes) (version 2) | ecosystem: Host-associated > Arthropoda: Insects > Digestive system... | reverse complement strand
GAATGGGTCGAAACAATTGCCGCCGGCTGGAATCAATTGGCCGGCTATCAGAAAGAAAACATCCTCCATTGTCTTCACAACCAACCGCAACAGACTGAAATAGAAGAATATGGCGACGGCCATGCCGCCGATAAAATCATCCAAACCCTATTGCATCATTATAAAACCGATCGTTCCTGATTTAGGAAGAGAAATATCTTTTCCCTTATTTTTCTTTTCTGCTTAACTTCGGAAGTTATTCGGCAATTATTCGGCAAATTCGGCAATTATTCGGCAATAAATACGTACTTCACAGATTTAGTTTCTCCTTTTTTTGTTAAAATATTCTTTTCTACTAATTCTGCTAAATCTGCTCTTGCTGTTCTTTCTGCTATTTTATAATGTTTTGCATATTCAAGTCCTGTTATCTCTCCGTTTTTTTTGTAAAATAAGAGAGCATTTATCTGTCTTTCGTTCAGCCCCAACTCTTTCAATGATTGTTCGTTGTAAATGTCTTTGCGGAAAACTACCCAAAAACCCGAACTTGCATAATAATACAACGGTTGCGGTAATCCTGCCTTTGCACATTGCTCGTTCATTTTCCGAATGCCGCGACCCCACGCCTCAATGTAGCCAATGCGGAAAAATGCGTTGGAAATATCGGGATTGTGAGGTACAGAAGAGTGTTTGCCTTGCAATGTGTCAATTGTCCAATTTGGAGGCAGTTGTCCGTAGTTCCAAATCATAATTTTGTCGGGATAAACGCTAATTTGGATTGGTGTTCCACCTGTATAATCCTTGTGGGCAACGGCATTGTGAATTGCCTCACGTACAGCCTCTTTCGGATATTCGTAGGTTTCGACACGATAAATTCCCTCGTAACTTATCAGGGCTTTTATGTATTTTGTGAAAAGCAAATCAATAGTTTTTTCGACTTGTTCAAACAGATTTCCGTGAATTTCGTCCTGATAAATCAAATCGCTATCCGTTTCAAAGTAACCGATTTTGACATACGCACCTGTTACAAACTTTCCGGGTTTTGGGTGAAAAAGCAAAAGAGCAGCCCGTTTCAAACAATTATTTTCTGTAAGTTGCAGATTTTCAAGCAAAAATTCATTGCTGTCAGTTAAAACATCATCGTCAAGCCGTTTGCTTTTTATGCCTTTTTTACGGAAAAAATCAAAAGTTTCCTGTTTCAAGTCGGCAACTGAAACATTAGGAATAAACACGCTATCCCAATGTTTGCCTTGCTTTTTCAGCAAAAAATTATCCAATGCCGCACCTTTCAATTCTTGTTTGGTTGCACCGCTACGATAGTGATATTCGCCTTTGTAGTTTACAGGATTTGTCTGTGGCTCGACAACAATTTCGATATACTCGCCCTGCTCGGTTTCGTGCAAATTTACATCGGCAACGATACCCAAAATGGTAGTTATTTTGTTTGGCAAATCTTCCAACAATTTTTTAGCATTTTTTACTCCGACAATTTTTCCGTTATCGTCTTTGCCAATAATGAGTGTACCGCCTTGTGCGTTGGCAAAACCACATATCCATTTCAAATACTCGTCTTTCCAAATGGACTTGTATTCTATGTTTTGTTGTTCGGGCATATATTTAACTTTTTGAATTATACTGTTTTAATAGATATTTCTTTAATTAATGCGTTCCAATCGGCTAATTTCATTGCGGGAAATTGTCCTTTATAAAAATCTGCAGCAAGTTTTAACGCTTGCAAGGTACGTTTTGTTTCTACAAGCGGTTTTAATTGCTCAATTAGTTTATTGTCTGTGATTTTTAATAATTTACCATTGGCTACATTATCAAATGAAGGAATCGGAATGTTGTTTTTATCTTCGGAAAGAGGAAAAAAAGAATCAATCTGATTAAAAAATTCAACTAAATCTCTGCGTTTGAAAAGAATAGGTTCATCTCCATTTTTCAAGCGTTTGCGTAGAAAAGTACCTGACGAAACTTCGTCTTGAAAAAACTGTCGAGAATAAAACGAAACACTTTGCTTTTCATTTAAGCGAGTTTTTGCATTATGAATATTCCAGCAAACTAAAACATCATTATTTTGGTCGTAACCTAAAAAAATGAACGGATTAGGCGACTTTTTTATTTCGTCAAACTCGTCTCGTATTGGCAACTGCGCTCTTGTGGTATCGGGACGTTCTTTGAAATATGCGGATGATAAATTCATATTCATGGATTATATTTGTTAAAATTTTTAATCATAAATATAGCCTCAGAATAACCTGTAGGTGAAAGTTTATATTTATTCTTATTGCCATCTCTTTTTATTTCGTAATAGGGGTAATATGCTTGATTGAAATATCTGCTCACATTGTTTTTATTCTTTTTCAATTCCTTAAATGTATTATTTATCAAATGAGATATCTCTGTAGTTGTGTAATAAATAGATTCATTTTTTCTATACTCCATAGCCAATACAATGAGGATTGCTTTTTCCAAAGATATTTTTTGTAAAGAGATAATTGAATTAATGTCTATTTCTTCACATGGGAGGGCATCTATGATTTTTTCCTGAAAGTCTTTGTAAAAATTTATTATTCCATCTTTGCTATTATCGTAACTAATAAAATTTTGAATTTTTGCCACATCAAGTACTCCCATAGATTCTTGAAGCTCATTGATTTGAATAAATCTTTCATATGTATATTTATCTGCATCTCTTTGACGATTTTTCCATCTATTATATCGGATTGATAAATCAGCAGTTATATAAATCATTTTTATATTTTGAGATGACAATATTTTTAAAAATCCATAAATTTCGTCAGGACATCTAAATCCTGTTACAATGAAGTTATCAAATATTTTCTTCGATATGATAAAATTTATCGTACTTTCTACAACGACTAAAGGATTTACTTTTAATAATTCTGCGGCAAAAGCATGTTTATCTACAGAAAATTTAGTTCCATGTGTTTCTAAATACTTTAGAGTCATAAAGTCACTTGTCTCTATGTGATAGTAGCCATATTCTTCCAATAACAATTTGCCAATGGTAGATTTTCCGGCACAAGTTGGGCCACATACAATATATAATGGATTAAAATGTAACCAATATGATAACCCCTTGTTATTATGCTTTATTTCATTATGTTTTATTAAAAAATTAAACATTTGTTCAAATGCCTCTTTTCTAAAATCACATTTATCAGCATCTGAAATATCTAACATGCTAATTGGTGAATCAAAGCCATCAGGAACAAACCACTTGTTGAATGTTTTGTTATCTAACCAAGGATAAAGGATTTGAGTGTCAAAATATCTTTCATCATTAACAATTGAACCATAAGAAATACTCTTAAAAATAATGTAATCTTTCTCTGTCTTTTCTTTTTTTTTCAATTCATTAGTCAAGAATAAGACGATGTGAGAAGATACGCTTACTTTTCTATTATTTCCTTTTTCCTTTAGTTCAGCATCTAATTTAGCGAAATTATGTGACTGCATCCAATATTTGATGTCCACTCCAGGAACTTCATTATTATTATCGCTCAACGCATCAATTCTCACCGACGTATCTTCTATAAAAAAAAGCCTTTCACCATAGTTTGATACATTTTTTTTCCAACGTCTAATTGCGTCATTAATGCTATCTTCTAATAGCTTATCTCTGTCATATATTTGAGGTTCTTCATATGCTGTTCCGTAGTAGAGTTTTTTGTATTGAAGAATATTAACATTATACCCTCTGCACAAATATCTGGCATGAGCAAGTTTTGTTTGATTAGAAGTAATGAAAGTAATGTCAGTCATAACCAATTATTCTACCTTTGTTATTGAATGATGTATTATAACAGATGGCCTCAGGAAAACTGCTAACAACATTTTCGATGATTCTATTAATATCGTTTCCTGTGAAAAATAACATGGGACCTAAACTTGACATTCCGACACAATCTGCTCCAAATGACATAATTTTCTGTTCTAATTCAATCAAGGCTTTTCCATATAACAATCGCTGCAAATAATTCCATTTGGCTAATTGGATTGTATTTACAGATTTACAGAAAACATCATAATCACTTTCAATGATTGATGAAGTTATTCCATAAACAGCTTCGTATAAGACGTTTTCGATTGAACTTTTTTCAATTGGGCAATGAGTTTTGAAAAATTCAATTTCTTCTTGTTCCGTCTTGTTTTGAATATATTTTGGAATACAAATACCCATCTTCCAATCGGGAAGTTTACATTTATGTATAACTAATGGTGTTTTCCCATTCCTATCAGCAATTGATGAAGGGGTAAATAATTTATCATTGTCTTTAATTCCAACATCAAAAATAAAACCACCTTCAAAATATGTATTAATGCCTATTCCTGATGTTCCACCTCTTTTTGAAGATGCCACTATGTCTTCCCTGCTATATTTAATATCATTTATTAAGAACAAAGCTTCGATGCATGACATATATATTGCTGTGTTTGAACCTAACCCATAATGAGGAAATACATTACTTTGAATTACACATTGGATTCTTCTTTTTAACCCTAATCTATTTATGGATTTCTCTAATACATGTTGTAACCTTATTTTTTCCAGCTCCGTAAATCCCAATTCTCTTTCGTCAATAATTTCAATATTTTTTGATTCTTCAATGTAAACATTAATCTTTGGTGCGGATATTGAGAAACCTACACCTCCGTTTATTCGATACCCATCACTGTTCATACCAATTAAAGTGATATGAATTCTTGGAAAAGAGGTTATACGCGCGATTTTATTATTCTGCAATAGTCCATTCATCTTCAAAATATTTTAGATATTTATCTGCTATTGGGCTTGAATTTCGCAAGTATAATGCTGGAGTATATTTGCTTTCAAGTTCTGGAAAAACAGGGCCAACGATACACCTATCATCTACACTAAAAATGCTATGCGCTGCAACATGCTTAAAATATTTGACTTCCAATTGATAATTTGGATATTTAGTTTTTATATTCGTAACGCACCGCTTTACTTTTTCCACATCTTGTACCTTATTTGAGTCAACGAAATCAGATGATGGAAGTAAAACTCTCACTTTTACATTACGCATTAATGCATCTAATAATACCTTAGCATTTGATGTTGCATTGGGACTATCGTCAGCAAAATCGTTAAAAAAGCGACTCGCGGTTACTCCCATCATACTTAATTTGTGTTTTGACTGCTTTATATATTCTTCATAAAATATACGATCAGCTCTATCATAGAGAACTTTTATCAGTTCAAGTTCTTTCAATTTTTCGGTTTGTTCATAATCCTGCCATGCTATAAAAAATTGTATTATAGCTACGATTAAACCGGCAAATAAACTCCCTAATATTGCAGATAGTTTAATGTTTTCAGTATTCCAATACCATATTGATACTGCTATTGTAGCGAAAAACAGACATATAAATATAATGAGTGTCGCTGTAATTTTAATGTTCTTTTTAAAAATGTTCATATTAGTATCCTATTAACATGTATTCTCTATTTAAAACTGCATTTCCGTTCTGCTTATTTAAGGCATATTTGTAATGCTTATCATGAATGCGAACACTTTGTTTATACCCGCGAAGCATCTTATCAAGTTCTTCGATGGATGGTATACCCCCATATTTATATGAAATAACAATGATGCTGTTTTGAAATTTTTCTATTAATTTTTCAAATGTGTTTATTGATTCTTTGGGCGTAAAATAATTAGGCATTATGTCTTTTTTTATCCGCTTATTGATAGTGGTATTATCTATTAAGCTATCCCATTCATTATATTTCGTAATACCTTCTAAAAAATGATAACATTTTAAATAATCGGTACTTTCATTATATCCGTTATCTTTTTTTATATATGGTGAATCAATGTAAACCAGGTCATAGTTGACATCGTCTATTGTAAAAACATCTTTATTGATGGAATTACATGGTATTTGTGAGTTACAAATAGACCTGTTTATTTCGGAAACAAATTTTCTAAAATGATTTTGAAAAGAAGTTTCCCATGTTGTTTTATTGCCAAAGTTGCGTTGAACATTTCGAGTTCTCATCTCAAGGTTTTTTCTATGGAAAAGATTGTATGGTCGTTTAGTTAAACATGATTGAAAAAGTGCATTATACGCAATTGCTTTTTTATACTTCAATTCGTCCCCGATATATTTCGTACAAAGATTTTCAATATTATGAATAACTTTGTCAAGCCAAAGATTTTCTTCATCCAAATAATATATCCCTTGAAAATTATCAGAAATAAAAGTTTTTGATTTTGTTTTTCTATTCAGTATATATGTCACGTCAGATTCTGTCAATAGAACTTCGCTATTAGATATTATTGATTCGCCTATAATTTGATTAAATTGAAGAATATCATTAAAAGTTACCGATTTCCCCATTTTCTTAAATAAGTAACTAACCATTCCACTACCTCCAAAAGCATCTAATACAGTATTAAACTCCATATCTTTAATGCAATCGTATATCCAAGGAAGAATTTTTCTCTTACTGCCTTGGTATCTTGTTGTAGGAAAGTTTTTTATTTCTTCTTGTAAGTTCATACCAATGTACATTTAATCTGCTTCTTCCATTATCATTTAGTACCCAATCAAAACTATTCCTTTCAACGGCAACTGCAACCTGCCATTAATATATAACGTTTCAAAGAACTGAAAAATCTTTGAAAAGTCATCATTTCCTCTGTAATCGTTGCGAACAGCCAATATCAAATAATCAACACTCGGCATCATACAAGCCTGAAATACATCTTTGAGAAATTGATTATTTACATATGCTCGCCCCGCCTCAACTTCTAATACAATTTTCCCATCGGCACTTACAGCATCGGCATCGAAAAATTTATCAATTCGATTATTTAAACTGAATAAAACAGGGATTTTTATTTTGTCGTTTTGTGCTTTACTTTCTTCAACTTGAAAACCAATCTTTTTTAAATCTTCCGAAATAACTTTTAAAACGCCGTCACTACTTAGGTTTTGTTCGGGCGACTTTATAGCATCATAATTCTTCTGAAAGCAATCAATAACTGCTTCTACTTCTGCTTTTATGCCAAATGAACGAGGGAATAATTGGTATCTTAACATAATTTACGCTGCTTTAAGTTCATATTTATAAGTCATCCAAAAATCGGGAAACACTTCTAAATCTTCCATACATTGAAGTTTTGCAGCTTCCTTTTTTGTCATATATCTACCTTTTTCTCCTTTTGGGGTTTCAACCCAAGGGAAAATAGGAATTTGCGTTGTTGTTAAAACCAAAGCTGGCGAAAATGTCGGTTTTTTTACTCTAATGCCCGAAGGGCGAAACTGAACAATTTTATCGTTTATTGTAGGTTGTTCTTTGCTTCCACAATTCCACTCAAATTTTTGGTGACTGTTTTCAAAATCTTTGATTTTGTGAATCCAAGTATCAATCCAAGATTTATTTTTATCGTAATATTCTCTATTCAAGCGAATAAATTGTTTTTTCCAATCAGGGAAATTTTTATTTTTATCCGATTTAGTCGGGTCTGCATATATTGGCAAGCAACTAAAATAATCGTCTCTTGAATTTCCTGTTATTTCTTCTCCGAATTTTCCTTTTCGTCCTACTAATTCACTGTTTTTTTGCAAATGGGGTGCAATTTTTTCGTACTTATAAGTCGCCCCAAACTCCATAGCCCAAATTGGAAAAGTTGGCAACTCTGCTTTATTTTTGATAATTAAGTCTAAAAATTCTTGCCAAACTTTTAAATGTTTTCGAGTAACATCTCGTAAAGTCATATAATCGGTATCATCTGAAACAATTATATCGTTAATATTGCATTCCGGTCGCTCTGTATGGTCGGGAAATTGGAAGTTTTTTAAGCCCCCTTTTGATTTTAACCTACCTACAATGTAAATGCGAGTGCGGTGTTGGGGTATGCCAAAATAATGCGGGGAAATAATATCGTCTTTTGTTTCGTACAAAGTTTCGAGTGCTTTTTTTATCACTTTGTAAGTATTTCCGTTATCGTGAGATTTTAGATTCGGTACATTTTCAAGAAAAACAAACTCAGGTTTATGATATTTCAAAATTTCCATAATCTTGTAAAAAAGATTTCCCCTTTCTTTTTCATCATCGAAACCTTGCTGAGAGCCTGCTTGCGAAAATGGTTGGCAGGGGAAGCCTGCGCACAAAACATCATGTGCAGGTATTTTTTTTATATTGACCTCGTTTATGTCGCCTGCACATTCCAAATTGTGATTGATTTTGTAAAGTTCTCGCAATTCGGGTACAAGTTCGCTGGCAAAAACGCACTTATGCCCTAACTTTTGAAGGGCTAAATGGAACCCACCAAGTCCCGCGAAAAGGTCAATAAATTTTAGTCCTCTTGCCATACTTTACAATCTTTCTGTTACAATGGTTAATACCGTATTTGCGGATTTCTCTCCTTTAATCACATCATAAACTTGGTCAGCAAGCCATAATGTCAAAAGTTCATTTTGGTTGGCTTTCAACAGTTTTGCAATAATTTGAACTTGCTCACGTTTGACACGTCGCTCTCCTTTCTCTATTTTGCAATAGGTCGCCGTATCAATCTCCAACGCAGCAGCAAATTGTCTTTGAGGCATTTGGCATTCCTCTCGCAATTGTTTTATTCGCTCTATAAACATTTTGTTTGTTTTATTACAGTCCTGACAATTTTTAGCAAAAATACAATTTTTATCTGAATTGAAACTTTTTTCTTTTCAAAAATTTTCAACAAATCTGACAAGGAACACAATGAAGAATCGGAAAAAAACATTACTTTTGCAACAATTAACAAATAAATATCACTTGATATGAAACAAATAAAAACAATTTTAACAATGATCCTGTTGGTTGTATTAGCAGGATGTGGAGGAGATAAACAATCTCTTATCACGGTGGATGTTACGAAAAGTTATCCCAAAAAGGAACTCATCCTTCAGGATTTTATGGATGTGGAATACATCCCGTTAGAAACTTCAGACACATTTCTTACGCAAGGTGTAGTGAGCTCCATAGGAAATGATTACATTTTGGTAAGAAACCGGGTTAATGATGGGGAACTTTTTATTTTTGACAGAAAAACCGGTAAAGGCGTAAGGAAGATTAACCGAAAAGGGCAAGGTCCGGAAGAATATGAAAACCTTTCAGGGGGGGTGAGGATTGTACTTGATGAAGCCAATGGGGAAATGTTCGTTAAGTCGTCAAAGAAAATTCATGTATACGATTTATATGGAAACTTCAAACGAAGTTTCCTGTCTTCACATACAGACATATTTGATTATGATAAAGATAATTTGATTGGCTATGATATGTCCGACTATTATAAAAGAGGAGAAGATAGAAAAAAAGCTTATCATGTTATCCTCTCAAAACAGGATGGCAGTACTACCCGAGAAATTTTTATTCCATTTGAAACGATACATACGCCAATTGTGAGCAAGAGTGGTGGAATTGCGTCAACGGGTGAATTTTCCCAAATAATTCCAAATCAAAGTAAATGGATTCTTGCGGATACGTCATCCGATACATTGTATACGTATTCGCAGAATAATAAATTAAACCCTTTTCTTGTAAGAACCCCCTCCACATACGCCATGAATCCTGAAATTTATCTTTCTATAATGGCTCTTACCGACAGTTATATTTTTATGAAAACGGTTAAAAATGATTTTGACTTTGAAACGGGTAGAGGATTCAATGTGAACGCACTTATGTACGACAGGAAAGAAAATGCCATATTTGAATATGCCATTTACAATGATGACTATACAGAAAGAAGACCATTATTAAGTATGATGTGGTGGCCTTATAATCATGAAATAGCAGCCTGTATAATTTTAGAGGCATATCAACTCGTTGAAGATTACCAAAAAGGGATATTGAAAGGCAAATTGAAAGAGATAGCCGCCAAATTGGATGCAGAGGATAATCCGGTGATTATGCTGGTGAAACAGAAAAAATAATTGTTTTAGTGTTCTGTTATCTATAAAATGATGTGTTGTTTTTTTGCAACAATCCTGCATACAGCATATTGTCAACTTAACATTAGAATATCACCTTCAAAACTTTATCGCCTGATTGTATGATATAAATGCCTCTCTCTATCCCAGTGAGAGAGAGGACAGCCACCTCACTTTCTGCGAGAACAGGAGAGGAACTTTGATATACGACTTCTCCTGAAACGGAATATACGCTCCATGGTTCACCTGCGGTCAATCCGCTGACATACAACATTCCATCTTGTTTCCATGCTTTCAAATCAGTTGCCTGCGAAACGGCAGGAATGGAAGTTGGCCCATCAAAACGCAAGATTAATGCGCCAACCGCCGAAATGGTTTTTGTTGCTCCGCCGGATACGTCTGTCCACTTTAAGCTGTACGCTAAACCGCCGATTCCGGATGCCGGCACGGTTCCGCCGCCGCTAATGACTGCCATTT
>Ga0209629_10004389_pt1 | contig 10420 bp, 9 predicted proteins | sample TergutCu122P5_FD_187286 | JGI IMG/M metagenome (GOLD analysis project Ga0209629, IMG submission 187286) | Cubitermes ugandensis P5 segment gut microbial communities from Kakamega Forest, Kenya - Cu122 P5 (SPAdes) (version 2) | ecosystem: Host-associated > Arthropoda: Insects > Digestive system >... | reverse complement strand
TTTCTTCGTCCTGTAATTGGGCTTCAATTAAAGAAATTTTCTTAAAGAGGTCAAGTTGTTGAAACAATGTATTACGCAGTTTATCATTTTTTTCTTCATTTGAGTTATTTGAAAACCCATTCGTATATTCTTCCGTTTTTTTGACCATCTCTTTTAACTGATTAATTTGTTGTGTGGCGATGAATAACGCTTTTATGTTTTGAGAACGATGGCGGAAAAAAAAGAAACATAAAACGCAAATAACTAATAGCAAGGAAATAGAAATCCATAATCGTTCAATAACTAATTTTTTATTTTGATTTTCAAGCAATTCATAATTATACTTTTTTTGAACATCCAGATAATTTGCTTTTTGTCTCTCACCGTTAATAGAAGATGCACAATCTGTATATTTCTTGTAATGTTCTAAACTTGCTTTATAATTTCCATTTTTTTCATTCATCAACGACAGATAGAAGTAAATATTTTCCAACAATGCTTTATCCTCTATTTTTTGAGCCAGTTCCATTGCCCGTAAAATATAAAAACTTGATGAATCCGGACTACTGTTAGCATACGCCCTTGCCAAATTCAGGTTGATTTTTGCCATTTGAATTGTATCTTTAATATATTTTTGTGCTTCAATCAATTTTATTTTTGCTTCGTCGTTTTTATCCAACAGCAAGAAGGTTGCGCCCATATTTTGAAGAATATAAGCTCTTTCATCTGAATCGTTGTAATTGATTGCTTTAGATAAAGCGCTGTTGAAATAGAAAAATGCGCTGTCGATATTATTTTTAATTATATAATTGGCTCCGATAAAATCTAACGCCATAATTTCTTTTTTATGACCGCCTTTATCCCTTTTTTGATTTTCGATTGATAACTTGAATTTGCCAATAGCCTCATCATATAGTCCCTTCTGATAATAATATTGTATTGAATAAAACCGGTAAGAGAAGATTCTTTCGCAGCTATAGCAATAGATTCTGATTCGAGAAAACAATTCAGCGCTTCTTGGGGCTTTTGCAGAGCTTCCAGCGCCCGACCGGAATAAAACGTGGCTAATGCCAGATGTTTTAAATCATTCTTGTTCCTGAAATAATCCTTTGCTTTGAAAATCAAGCTGTCTTTTGAAATATCTTTTTCGGTTTTATACTTGGATTCAACCGAGAGCAAAAAATATTTTGCCTGTTGTCCTTCGTTCAATTCGTATGGATTATCGATTGAATCCAAAAGAAGGAAAGCGCTGTCAGGATATTGTTCCACTATATCTTCAACAGATTGAAGAACTGCATCTGCCTTTTTAGAATCCGGATTGCAAGATGAAAGAGTAATAAAATAAAACAAGACAACATAAAAACCAAAATACATTGGATAAGAAAAGGAGAAATGTCTTTTCATATATATGACTTTGAGATTTAAAATTAATGGAATTTCACAAAATATTTTTCTCATAATTCTACTTTGTAATTAATAATTCAATTTGAATTGACAAAATTAATAATTTTATCAAAAAACAGCAAAAAAATGTATAAATATTTTATTGAGAAAATAACTGGGCATCTCAATGCCGGAGACACGCCCGACTCACATTACATTTTTAGAACAAACTATAAATAAACATGTTGCAACCTTGCGCAACTGACCCTTGCAACCTACCGCAAGGTTGAAGCCCAAAGAATAGGGAGTTGGAGTTCAAGTTATGGTAGGTCGAAAGGGTTAGTCATAACAAAAAGGCGTTATGGCGAGGAGGGGGCGAGGTATTCCGTAGGAATACACAGTTCGGTAGAAAAAAGGAACACCCCACCACGCCCCGCATGCCGTCAGGTATGCGACCAGCAGGGTGTAACAAGGTTGCATTCCTACGGAATGCTCGCAACAGGTTGGGATACAAATTCTACCAAGCTGTATTCCCTACGGGAATGGAAAAATAGGAATGAATTTATTTGCAAGGCAGGAGCCTTGTTTCTAATACGACGAAAGAGTCCTTGGTGGAAAACTTGCCATATCAGTCAACGCATAAGAAAACCGTAGAGTGTAATTACCTTAGGCTAAAAGCAAGCGTCCATTTTCTTTTCCAATTCCAGCAGTTTTATTTTATTATCCAAACCGCTTGCGTATCCGCCTAATCCGCCGTTTGCAGCGATGACGCGATGGCAGGGAATAATGATGGCAATCGGATTTTTACCATTCGCCGAACCTACAGCGCGACAGGCTTTCGGATGTCCAATGGCTTTTGCTTCCTGAGAATAACTGATGGTTTGACCGTAGGGAATTTCTTGCAATTGTTTCCAAACGGTTTGTTGGAAAGGAGTTCCTTTGGGCGACAAAGGCAGGTCGAATGTTTTCCGTTTGCCTGCAAAATATTCATCCAATTGTTTGCAGGTTTCTTTTATTAATGGATTATCTGAACTTTGCTGTTTAGTGGATACATTTTTAAGTATATCTAATCCGGTAATAGCCTTGCCATCGGTTTTTATTTCCAAAATCCCAACAGGCGATTGATAATGATGTATATTCATAAATATTTACAATTCATAACTCATAACTCATAATTCATAACTCATTCCTTCACTTTTTCCTTGTAATAATTCCACCGTTCGATAACGTTCTGGACATAGCTGATTGTTTCTGAGCCTCTGAAATATCCTGATTTACATACAGGATCGTTGTAATATTCCGGCTGATTTTTCAGTTTCAGATATTCTTCCACATCGTTCCATTCTCCGGTATTTTTCCCGTATTTTGCAGTTAAAGCCTGCGCATCCAGAATATGTCCGGGACCCGCATTATAAGAGGCAACAATGAATTTGATCCGTTCTTCTTCATTTTCAATCGATGCAAACATACGGTTCAGTCTTTTAATGAATCCGGTAGCCGCCTTGATATTTTGTTCCGGATCGTTGATTTGGTCGGCGGGTACTCCGAAAGTTTCCGCTGTTTTAGGCATTAAGCCCATGAGTCCTGCTGCGCCTGCCCACGATACCCGATCGGTGAAAAAGCGGGATTCCTGATAGGAAACGGAAGCTAACAAACGCCAATCCCAATCGATTTGCCTCGCATACTTTTTGAAAAAAGGATCGAAGGGGGAGATTTCATGATGACTGATTGTTGACGCCGGTTCGTCTCCGGGCATCTTGCTCATTTCAAAATAGCGCTTGATAATTTGTTTATAGCGCGGTGCATTTTGGTTCTGCTCAAACCATTTATCAATAGCAGCGGCTAATCCGGGATTTGTTTTTCGGACTGCCCAGGAAGAACGTTGCGGATGACCGACTTTCAAAGCGATATGGATGTTGTTGTAATACGTTTTATTGAGTTTTGCCATGTCGGCATCGCTTATGGTGAAGGGAATTTCGCCTTTAGAAACCATTTCAATCAAATCCTCAACCGTAACAGTGTCTTTTTCAATAGTTTGAATTTGGATACCACCTCCCAGTTCATCGTTGAGATTTTTCAACCGGCGATAGTATTTACTGTCGTGAATGACCCATACGTCTTTCCCAATCAACCCTGTGACATCTTTTATCAGGCTGTCGCCTTTATTTGCCCGCTGAACTAAAACCTGCTCATTAATTACTTCACGTCCGCAATACAGGACTTGTTCTTTTCCTTCATTGGTTATGGGAATATTGTAAGCAATCAGATCGCCTTCGCCTTTCTGTAACATTTCCGTGAGTTTTGTTTCATTTTCAGCTAAATGAATGTTCACTTTCAAATGAAAACTGTCGGCAAAATCGCTTAGCAACTCATATTCATAACCTTTGGGTTCCCCTTTATAAATAAAGTAAGACATCGAACCGGACAGGGTCAATACATCAATTGTTCCTTTCTGAAGAATTTGAGAAAAATCGTCAACCGGCGCGGAATTATCTTTTTTGAAATGGCATGAAGTTACAGTAAGTGAAAAGAGGGAAAGGAACAAAAAGGTTGTCATCCCGTCATTGCGAACGGAGTGAAGCAATCCAGCATATCGTTTTTTACTGGATTGCTTCGGGCTATCGCCCTCGCAATGACGTTTTGCATCAGTAGATTCCATACATTAAACAATCCAATAGAATAGGAATATTTTCCGGTTTCACGCCGGCTTGTAGCAAATTGGGAACGTCTGCCGAAAACGATTCAAGAAATTTTTCGAACGACCCGCCTGGTGCATTCAAAGCCTGATGATAGAGATTCAGCGCTTCTTTGTTGTTTCCCATCACTAAGCAGACATGCCCTGCATTGAGATAGTCTATGGCATTGGGATTATTCTCCAATATCTTTGTATAATAATCCGTTGCTTCTTCATATTTTCCGGTCAGGAAAGAGCACCAGGCAATCGGTCGCCACGCTTTTTCCTTGTTGTTACTCAAATATTCTACCTTGAAATAACATTTCAGCGCTTCGGAATAATCTTTCAATTCCAAATAACAATGCCCAATCTGGAGCTGAATGGATAAATTATCTGGACTCAGGGTGGCGGCTTTCCGATAATATTCCAGCGCATTCTGCGGCTGTTTCAACGCACGGTAGCAATGCGCCAGCTTTTTGATAGTCCACGAATGATTGGAATTTATCAAGTCTGCTTTTAAATATTCTTTCAAAGCTTCTTCTAATTTCCCCTGCATTTGCAGGCAATAGCCTTTTTTCTGAAGAAAGGTTTCATCGTCTGGATTGTCTTGCAGCAACCGGTCAAAAATTTCGATAGCTTCCGTAAAATGATTCCGTTGAAAATAATATTCTCCGATTATCGTGAGACTTTCCTTATCTGAAATAAATTGAGTAATTGCCGGTACATTGTAAAATTCGGGCTTTATTTCAAAAATATCATCGAAATCGCGGCAACGGAAAAACAGTTTATAGAAACGATACAAATCCTGAATATACTGGCGGGCAGCCGGATGGATTTTATTGACAGGGTTGTCGGGCATTTCTTCTTTGAGGATTTCCTGAATAGCTTCTGCATTGGCGGAAAATTGCCCCACCATTGAATTTTTATAATCCTCAGGCATTTGCAAAACGCTTAAATAAAAAGAATACTTGTCGGAATTGCATAATAAATTGGATTTAAACAGAATTTTCAAAAAGTCAGAAACCGGCAAATTGTCTAAAGCTGAAGAATTTGGAATAAAAGGAACAAACCAGTTTTGTATTTTCTGGAAAAAAGGAAAACTTTTCAGATGAAGAAAAGATGAGAGCATGACGTCTGCACCTTCCAATTGCAGTTCGGAAAATTCCTGTAAGCGATCGCTCAAGCCGGATTCTTCAATGAGATTTTGCCATTCGGGATTTTTTTCATCGAAACCTGTTTCGCCGAATAATTCGTCTAAACGGATTTTATTATTCAGTTTCGGACTGATTTTCATCATGCCGGGGATAATTTCTTCCGTCATGATGCGGGTAATTTTTTCAGTTTCCCTGCTGAGAATAAATTGTTGGATAATATAACGGATATCTTTGATGAACTGCTTCTGTTCTGCCAAGTGCTGTAACCGGTTGTTTATACTTGGATAAAGATACAATCGTTTATCGTAGCGGCGCAGGAAAATGAGTAAACCGGTCAATGCCCGCTGGCGAAGCTCTTCCTGTTCGTTTTCGCAGGTATCTAATAAAACCTGCGCTTTCCGCTCATCGAAAATTTCTTCGAGATTAAGCGTTATCGCTGAAATAATCAGGCATTGCGAAGGAAGCGTGTAAAGTTTGCTATTCAATACTTGCAGCCATTGTTTTTGCTCGTCGGATTTCCACAAATTACTTAGCCAAATTTTGCGAAACAGTTTATCCTCAATTTTTTCTTTTTCTTCTTCAATCTTTTGCAGATTTTTTCTTTTATCTTCCCCATCCTCCATTAAGTCGATCAGAGCGCTTTTCCCAATCCAGTCATCCATTGCGGTGATGAGTTGCTCCGTCGTTTCCGGAACATAAAAAGCGAGCGATTTATGATTTTCATAAGGATACGACCAAAGTTGTTGTGTTTTAGTTTCAAACACTGTTTGGTCTGCCAATTGGTAAACCAAACGGAGTAAATCCGTATAAATTTTTTCCTGTTTGGGGTCGTTAACGCCTTCCGATAAATAAAGCAACATCCGCTTATAATTATCTTCCCACTCGGAAAGATTCTCTTTTAACTGCCAGGTTGATAAATTATTTAAAAGGAGATTTACTCTGTCAAATACTTCTTTTAACCGCTTTTGCTCTAAAGCTTCAGTTAGTTTTTGAAAAAAGGACTTTAATTCTTGTTTATTCATATAAGCGCATTAATATCAAGCAAACTGTTGTAATAAAAATTTTTGTTTTCATAATTTGTTGAATATTTTCTACAAAAGTAAATCCTTATTTCAGTACTTGCAAATTTTCTTCGATTTACTTTTATATAAAATTTTCTTAAATGTAACATTGGGTACGTTATTTCCATTCAAATCGTTTTATTTTTGTAAACGATTTAATAATAACAAATATGGAAAATGATTTAAATGCAACTGTTGGAGAAATTGTAACTAAAGATTTCAGAACGGCTTCCGTTTTTTCGGAATATGGTATCGACTTTTGCTGTGGAGGAAATAAAACCCTGCAAAAAGCCTGTGAAGAAAAATCGGTAAATGTATCTGAACTGCAAGAGAAATTGAATGAAGTAGCTCAAAGCAAAGTTGGAAACAACCTTGATTTCAATTCATGGGATCTCGACTTATTAGCAGATTATATTGAAAAGACTTACCACCGGTATATCAAGGAAAAAACGCCGGTTATTCTGCAATATTTAGAGAAAATACGGGAAGTGCACGGAGCGCATCATCCCGAGTTATCAGAGATTTACAATCTGTTTTCACATTCCGCTATGGACCTGGGAATGCACCTGCAAAAGGAAGAACGGATTCTGTTTCCGATGATTCGACAATTAGCGGAAGATAAAAATTCCGGTCAGGGGACTGAACTTGGGCATTGCGGAACTATTGAAAATCCAATTTCTGTGATGATGAGTGAACATGTAACGGAAGGAGCGCGATTCGAGAAAATATCGGAATTATCGCACGGATATGCGATTCCTCCCGACGGATGCAACACTTACCACGCTGCCTATACCTTGCTTGCCGAGTTTGAGCAAAATCTGCATAAACACATTCATTTAGAAAATAATATCTTGTTTCCCAAGGCAATCAAGTTGGAGCAATCGCTGTTTGCATGATGAGAATAGTTATGAATAAGGTTGGCGGGATATATATCTTAGTAGCAACGAATTATATCACCAGATTTTCAAACCTTATTTATATCGCAACATTCAAAACCAATACACCCAGCAGTCCGACTACTGATACAATTATTTCCATGATTGACCATGAACGCAGGGTGTCTTTTACGCTCAGGTTGAAATATTCTTTGAACATCCAGAATCCGGAGTCGTTGACATGAGAAAACAACAGACTTCCGGCGCCTAACGATAAAACCATCAAGTTCGGATTGATACCGCTTTGAGTAACCAATGGCATGATTACTCCTGCCGCAGTCAGCGCCGAGACAGTTGCAGAACCGATACAGATTCTGATAATTCCTGCTATCAACCAGCCAAGTATCAATGGATGAACCGGCAGTTTTTCCATCGCATTGGCAAGAGCCATGCTTACACCGCTCGTTTCCATTACTTCCTTGAAAATTCCGGAGCCTGCAATAATTAGTAAAATTATTGAAATATCTTTTACCGCATCTGTATAAATCGTCATAATTTTTTTAATATTACGTCCTTGCCGGATTCCCAATGTGTAAGTTGCAACGATTAAAGACAGAAGCATGACGATAGAAGGATCGCTGAATAAAGACAAAATGCCCGGTTTCTGTTCTTTTAAGGTTGGAAAGAGATAAGGAATCGCCGTTACAAGAATTAACAATAATACCGGCAGGATTGCGCTGAAAAAACTGTTCGTTTTACTGGGTTTATTCTGATTTGAATTATTCTCTAAATTGCTTGTATCAAATAATTTCAATGGACCTGTTTTTATATTTTTCAATGTTCTACTGAAGACAGGTCCTGCAAGGATGACAGCAGGAATGGCAACCACAATGCCCATTATCAAAGTCTTGCCCATATCGGCATGGAGCATGGAAACTAATGCTACAGGCGACGGATGCGGCGGAAGAAATCCATGCGTTACCGACATGGAAGCCAACATCGGCAGTCCGATATATACGGCTGGAAATTTATATTGATAAACTACCGAAAAAATGATCGGTACAAATAAAACAAAACCCACATTGTAAAATAACGGAATACCAACAATAAACCCGGTTATCATCAATCCCCACTGCATATTTTTAATACCCATGACATTAGCCATCACTTCCGCAATCTTTTGAGCTGCGCCGCTTTCTGCAACCAATTTACCAAGCATTGCTCCGAAAACAATCGTTAAAGTCAAACTGCCCAGCATATTCCCTATTCCTTTTTCAACAACGGAAGGTATCTTCCCTAAAGGTATTCCGAGAAAAATCGCCAATAGTATAGAAACAATAACCAACGACAAGAAAGCATCTACTTTGAAATAGGAAATAAGCAGAATCAATAATAACAGGCAAAAGAAGATGAGAGCGAAAATCATATATGCAATTGTGAGTTAAGTGTTAGCTGTATTCCATTTTGAAATCAGTTTGTCATTCAGAATAATATTAAACACCTGATCCCGCAGGTTGCGAGCGACAGGTATTTCATAATCGGCAATATGCAGCATATTTCCTTCGATAGATTGAATGTGTTTGGTATTAACGATATACGACCGATGTACTTGCAGGAATTGATTGCAGGGAAGAGATTCTGAGAAAAGTTTCAGCGTGAAATATACCACTTCTTTGGACGAAGTCGTAAATACATTGACGTAGTTTTCCATACTTTCGATGAATAGAATTTCTTCTAAAAATATCTTTTTCAGTTGTTTATCGCTTTTCACAAAAATGTATTCGCTTGTGTTTTTCCCCGATTCTTTTTCCAACAAATGGTAAATTTTATCTACCGATTTCATAAATCGCTCGAAAGAAATCGGCTTGAGGAGGTAGTCCACCACGTCGAGTTCGTAGCCTTTGAGGGCGTATTTCTCATAAGCAGAGGTAATAATCACTTTCGGTGGATTTTGAATACTCGACAATAAATCTAAGCCTGATAAGTAAGGCATTTCAATATCGAGAAAAAGCAAATCGGGCTGTTCGGTTTTCAGCAGATTGTTTAACTGCAAAGCATCTTCGCATTCGCCAATCAGCGAAAGATACTCTATTTTTTCGATATAACCGCAAAGTCCTTTTCGGGCAATCGGTTCATCGTCGGTTACTATACATTTAATTTTCATTGGTTAGTAATAAATTAAAAATAAATCAATTTTTCAAACATCCAATCGGAACAATTAAAACGCCGTCTTTTCTGCGATACGCAAATTGTCCGCCGGTTAATACAAGTAAAAATGAAGGCTCGCGCATTTTGTCTGTGTTAATCCTTTCTTTCAATTTTAACAAATTACCTGCCGCCTGTTCGATTTGTTTGTTTCCTAATTTTACTTCTATAGCGCCCCAACGACCATCACGCAGTTGGACAATCATATCTGCTTCCAGCCCGTTTTTATCGCGATAATGGAACACATCTCCATCGTTTCGTTGTGCATAAACGCGAACATCACGCGCACACAACGCTTCAAACAGGAAACCGAAATATTCAAAATCCTTCAAAACCGCTGCCGGATTGATTCGCATAACAGCCGTAGCAATGGAAGGATCAACAAAATGCCGTTTCGACGAGGAGCGTATGGCTGTTTTTGAACGCAACGAGGGCGACCATGCAGGCATATCTTCTACTACGAAAATTCTCCGTAAAGCATTGTAATACATTGCAAAAGTTTTATCAGAAATGCTTTCTTCCGTACTTTCCATATCCTTTAATATAGTTTGGACAGAAGCCTGTGTCGCAATATTTCGGGCAAGCGAGCGTAGAAGCAACCGGACACGATTGGGATTTTTCTCTACGCCATCAACCTGCGAAATATCCTGATTGATAATTGCTTCAACATAATCCACAGACATTCGCAAAGCCGTTGTATCTGCCTTGTTAATTGTTGCGGGAAATCCGCCTCTGCACAAGGCAAAAGCGATTTGCTCTATACTTAATTCGGATATACCTTCAATTTCGTGTTTTCCATCAAACAAATCGGCAAGCGAAACTGTTCCGTTCGATTCTTTAGACTCAAACAAACTCATTGGACGCATCAAAATCCTCGCAAAACGACCTGTTCCTGTGTGAGCCGTTACATTGTCGGCAGGGGTAGCGGAACCTGTCAAAATAAATTGTCCGGGCATGCCTCGTTTATCTACTTCAAAGCGCACTGCGTCCCAAAGAACAGGCGACATTTGCCATTCGTCAATCAGACGCGGACTCTCGCCTTGCAACAATAATGAGGGCTTTGTATCTGCCATTTCCCTGTAAGAACTT
>Ga0209629_10004387_pt1 | contig 10422 bp, 9 predicted proteins | sample TergutCu122P5_FD_187286 | JGI IMG/M metagenome (GOLD analysis project Ga0209629, IMG submission 187286) | Cubitermes ugandensis P5 segment gut microbial communities from Kakamega Forest, Kenya - Cu122 P5 (SPAdes) (version 2) | ecosystem: Host-associated > Arthropoda: Insects > Digestive system >... | reverse complement strand
TGCAGGGAATTTCTTGACTAGCTGCAGAACCAGTTAGCTTCTCAAGAAGGACTCTGCTCCATAGAGTAAGTGAGTAAGTATGGATGAAATATTGCATGGATGTTCAAATTCTGCCAGCTGACTGACCTATTTTTCTTCACTAGCTGTGAATAAGTCAGGGCAAAATACAAGGAATGAATAATTCACTAGCACTGTAGGTTTTTTCCCCTCTTTCTTTTCTCTCCCCCCCCAATCTGAATTTACACAGTAGGGCACTTGAAAATCATCAGGTCTTAATTTGATGAGTTTCAACCATGATTCTTAAAAAAAGTTTATACAATGGTATGATGTATTCAAGAATGATAGCAGTGTCAGTGACATGTTAAATTGAGATGTGAACATTGCAATGTAGGGGTTATTACTCTTGCTTCTTAAATCCTCTCCTTCAGTCTTAACGTGACTGGCTAGCATGTCTGAGGTTTCTTGTGGCTTTTGTCATCATTCCCTTCAGCCCAGTGTTGGAAAAGAACCTTAAAACAGGTCATGACAGTTTTGCTGTCAGATCCATTCAATTCATATAATTGCAATTCATGTAAAGTGCCGATTGGCTTCAGCATGTTTGTCTGTCCATGTGTATCAACTTGGCTTCCACTGGACAGATTTGTTTCAAATTTGATGTTTCAGACTTCTGTGAAAATCTGGTAAAATCCAAATTTCCTTCAAATCAAATAAATATGAGGCACATTACATTAAGACCTGTATACATTTATATTGCTCAGAGCAGTAAAAAATATTTTGTAGCTCAACAACACTGTATAGGGAACACGTGGCATTTCCATGGCAGTAGGCATCAGTTTTATGTTGTTGACAGTGACATGTCTCAAAAATGCAAAGGGAACACATTGTGTTTTGTGGCAAAACTCAACATTTTGTATTGTTCGCGATGATGTGTAGCTCATCCATACAAAGGGAACACATTTTTGCATTTTCATGGCAACAGTTTTCTTATTATACTACTGTTGACTGACATGTAGCTCACCATTACACACAATGAATTTTTTTTTTATGGCAGCAGTGGCTAGGTGAACAGACCACATTGTTACAGTGTTTGTACAGTGCCTGTATTATGTGATTTCATCCACATGGTCTTCTTACCGTTTGATACTGTTGGTAATACGTTGTTAAATAATGCCAAAAATTGTCTATTTACTTAATAACTGTTATATTCAAACTCACAAACATGTGACTGATGTTTAAAAATATGTCTTTATTTATTCATTCTGTGGCCTTCTTTTCTTTCTAGGTGCACTGATTTTACTGTTCAAGATAAAACTTTCGACCATCCACCAGTATATAATTATAAGGAGGATCCTTACATGCAGTTAGAAGGAAAGAGTCACTTACCAGATATAGTAATTCAAGGAGTTTTAATGGGGCTATATGGGAACTTTCAGTGATATCAGATCAGAAACTGGGGATTGCTAAAACATTTTTTGTAGCTATACATTATGGCTCAATTGAAAGTCCTGCAGGTATTTATTTTCACATGTGTGTGGGTGCTGTATGCAGCAACATATCTGGTACGTAAACCACTGGGAGCATTAAAAGTGGGTATGAAAGATGATCTGGGGTTCAGCCAGGTGCAACTTGGCTGTCTTGATACAGCAATGTTATTGCCATATTCTCTGGCACAGATGGTACTTGGGTCAACTGCTGATCACGTGGGACCTCGTTATACTGTGACCATATGCCTAGGTATCGCTGGAATCAGTATGTTTTCTTTTGGGTCTTGGGATAATTTTGGAATTCTTTTGTTCTTGATCTTTATTAATGGAGCAGCTCAGGGTCCAGTGTGGCCTGCTTGTTGCAAGTGTATATCAGCTTGGTTTTCTGACCATCAACTTAATTCTGTGTTTGGCTTTATAAATACATCAGCATATGGTGGAAGCATTATTGCATCTGGACTGGCGGGGTACATTTACAGTGCATATGGCTGGCGCTTTGTGTACTGTCCTTTATCTGTGGTTGTAATGTTGCTAGCTGTAGTGACATGGCTGGTGTTAAAAATGCCAAAGGAGTGTGAAGTTATAATACCAGGCAAAGTGCCAGTGGAAGAAAAAACAGCAGCATCTAACAAGACAACTTCATTTTTTGCATTATGGCGTTTGCCTGTGGTAATGGAATTGGCAGTGACGATGTTGTGTATTAAGGTAGTGCGCTATTTTATCTACCTGTGGTTTCCTGTTTATGTGATGAAGGAACTGAATCAATCGGCAGCTAATACAGGGTTACTGGTGTCCCTTTTTGATGTTGGTGGAATTGTAGGTAGTGTGCTGCTTGGAATGGCAGCCGATCGTTACAACTCCCTTGTGCTTACACTACTTGCAATGATTGCTGGAACAGGTGGTTTTCTCCTCTTTACATTAACTTCTACCTGGGGAATCATATATAATTCTGTCATACTAATTGTTGGTGGTGCCTGTGTGTGTGGTTTGGATGCACTGCTTGGTGGCTCAGTGGCAGTAAAGATTGGTGAGAAGGATGGTGGTAATGTTGGTGCAGCAGTTGCTGGACTGATAAATGGCTTTGGCAGCATGGGAGCTGTAATCCAAGGCCCACTGATAGGATTTGTTTCAGATATGTACGGCTGGAACTCTGTCTTCTTGTTAATTGTAGGTTTGCTGTCACTTAGTTCCTTTTTAATTCAGAGAGCAATTTACATAGAGAGAAGACAAGTTATGATGCAAACAGAAAACTGTGTTACAGTTCATTGAATTTATGGGATAGTGTTCACTGTCTCAGCTTTCTAATACTGACATCCAGGTGTCCATTTTTTATAATTACAGTAGAACCCCAGTTTAAGATTTGTCTGGGGGGGACAAAGTGTTTATGCCCGATATCACAATCTTAATTGGGGGTTGTGTCAAAATCAAAATTATTGCTGTGGTTATAGAAACATACTCACCCTGAATTTAAACCTAATATTGATTTTCTTAAGTATATTTTATGTTTATTTTATGGGACACAAAAGGGAAAAAACTTGAAAAGCAACTGCAATTAGGTTTTATAACTGCAAGGACATTTTCTGTCAGTGTGGTGTGTGTTAGTCCATCACAAGGTAGTTTGCATTCATTATCAACGGTGTTCAGATAGAAAGGTGCGTATACATAAATGGCTTCTGCCATAGGCTTCCTAACGAATTACACACACACAAGCACTTGAGAATCATTAGTACACCGCTGTGATATTTGGCAATTGGTTCTCATACTCCACTTCCATTATGCATAATCATGGCATTATTTACGCAATCCAAATTCCAGAGTTGTCAATGCATATCCTAAATTGATGTTCCAAAAATTGTAGGAACTGAACTGTTATGTCTGAAATTCAAGAAAAACCTAAAATTGAGCAAAATTATACTTCAGTATATGGGGTTTTGGCTGGGACCACAAAATTGAACCTGTAATGCTGAAAAATCTTAAATTGAGACACCTTCAATTGGAATTGTACTGTATTATTATCAACTTTTTTGGTAACATGTGACTGATTTGTGTTCAGTGTCTGTTTCTTAGCTATAAAAGATTTACTGTCATATTACTTCATTCTTTGGACCTGGTTCTTAAATTCAAAGAACCAGTATTAGGGATTCATGCAGCAGATGCCATTACTAGGAAATGAGTGTGTTTGAACTTGGAAGTGAAAAGGATTGAATGAAAAATAAATGGCATGCAGTGTAAGTTAAGAAGCTGCCAACATTTAAATGTATGATGTCTGGTGTAAATGTGTGAGAGTACTGTTGTTTAATTTTTCTTTGGAAGTTCTGTGTTTTAATTCCAGTATTAACTTGATGGAAATTCTGTAATTAATTTATTGTTAAAGACCTTTTGAAATTTTCACTGAAAGAACTATACATGTATACCTAAACCTGTATTACTCATCCATTGAAATATAGAATGATGAAACTAATGCTGAAGTTTTTATTTTTTGTATTTTTATTACCGATTTGTTAGTAACTGTTGGGTTGGTTGATCGCTTTAATTACTAGCCTGCAAAAGGAGATGGCCAATAAGGTACATTTCCATGGAAAACACTGAGCCAGTCATACGTGAGTAGGCTGTCATTGTGGACACAGACTAGACTTTTTATTCATACAGGAGTTCCCAAGGAGGAGAAATTTTAATGGTGGCAAGAATTTAGATTGTCTTATTAGGTAATGACACTTTGTAGCCTTAAGAATATATTTAAGGAGTCAGCTGGCTTCTATTCATTGTACAAGGGCATATTGTAAAAGGTATGTTTTAATCTTTCAGAAAAGCATGAGAAGTTGTGAAAATGCCTTCAGCTACTGCAGAAATTTCTTGTGTCTGCCACAGTACATGCCATTGTACCATAAAAGATGAAACCCTGGGGGAACAAACCTCACAGGGCCCCTGCTCCTTTCCCGAACACATTTAGCAAAATGGCTCCACTATTTGCTTATAGTCTGTGGAAAGTGGTACATCCCCTTCCAGGTATGATTAATTCCCAAGGACTGTCATTGTGCAAGAAGGAAGTACTACAATTAAGAAAAAAGCATTATCTTGTGAGAAACTATAATGTGCGTAATTATCGAAAAGACCGGAGATACAATATTAATGGAAATAGGTCTGTAGGTTTAAGTACACATATATAACAAATTCAGTGGCAGCTGAGAATGTACAGTGGACTGTACTGAGTTATGACAGTTTGAAGGTGAAATTAAGGACCAGAAGTACATAAGGGTTTTAGTGATAAAGTTCACCACACCTACAAGGTAAAACTAAAACTAGTGTTATGTAATCATAATGTACCTCAGTGTCCATTTGTATCTTTTAGTAATGGCGTGTTATTGAAATCGACCTTGACCCTGAAGATGGAGGACACATGTTCTTCCGAAACTTTCGTGTGAATCTGCAGTACTCCAAGGTGCAAGCCAGACTACAACAATCGGAATTTTCACCGCCATGAAAACCTGCTAACCTACATAAGATATTTATATGTAAACAGGTCAGCATGTTTAATTATGAAGCAAGGAATGGATATATGCACATTGTGGCAATTTTATGTGCAAAAATAGAAACATGAAATCCGAAATAGACCCATGTAAATCTTAACGAATGCTGGATATTCAAGCCTGAATCGCGCAGCTATGCGAAACCGATCAAGAGTGAACTACTCAAACGGATGTGAACACCCGTTTTATAAAGTTCACTGGCAAGTGTGAACCTATACTCATGTAACGTGTGTGGTTGCAGAGAGGGAAGCTGGTTGAATAACTGTGATGGTTAAATGCATAACTGAATTTTTCTTTGGTGTAAACAGTTACTATGAATTCTTATACGACTGAATGACTGCTAATTTGTTTGCTGCAGTAGTGTTCAGCAAACGATCCAGTGGCTGCATGTGTCGTAATGACATTATAGTTCTTGAATTGCGCCACTGGGAATGAAATAAGTGATTGGAAGCAGCAACAAAAGCAGTTTTGAAGAGATCCAATAAGGGTAGTGGGAAGGTGTTTTACGTACATATTTACTATTTGAATAATGGAACGAAAACCGTGTGCCGTGGTAGCAAGCTGCACAAGTACCCATCCTCACGAAATAATCAAATGTAATCTTTTGACACGCCTACCAGAATTTCTGTGTAGTTTAAAGTGTGTTTTAAGTACGTTGTTAATGGCTGTTTCTTTTATTTCAGTAATACTGGGCGTTGATGAACTTCCGGAGCCCACAAAATTTGAAGACGGGATCATTGCTTATCCATGGCATATTGATACAAAATATTACACCGCGGATGTGAATTTATGCTCCGTAGAGAAGAAAACTTTGGGTAGTGAGCAGTTTGCCATGTCTGTTGAAGCAGTTGTTATGCATTTTGATAGTAACAAGGTACTTATGAATAAGAGGTGTTTGACAGGTGTTGAATTTAGTAAACGTAATTTTGAAACCCCCAGAGCTCTAGGTGTGGTACCTTGAAAGTCAGTAACAGAAATTCATATAGCATTTTTTTTCCATGCAGACTTGTATTCAGTGATAAATAGAATGTTGGTACAAAGTATAGTAAAATTGCTATCCTTCTCAAAGTTTGTCCATTCAATACTATGCCCAGAATATTTGTAAATGAGTATGCTGCTACATAACAGAGTAGCATTTGCTGAAGTTTTAAGACTTCTCTTAAGTCTATTTTAATGAATTTATTTCATTCTAAAAAGTTTTGGAATCTGGGTCTTTGTGTCTGCCTTTAACATGCTGTGTGGTCGTGTGTTCACTGACATTTTTATATACTAACCAGTAAGGGGAATGATCTCACATCTGTGAAGTAGTGAGTTAGTGAAATAGTAATTTCTATAATTTCTATTACTTATGTCCTTGCAGGTGACTATAGCCCATTTGGTTATTTATGTTTAATTGTAGAATGATGGGTTAACTGCTGTGGAGAGTTGGCTCTCATTCCTGAAAGAGTTTGAGCCAGAAGTGCAAATACTACTGTGTGATAGGTGTCATGAAAACCCATCAACTGGAGTCTGTAGAGTAGCAGGTAACAGATTAGTTAACTTTTTAGCTTTTTATTGTGGAATCTTCTCCTTATTCACTAACTCTTCCCATCTTGTAACATCATTCCATCCGGATCATAAAATTAAGTGCACCATTCATAATCTCGCCATTAACGTACATCTGTAATGCTGTTCTTAGTACTGGTGTTTTCCCCAGTAGATTGAAATATGCTATAGTCAATCCAATCTTTAAAAAAGGAAATAAACAAGAGATTTCTAATTATAGACCAATATCTTTATTAACTTCTTTCTCCAAGATTCTTGAAAAACTCATTTATGCTAGACTCCATGCTCACATAGATATGAATAGTATTTTGGTACAGAAACAATATGGATTCAGGGCTGACTCCTCAACTGAGCAAGCTACCTTCTCTTTGATAAATGGTATTCTAACTGCTGTGAATAACAATCCAATAGTTGGAGGTATTTTTTGTGACCTACAAAAGGCATTCGACTGTGTTAACTACAAAATATTACTAGATAAACTAGAATTCTATGGAGTTGAAGGGAAATTCAAAATATTAATTGAATCCTACTTAACAGGTAGATACTAAAGAGTAGCACTGGATAATATAACTTACAACTGGGAAGTGATAAAATGTGGTGTGCCACAAGGCTTGATTCTTGGCCCCTTATTCTTCCTTATATACATAAACGATTTACCTAAAATAATAAATAAAGATAATAATATGGTACTCTTTGCAGATGATACAAGCATTATAATAACAAATTTAAATCAACTGTACTTTAACATAAGTGTTAACCAAACGTTCCAAGATATAAACACCTGGTTTAACGTCATTCTGCGTACTTAGAACTTTAATAAAACGCAGTACTTAGAATTTAGAATTAAGAATTATTATAATGTCAATACACCAATTAAATATGAGCTACCAAGATTAAATTTCTTGGATTAATTATAGATGATACTCTATCCTGGAAACAGCATACAGAACAGGTAGTTAATAAAATGTGCACTGCATGCTATGCATTGAGAAATATAAAACATACAGTGCCACTAGATACATTAAGAGTAATTTATTTTGCTCACATACACTCTATCATAAGCTATGGTATAATTTTTTGGGGTAGTTCCTCCTATGCTAACAAGGTGTTTATACTTCAAAAGAAAATTATCAGAATTATAACAAACACTAGGCCAAGAGATTCTTGCAGGGAAGTTTTCAAGAATATGGAAATAATTACGTTATATTCTCAGTACATTTATTCGTTAATTTTATACACAGTTAATAATAAACATCTATTTAATACTAATAATGAAACTCATAAATATAAAACTAGGTATAACAATAATCTACACCTCCCAATAGCTAACTTATCAAAATTCAATAAAGGAGCTTATATATCAGGTGTAAAAGTTTTCAGTCACCTTCCTAAATATATAAAAGCTTTGACTTATGATCAGAAATGTTTTAAATCCACATTAAAGAGGTTTTTATATCATCATTCCTTCTACTCAGTGGATGAATATTATGAATATAAGGAGGACGGAAGAGTATAAACCTTCAGAGGCTGATTCTTAATACATTATTTTATCCCTGTTAATAGTGTTTAATACTGGTAACAACACATATTCCAAATTTTATTTTTTAATTTATTTTATGATATAAATGATAATTACTACGTGACCATTGTACTATATTTGTATTCAGACATTTGACATCTGTAATTTTGACAGATACTTTTACTTACATATCCTTGGTTGTACCTGTATATGGATATACAGAAAACAAAGGAATGAATGAATTGTAATGAGGTAGCATATGCAGTCAGGGGGAGAGGTGACAAAAACACTGTCTAGGTCCCAACTCCGAGACACATTTTAGAGAATACAATGTAAGACTTATTTTAAGTTCATATAACTTAGACACTTAGCATTTGTTTCTGCTACGCTAGAGGCTGGAGGTCTCCATTAGTTTTATGAGCTCTGTAATGTTTAAATTTATATAACTTTTTACTCTACTAAATGATGGAAACCTACATTAGCTTTATGAGTATTGTAATGTTTTGTGTATTCTACAATTTAGCTAGCTTCATTCTTAGTGTCGAAGAGAAAAGCCAGATCACATTAGAATTGTTGTGATATGATAGCCGAAGGAGCTGCATTAGTGTAAGTGTTAAAAGATTCATTACTATATAGGGAATGAATCAGACTTATGATCTCCAAATAAGGTAATGTTTTGGAAGCTAAAAATTGAGGTCCAATCAGGGGATGCTTTTGAGACATTACTCACTGACGCTTCTCCCCGAGCCAACGCCCGAGAGTCCCCATATAAAAATAGGATGAACAGAATTTGGGGCGAGACTGAAGTGTCAGTCACTTTGTAAAAGTACAACTGTACTTGGTCTCCAACTCTGTAACTATCATCGGCTTACCTGGGCTATCTTCATCTGTACTTCGACTTGTATTCAACTCTGTTATCTTCATTGTATTCAGCGTTACAGTAATAAATAATTTTGTATAATCAACTTCAACAAAATCTAGCATTTTGACCCACGCCAAGACCAGCCTACAACCGCTCATCAAGCTACGTTACTTACTCGGAGTAGAGTCCTATTAGGATTGAAATATTGATATTGTACTTCTCATCTGTAGCGCATGATCTGTTATATCTTGTGTGTTGAAATTTTATCTTGATGTATATAAACAATTACGATGAGGTGCAGCCGTTACATTTTGTAATTTTGAAATTGACTGTTGATCTCTATGACAGATTACTTAGGTAATGATGTTTTCTTTTTTCTGTCCCAAATTGTGATGTGTGTTGCTTGATAAACATATTGTATACCCATAGGTTCTTTATTAACCTGTATTGGATCATCGTGAATAAATAAATATGAAATGAAAATTAAAAAAATGAAATGTAAGTCAGGCAATATACACTCATCATAACTGAGGCTAATATTGGATGAAATTGCCCACTTTCTGATCTCTGCTGTGGTACACATAATTTAATTTAATTTGTACAGTTTTCAGGTGGTAGTTTATTTTGGCATAAGTGATGTCAGAAAATGTACAGTAACATTTACATGTGTGGATTCTGTATACCTTTTCCTGCAGATGTGTAAGGTTGTTAAGTGAAACCAGTGTTTCCCCACAATGTGTTCTGCAGGACACAGTTCCATGAAGTGAAAATACGGGTTATAATATTTTTGAGTTGCTGCAATCCTAGAATAAATGCAATGACTGTACATTGAAGTTTCATTTTTGATGTGTAACTGTGCTGTTATAATGTCAGTAGCTGTCCAGGAATCAGACGTTGGTGCAGTACTAGAGTACCTAAAGGTATCAGCTAGTTAGTGCTGTGTTGTACTGTTGCCGTTTCATTTATATCACAGTAAGTCCTTGTATCTATGAATATTTTACTTCAATATAGAACTGCAGTTTTGTATATTTAAAAATTAAACCTTTTATTGGCCTTTCCTTGGCCATGCCTATTTGTGATCTAGCTCTTTGCTTTTTATACAAGTTTTTTAAGTGCAGGTGGTTTCTGTGGTCAAATTAAATTGCAAAACACTGTGGTAGAATAAAATAAGATCCTTTTTTTTTATATGTAAAGAAATGAATCATATAACTTATTTTTATTTTTAAATATGGTGTGTACAATCTTATTCCTGTGTTATTCAGTAATGGAGCATTCTAGGTGACTGAGTCATTATACTCGTATGTCAATGCTCAGTTTCTTGAGTCAAGGTGTTGGTGTAATAACTTGTCATAAAAATGTCAGACATCACAAGGATAATGTTATATAGAGGGAGGTGTTAGTTCTGTTTAAAGACATTGCATGATTACTAGATAGTGTCTTTGAAACATACATTTTAATGGGTGTAATGGGTGTAAATAAGTTTTT
>Ga0209629_10004386_pt1 | contig 10424 bp, 6 predicted proteins | sample TergutCu122P5_FD_187286 | JGI IMG/M metagenome (GOLD analysis project Ga0209629, IMG submission 187286) | Cubitermes ugandensis P5 segment gut microbial communities from Kakamega Forest, Kenya - Cu122 P5 (SPAdes) (version 2) | ecosystem: Host-associated > Arthropoda: Insects > Digestive system >... | reverse complement strand
CTCCCGCTTTAATCAATTCTGCTGGGATTTTATCAATGCCTGGTGATTTGTGGCTTTTTAGCTTTTCAATAGCCAACTCAACCTCAAGGGCACTTAGCTCAGGCACTAGTGGTTCTGCTGTGTGTATTTCTGCCTGCCTAACATCCTTAGCCCCATGTACACTAAATTGCTGGGAGAAATAGTTCCTCCACCTCGTCATAATACTGTGGGAGTCTGCAACCACATCTCCTTTCTTGTCCTTTAATATAAGAGTTCTAGGCTGGTACCCCTTCTTGAAGTCATTAATTCTCCTATACAAGTCCCTGATATTATTGATCTTACTGTTAGTTTCAAGTTCCTCAATTTTAGCTTTCAGATATTCATTCTTTTTGTTCCTGAAATGTCTGCTAGCATCACGTCTTACATTGTTCAGATTATCTACATTGCTTCGGCTTGGATCCTGTATCCATTGCATATTAGCCTGCTTCCTCTGATTTATTCTTTATCAAACCATGGTTTATGCTGCTTCAATTCGTGCAGACCTTGGCTCTCTTTAGCTGAGGTTTTTATATTCTCTTTAATGTTTTCCCAAGCCCTATTTATGTCCTTGTCAACATTTAAGTTCTCCAAAGGTGCAAACCTGTTTGTAATCTCAATCTGATACTTTTTCTTAACCTCCAGCTCATTTAGCTTCCTGAGAGTAAATCTTTCCCCATCAAAGTTCTGTGCAGCTTGTTTACTTACGGCTAATCTTTCCCTCAACTTTGCAACCACCAGATAGTGATCAGTATCACAATCAGCTCCCCTGAAACTTCATACATCTAGTATGCTCGAGTGCTATCTCCCGTCTATCAACATATGATCAGTCTGGTTGTCAGTCTTCCCATCAGGAGAGATCCAGGTGTACTTACGAATGTTTCATAGGGGGAACATCGTGCTCTCAACGACCAGGTTTTTTGATGTGGCAAAGTTTACTAATCTAACACCATTATCATTACTATCCTGATGTAGACTCTCAATCCCAATTGTCAGTTTGAAAATATTCTCTCTCCCCACTTTTTCATTAAAATTTCCTAATAGAATTTTCATATGGTACTTAGGGAAATAATCAAAAACCTGCTCTAATTCCTCATAAAAACTTTCTCTTGACTCATCACTGTTCTCCTCACTTGATGCATGCAAATTTAGAACAATGATATTACACCAGCGACCTCTCATAACTATATATGACGCCCTATCACTAACAAACTCAACTCTCTTAACTGCGGATGCTATTCTTTGGTGTACAAAAAATCCTGTTCCCAACTGATGATTTTCATTTCCTTTTCCATCTGTCAGACAATTGAGAAAATACAAGAACACAATGCAGCAGTATAAGACTTATTTATAAACCTCAAGAAAGCCTATGAGTCACTTAGGAAGGAGATTTTGTATAATTTCTCACTAAGCCCGGTATACCCGTGCATGCAGTTAATGAACCTTTAAAAGACTGGGTTTGTATTCAAATTTTAGGGCACTGTTTATGAAAAAAGTATTAGGTGAACAGAAAAAGATAAAATTATTAAATAAATGGCACTTTGTGGAAAATAAAACAGAAACTACATAACATGTCATAAAAATGTGGTATATTTCCTTGATGCCTACACATTTAAAATGAATTTCTAGGGGTGTTTTCTCGTGCATTCACATGTACAACTGTAGGTCATTTATAAAGGTCAATGCTGTTGATAAAAACTGTGTTAGTCACTGGGCTTGAGGAACTGCAGGTTCTGAGAAAGGCCTTGTGGAGTTCAATGATGCACACCACTCTGCCTAGCCAAAAACAAGTCACTCAGGCATTGCTTCAAAATGTTGAGAAACTCACTGAAAGTGACCAATGAATTACAACCAAAAAAGCTTACAAATGAGCTCTCAGTATCCAAGAGAAGTGTAAAGAACACTACTGATGCTTTAGGATATTAAAAAATGTGTGTTTGTTGGGTTCCATGAAGCTTAACCGAATATAATAACTGTGCAGAAAGAGGTGTGTTCAGATTTGTTCTCCCAAAATGGGGATGATGGTAAAAGCTCTCTATCACAGATCATCATTGGAGATAAAAAGCCACTTTGAACCACAGACAGAAGAATGGAGTCAAGGCTACCACTTCAGCTGAGAAGTCATAACCAATGTTTCTGGGATGCAGAAGGGGTGATTCTGGTATACATAATGTCATGTAGTCAAACTATTAACTCATATCTGTACAGATGAACTCTTAAAACCTTACATCTGCTTGCCAAGAGAGTTAAACCTCATAAAAATGATACTGAAATCCTCCTTCAACATGACAATGCACTAACACACACAAATTTGAAAACACAGGAAGCCATCACAAAACTTGGATAACAGAACTTGTATCCTTGGATTTCCACCTCTTTGGAGCCCCCAAAGATGCCATCTGCGGGAAGAGGTCAGGGTTGATGACAAGGTAACAGAAGAAGTGAAGGAAGTGGCTGTGGCACAGCAAGGGGATAGATGTTCTTGTTTCTTCCTGATACAAGACCTTTCAGTTGACGGAGATACAACACTTGTGCAGCAACCCTTTGGGCAACCTTCATTCTGCGTAACAGAACGTAACTCTCTGGGATGGGTGGAGGCATGATTATACCTGTGGTACATCCACATCCACAGTAGACTGTGGCACAGTATAATGAGGTTCCACTTTGTTATTTTCTCACAGAGGACTCTGCTCCACACATTTAATCAGGTACTAACTTTCAAACTATGCCAAAAGTTTGTAGATGTAAATAATCCTAATATTTAGCTAAAATTACAAATTGTAAAAATGGTAATCATAGAGTTTTCTCTGGTCTGCAGCTAGTTTCTCCATCTCAGGTCCAAACATTCTCCTTAACATATTGTGAAGTGATGTGTTTGTGTGTGAAAGCAACAAAGACTGAATAAATAAAGCAAAACTGTTCATTTACCTGTACCAATAAACATCTGCTTATCACAGAAGTCACAAGTGGCTATCACATTGAAAGTCCTTGTAAATCGATGTTTTATAGCATGGCACATAGGACGAGTTATCGTCGGAGTACGTGGAGATTTCGGAACTTGCAATGTAGCTGAAAAAAGTCAAGATTATCTATTAAACACAGGCATGATTAATTTGGCACAATTCTCAATATATCGCCAATGGCACCATATATCACACGGAGAGATTTAAACATTTCTGACTTTATCACATCTTTCACACGCATTTTCCCAAAATGTTTTTAAATATGTGTGTGATTTACATTAGTTTATGAAAAAAGTCAATTATGCAAAAACATCACCACTGCAAGACTTATGTGATAAAGTATTTCTGTAAAGAATCTGGTTAGGCCCTGTAAGTTGTCAATTAATAGTTTTGTTTCTTACTGAAACTCTCTACTAATTAAACCTTGTCACATTCTGTAACATCCTGTCATCAAATGGAGGAGTTATAATTACGTTTCAACAAAATAAAACATCAGTCAACGAACACACAGAGCAGTTACAGAACCTCATATCTTTTCACATCATGCCAAGGTTTTTTCTATGTGGCACAGCATCCTACTTACAGACTATACTTTCCAGAGGATTTGTATCGCTCCAAGGTCATGCCACAGACCATACACAGTGCCATCTGTAAGTTTTAGGACTGATTTTTTTTTTTAAATAACAGAACTAGAACGATCTATCGGCCAACCCACTAAGTACTATCAACCAACATCTGTTCACACACTGAGTTTCGTTTATCTTCGACAGTATACGAGTTATAACTTGTCTTGTAAAGTCAGTTTTCTTTATACATCATGGATGGCAGAAACGAAGAGAGAGTTGCCATAAAATTTTGTTTCAAAGCCAGTCTATCTGCGATGGAAACACTAGTATTGATGCAAAAGGCTTATGGGAATGAGGCTCTCTGAACCGATCAAACTTTCTGGGTGGTATTCACGATTTTGAGATGGAAAGGAGCTGGTAAAAGATGACGAGAGAGGTGGCCATCCAAAATCGACTCGAACTCGGGTAAACATTGCTGCTGTTGCTGATTTGTTCAAAAATGACCGTTGCATTACATCAAGAATGACAGCAGAATCTTTGAACATCCCCAAGACTAGTTCTTCAGATCCTGCAAGAGGATTTGGGAAAGAGAAAGTTGTGTGCATGTTTTGTTCCACACTCTTTGACACCTGCGCAAAGAGAAGATTGAGTCACATCTTGTAAAGACATTATCGTGATGGCCAATGCAGATAAAAATTTTTTTAACAACAGTATTACGGGAGATGAGACCTGGTGTTTTGTCTATGACCCCAAAACAAAGCGACAGAGTTCTGAATGGGGTGGTCAGACATCCCCTTGGCTGAAGAAACTGAAATTCCAAAGGTCCCACATCAAGAACATGTTGATAACCTTTTTCGAATCTCAAGGCACAGTGCACAAAGAATTTGTACCAGTAGGAAAAACAGTAAATGTAGAATTTTATAAAGTGCATTCAACGAGTTTGTCCAGCTGTGTTCTGCCCTCAAGATTTTTTCTTGTTGCACAATAATGCACCCACCCACAAAGCTGCAAGTGTTGGCCAATTTTTGACCCAAAAAAATGTTACAACCCTTTATCACCCCCACACTCTCCAGATTTATCTCCGCCAGACTATTTTCTGTTCGCCCAAGTTGAAAATGAAGTTAAAAGGACTCCACTTTGCAGATGTTGCTGAGATCTAAGAAGCTGTAACTGATGTATTAAAGAAGGTCCAAAAAGAGGAATTTTCGGCAGCTTTTCAGGAACTGTACGACCGTTCAAAAGCCTGTATATATGCCAATGGAGCGTATTTTGAATTTTTTAAAAAAAAAAGGTATGTGTCTTCCTCATGTGTCTTCGATTTTTAAAAAAATCAGTCTTAAAACTTTTGGACCTCTCTGTGTATGATGGGCTCCTGCTGTATAACACATCTTCCATCAACTGCCATTCTGCTATACCTTTCATTATTTGTTGAGCCTTTGAATAATGTCCTTCCTACATATAAATGTAATGTGTGAAACACGTAGAAAACTGTAACCTATTTTATACTTGAAAATGAGTACATGTGAATCACGCATACAACCATTCTAACACCTTTTATATCTAGTAGCAGGTATAGCTTACAGGAAAATGTTTATCATTATTAAAGATGAAACAAAAGTTAACTAGGATGCTGAACTACACACTAAAAACATATTTACATGCAATACACCCAGCATATTTTACTTTCCACACAAAATATTCCACTTGTAACAGAAGTATATGAGAAAATTTCTTAAGCCCTGATCACACTGTTACATTGGTTTAAGAATCTGAAGTGTTGAAAAATCCATACACTTTTAAGAATTGTAAACTGTAAGACAATACACAATGCAGCCTACTCAGTCAATCAGACTTGCAAATATGGATTTCATGTGCAATCTTTCACATACTATCTATGTCTGCAGCATCTGGGACACTGACATGATGACTAACATAACCATACAGGGAATTTATACCAACAGTATGCTTACAGCTCAGTGTCCTGTACCTGGCACAGAACATGCCAGACAGAGGGCAGAGTTATGCTGTCAGTTATCATAGTCCATGTTGCTTAACCTGCCCCTTCCCAGGAAATCAGCCATCACTGTTCCTTCTTTTCAATACCTTCATGATGGTCCTACCTCCCTCAAGCATGCTGGTGGTAGCTGGATACCATAAACAATTGGTGGTATCTTGGTTAAATTATTGGGATACATCTGGATCCCAACAGCCTCCTTCATTAAGCAATCCATGTAGCCTGTCATTCTAGCCAGCACCTTCACATTATTAACACTTTGGCACCACATCTAACATGCAGAGTGATGCTCAAAATGCTGAATATCTTATTTCTGCTCCTATGCAGCCCCCTTATGCAAGCAGTATTTAAATTGTGGTCTTCCGTCCATTACCACAGGCATTTAATTCCACTGCCAAAGGGTTCAAGTTCAACTGTTTGGTCCTACATAAGAAAGAAATATAACATGCCACATATACATGAGCAGTCTCCAACCAAACATCAGCCTCAAGATTGAGATGCACGCATGCACCAATTTCTACCTACATACCAGGTACACCACCACGCATCACAAAACAATGCCAGATTCTCATCACTCAGCTGGTGGGTCATGACCTCACACAACCCAGAAAGTGCACATGGAGAAACCCAGCACATCAAGAAGACTTAAAAGGCAAACATCCACTTGGCTCTTAACCCAAGACTTAGGTCAAATTCACAGGGGAGAAGACAGTTAACAGTGGCTGCTGTAACCTTCATGCAGACCACCTACAGGAGGATCAACAGGCTTCTAACGAAGTTCAACAAATGAACCGTGCACATTCCAATTACAAGGAAAGCACATCTGTTGAGATCAGTGGCAGATGACCTTGGCAGTAAGGTGTGTGTGCACCAGATGGTCCATACCATTACATCAACACGAAAGAGCCTCAAGACATACACTATTATTCCAAACTGACAAGTCAGAGGAGATCACAGCACACAGCACAGCTTATAATCTCCAAAGTGAAGGAGGCCGTCAACATCTGGCTGCACCCTAACCAGCTTAACAGACATGCACGATTGAACAAAGTCATTCATGGTACCCAGCCACCTACATTCTTCAGCAAGATGCAGGCTTGAAAAAGCAATGGAAACAAGGACCACTGACAAGCATCTTTGAGTGCCAAGGCTAAACAACACCATGATGACTGAACAACTGACCCCACTTACTGCTCCCAAAGTGATTCATGCCAAGAGAACACCAAGCTCCAAAAACATACTGTGTGTATAAATACAAAGTACAGCCACATCCCCTTGATGAAGACAAAAATCATAACTGAAATGTTGGATATAAACTCCATATTCATATGACTGATTGCCAAAAAGGGCTTTCTTACATAGTTACTGTAAAAGCTACAAACTGTACATCCAGCAATGTGTTACTCAACTACTGAACTTTAAAACTAGGTTTCTTCCATGTCTCATTAGGTGGCAGACAATTTATGTGTGTTGAGGGATAATGTGGCATGGAATTTTATGTTCCTTATAGATGGAAAAAGAAACTGCATGCGGTATGTCAGAAAATATAAGAAAGAAAACTGTATTCAAAGATACACATCTGATGTTACAAATTTGTAAGGAAAAGATAACTTAAATAAAACTGAGGTCTTTTATGCCTTTGTTCTACAAGAAACCATAGGTGTTAAAAAGGCCAAACATGTTCCACTGGTAAGAGAAGATACACTTTTATTCTTTCATGGTCTTTACCTTAAAGGACTAAAGGACTTAAAATTGTAACTAGGCTTAATGAAGCATCATGCCACAAAGATGAATCCTTGTGCACTACACCATTAAGATATAAGGAGAAATGCAAGTCTGGCTCCACACATTTTTAACCTTGGCATTGGACTAAGGTGAATAGCCAAATTCTAGCCCCAGCAACTTTACTCCCAGGGGAAATTTTACTGCACAAGTAACCAACATACACATAACTTATAGGACATACAAATAAATACACTAAATATCATCTCACATAAGAAACGCTCAGGGTTTTTCTTTTTAACCTTCTAAACTTTAAGGAACTCGTATCACCATGTCTCCACCATGGTCCAAAACCAATATAATGCTTCTCACTATCAACCTATAAACATGGTGACAGAAATGGCTTCATCTCTACTCATCCTCCTCCAAAAATACTTTCTGACATCCAAAGACAAGCAGAGGATGTAACGTTACATAAGATCACACCTCTGGGTACTTCCCACAAAAATTTTCAATGCCAAGTTTCTGGAAATACTTCCCACACATTTCTCTGTGAAACAATGAGATACAGTAACTGTCTTTACCCTGCACTTATGTTGGATACTGGAGAATGAAGAACACCTATTGTATGTAACATTTCAGAAGTTCACTATGATCCCACCAGCAATCATTACACTAACACCACTGTCCTAATAATCTAATGGTTAACAGACAAATTTAATACTCAAAGGGCTCCAATTTTAATAATGAATGCTGCCACAAGTACAGTGTCTAGATGACAGGCATCAGAAGGAAAACCCTTTTAAATTTTTATCCATATCCCACTCATACATTTGTGTCAGCTGATATCCTTGTGCGCACTCAGGCAGGCTTAGAAGCAGTTGTGATGCCACAAGAGAAGGCTGCATGTGGTTTGTGGCTTGCTATGTTGAAATCTATGATGGCTGTTCAGCATACTTTCAGAGATGAGTAAGGATATGAATCCCCCGCATACAAAAGCATCTGGTTTTGGGAAAACAAACCGAGAACAAAAGCAAGCCTGTTGTATAAACAGCTCCTGCAAAGCCAAGGACCTCTGAAAAGATGTAAATCACATCAGACAAACCATCATGTGGAGTCTGCATACAACAAATTTGATGCAAGCTCTCAGCTACAAATTCAACAACTGACTACACGCAACGTTCTGCATGAGCACTTCCATCTAAGAGCTTACAACATTCACCTGCTTGAAGCACTGAAACTGAATGATTGAATCAAATGAACAAATTTCACTAATGTTGGAGAGAACTGACACTGTAAGATTTCTCCTGCAAAGTTTGCTTCTCAGATGAGGTGACCTTTCAAATTTGTGGAGCTGTAAACAGGAACAATTGCAGGATTTGGGAAAATAAAAATCCACACGTCACATGTGAGTTGGAGACAGGCAGTGCCAAAGTGAATGTGTGGTGTGGCTAAATGCGAGATAGGGTGACTGGACCAACCTTCTTTTCAAAACTAACCATGATGAGGGACTTGTACCTGACATGTTCAAACTGTATGTGCTTCCCCAGTGACTACCTAGACCTGTCTTCCAACAAGATATGGCATTGCATCACTACAGCCACATTGTGCAGTACCACCCCAATCATATGATACCTGGTGAAAAAAGCAGAACAGCACCAAATGCCTGGCCTCCTAGATCACCAAATGAAATGTGTTACATGAAGAACCTTGTGTACCAAGACAAAAATGACAACTGTCAGCAGTTTAATGCCCACATACAGGGTACTGTGCTTACAGTAACTGACAACATGCGCCAAAGCCAAGTGGATAGAGGTCGAATTCTGTCTGGATATTGGTCATGCCACCAGAAGAGCTCACAATGAAATCTACTATGGAAGAAATAAATGCTGAGAGTTTTCCTTTGAAATGGTGAAAAACAGCATCTCTATAATGAACATATTTTGACATGCATAATTTTCTTTTTGGATACTTCTCATCTGGACATCTGTACAGTAAGCAAGGGTACGAAAGACATCACCATCCAACCATCTGAAGGTATAAGTAGAGTCAGCTCACCTAATGACATGAACATGAACTGTACCTCAATCAAGCACTGTCACAAACATTGAAATACTCACAAAAAATTGTCTTAAGTCTAAATCAAATTCTGTATTAATAGACAATAATATACATTTGCAACTGCTGTCATCACTGCTATCCATGCCCACAGAATTGTATGGAGGAGATTTCACAGGGCTCGATATCAAGGGTGATGTGTGGCCAATTTCACTGCAATATGGGCCAGGTTCAGTAGGAAGACGGCCACGACGTTCCACACTACAACAGATCAAAATATGACACTCCTTTAATGTTTACAACATTCTGTCAGCTCCATCTTACAAACCTTGATAAGAAGTCATCTATTCACATGATCACAAACTTCCGCAATTAGGTAGTAACCAGAAAAAAGCTCATCGCTGTCAGTATAAAAGACTGCCACAAAAAATCATCATGCTATTCATTAGTTGCCTGTTGCATGATCTGAAAGTGAGTGTATGTTGTGCAATTCACATCTGGAGAATAACAGGACCATTTTATTTTCTTTTTTGATGAACAACAAGTTCTAGACATTACATAAGATTGTGATGCCCAGATCCTTAATATCCCCACAGTAAAGACTACAAACTCCATAAAGGTGAAATTCTGTATACTGGTGCATGCATACTGATGTTAAAGGGATTTGCTGCCTCCATCATTAAGGTAAATGAATAAACTGTGCAAGCTAAATGGTAAGTGATACAGGAGGGTTGAGACAAGGCCAAACCAATAAGAAAGGTGTGAGTGGATGGGATATAATTTTAACAAGGGGTATAATGTCACCTTGGAAGAGTTAAGCAAAGGGAGTGGTGCACCTGAAATGAGAAAGAGGAACAGAGGCAAAAGGTAAAATGTGAAGGAGAAGAGAGCACAGAGACAAATACAAAACCAATAAAAAGAAAGTAAAATAAGATTAAAATAAATTATCTAATGCCTTGGAGAATGGTCATGCTTAACAAGCTAAGAGGTACCGTATTTTCTGACCGATAATGCGCACCCCAAACTTTTCTACATTCCTTTTGAAGTACAGATAACGCACACCTAACGTATAACGCGCACATACCT
>Ga0209629_10004384_pt1 | contig 10425 bp, 10 predicted proteins | sample TergutCu122P5_FD_187286 | JGI IMG/M metagenome (GOLD analysis project Ga0209629, IMG submission 187286) | Cubitermes ugandensis P5 segment gut microbial communities from Kakamega Forest, Kenya - Cu122 P5 (SPAdes) (version 2) | ecosystem: Host-associated > Arthropoda: Insects > Digestive system... | reverse complement strand
TATCACAAAATCTCAACCGTTTGATGGATGAAAAACCATTTACCGAAAACGAACTTTTCAGAGATAAAGATTTGTATCACAGTTTTTCACATCACAGTCGTTTTTCAGACACAAGCCTTTCGGAAACCTTGGAAAAAATCAATTCCCGTTTGGAATTTTCATCTGCTTTCCTACGAAAATCAACGCTTCTCGTCATTACATTCGGAACCGCTTTTGTCTATCGCTTACGAGCGACCGGCGCTGTTGTTTCCAACTGCCATAAATTGCCGGCTTCCCTTTTTATCCATGAACGAATTTGCTTAGATGATATTGTCAAAGAATGGAATCATTTGATCGAACGTTTGAGAAAATTAGTTCCTGGAATCAAAATATTGTTTACGGTGAGTCCCTTGCGTTATTTAAAAGATGGATTTCATGAAAATCAATTGAACAAAGCAACGCTTTTGTTAGCCATTGAAAAGCTTATCAGGGAAAATCAGGATACGTATTATTTTCCTTCCTACGAAATTATGATGGATGATTTACGGGATTACCGTTTTTATGCAGAAGACATGATTCATCCATCAGGGCAAGCTATTGATTATATTTGGGAAAAATTTTCCGAAACATATTTTGAAAAGGAAACGCGGAAAATAGTCAGCGAATTTGAGTCCATCGAAAGAGCGATCAATCATAAACCTTTTTATCCCGATTCGGAGGAATATAAAAGTTTTGTAAAAAAAATCGAAGAAAAGAAGAATAAAATTTTGTACATTTGCAACCAATTAAAATTAAATAATAATGAAAAATCTGAAAAGAGTTGTTGCAATCCATGATATTTCAGGATTCGGAAAATGTTCATTAACAGTTGCTTTACCAATTATTTCAGCCGCCGGTATTGAAGTATCCGTTCTGCCAACGGCAGTTTTATCCACCCACACAGGCGGTTTTACTAATTTTACCTATCGCGATTTAACAGAAGATATTCAACCGATTGCCGAACATTGGAAATCATTAGAAATCAAGTTTGACGCCATTTATACCGGATTTTTAGGCTCTTTTGAACAGTTGGATTTGGTAAGTCATTTTTTTGATATGTTCAAAACCAAAGATAATCTTATCATGGTTGACCCTGTTATGGCGGATAACGGCGAATTGTATAAAATTTTCTCACCGGAGTTTGCTGTCGGAATGAGTCGGTTATGCAGAAAAGCGGACATTATTGTTCCAAATATTACGGAAGCGGCGTTGTTGCTTGATGAACCTTATAATCCGGGTCCGTACAACGAAAAATATATTTCAGGATTGCTTAAAAGGCTTAGCGCATTAGGACCCAAACAAGTAGTATTAACCGGCGTATTTTTTAATGAAAAAGAATTGGGAGCTGCAGCTTATGATTCTGAAACAGGAGAAATTGCTTATTCTTTTGAAAATCGAATTCCGGGTTATTATCACGGAACGGGAGACGTTTTTGGTTCGGCGCTTTTGGCTGCAGTGATGAATGGTTTTCAATTGAGTGAAGCGACCGGTATTGCGGTTCGTTATACAGCTTCATCCATTCGAAAAACGGCGGCAGCAGGAACAGATATTCGTTTTGGAGTTAATTTTGAACAAACGATTCCTGAATTTTTAAGGGATTTGAAAATACAGGGTTAAAAAATATCATACAAATAGACGAACAGGAATTAATATCCGGATGTATTCGTGGAGATAATGCAATGCGTCATTGTCTTTACAAGCAGTATGCTCAGCAAATGTTGAGCATTTGTTATCGTTATACCGGCAATAGACAGTCTGCGGAAGACCTTCTGCATGATGGATTTATCCGTGTATTTGAAACTATTCATGTTTTTGAATATCGAGGCGAAGGATCGTTACGAGCGTGGATGCGTAAGATATTTGTCAATATTTCGATGGAACATATAAGGATGAATGCTCATAGAGCAACTGTTTCAATAGAATCCCGGCAAGAGTCGGAGGAGTATATCGAGGATGAAGAACTTGAATTAGTACCAGCAGACATCTTAATGCGGTTTATTACAGAACTTTCAACCGGTTATCGTACCGTACTTAACCTGCATGTTTTTGAAGAAATGTCTCATAAAGAAATTGCGGAATTGTTGCATATCAATGAAGCTACTTCACGTTCGCAGTACATTAGAGCCAAAGCTGCGCTTGCAAAAAAAGTTAAAGCCTATCTGAAGAAATGAAATAATACGTCATTGCGGATCTTCGCTGCTCAACGCCAGCAATGGCAGAGCATTTACAGCGAACCAACATTTGCTGGATTATATGACTGATAATAAAAGACCTTTTCCCCGAACCGTTTCGATTCTAACGTTTGGATCATAGGAAAGATATTTTCGTAATCTACTCAAAAAAACATCTAAACTTCTGGATGTAAAAAAATCGTTTATACCCCATATATCCTCCAAAAAAAGATCCCGCAGAACCATCTTCCCTCTCTGTTCGTATAATTTTTCTAAAATCTTAACTTCCGTGTTGGTAAGTTTATGTGTAATGTTTTTATATTGAAGGATTTGCTTATCAATATTAAAAATATAATCTCCAAAAATAATAATACTCTTATTCTCGTGGAGGGATAATGAAATACGTGTTCGTCTAAGAACTGCTTGTATGTGAGCATCTAATTCTTCAGGGATATATGGTTTTTTGATAAAATTATCTACATTAAGTTTATAACCTTTCAATACATTTTGTACATTGGTATGTCCTGAAGCTAAAAGTATCGGAATAAACGAATTTTGCAATCTGATTTCTTTTACCATTTCCATGCCGTCTAATCCAGGCATTTCAATGTCTGCAACAATCACGTCGGGATTAAAATATTGATATATTTCCAAGCCTTCTTGTCCGTTTGATGCAGTCTGTATTTCGTATTGTCCGCCTAATTCAAGACTATTTTTAATGATATAAGAAAATGAAGGATCATCTTCGACAAAAAGTAATTTAGTTTTTAACATTACTATAAATATTAAGTTATACTCGTCGGTATTGTAATTATAAATTCACTGCCAACCCCTTCTCGACTGATCAAGGCTACAGATCCTTCATGGGCGGAAATTACGTATTTAACGTAATTCAGACCCAACCCGAACCCGCTTGCCTGTTTTCGCTTTATTTCCTCCCCCCGTTCAAAAGGTTCATATATTTTTTGTTTATCTTTTTCCGAAATGCCGAATCCGTTGTCTTTTACACTGATATATAACTGTTTATTTACTATGCTGCATTCAATTTTTATTGTTACCGACTTTCCCGAATATTTGATTGAATTATCAATCAAATTGCTGATTGCATTTTTCAAATAAAAAGAATCTGCATAAATCGGAGTATCTTTTAAATCATATTTTTCGATAAATTCAATGTCTTTTTCCTTTCTTACCATAAAAATATCAATTAAAGACCGTATCATTCCGGGCAAGTCTATTTCCTGCTTGTTTAAAACCAGTTGTTTTCGGTTTGCATAAGCTACAGTCAGAATTTGACTAATAATAGTTTGCAAATTTTTTGTTTGCTCCACCGCAATCGCAGTAAATTTGTTTTTTATTTCCGGATTGGAATCCAAAGAACCGCTATTTATTTGCGTTAACACGGAATGAATCGAAGCTAATGGGGTTTGCATGTCGTGACTGAGCGTATGAATAAAATTTCTCCGTAGTTGAGACAAATAGTTTTGTGTTAATAAAATATTAACTTGATAAATCACGCAAGCAATAATGAAAAAGAAAATAAGAATCGAAACAAATAAGATTCCCAGCATGTTCCTGAAAATAACAGGAGATGAAATTTTAACGATTGCGCTGGCTTTTGTGCCGTTTATGATAGGTATAATATTCGTTCTGAATCCTTTACTAATATTTACTCCTCTTGATTCGATGATATTTCCTATTGAATCTAAATAATGGAGTTGGTATTGGACAAAAATATTTTGTCTGTGTAATTCAGCTGAATAGATACTATCTACTTTGGTTAAATTAAAAAAACAACCTTCGTAGAATAATATTTTTTGTATAAAAACGAATTGTTGAGAAGCCAGGTCGCTTTCTTTTGTGTCTTTCTCATACTCAAAAGAGAATCCTTTAAAATTCATACCGGATGTGTCCGGAGGAATAATATTTTCAACTTTCTCTCCGGAAATTACGGCAAAACGCTCATTCATTTCCCCTAAAACGGCATTTAACATCGCATTATTCAGTATACCCTGAATTTTATTCTTTTCATTTTGATAGGTATAATAAAGCCAAATCCCCTGTAAGGAAAATAAACAAGTTAAGGAAATAACAAAAATTACATTGAAAAATGAAAACTTCATCCTTTTATTCTAATGGATTATTGGCTGCAAATTTATACAATATTTATGGATAATTGTTATTGTTAGGCAAAAAATAACATAAACATAACATTTATTTAACATAAAAAGAGAAAAAAGTTTATTTCCTTTGTCTCGTTTATTAATTTTATAAAAATTTTAAGGATGAAACGTGAAAAAAATCGTTTAGAGAAAAAAAACTACGCATTCGATAGCTTAAATAAGCAAGAAATGCGTGAAATTTGTGGTAGCGGCGGTTATTTCGTATGGGATAGCACAACAAAAACTATGTGGTGGGTTCATACTGATTGAAACTGTAAACTTTAAAAAAAGAGGCTGTCTTGAAAGCCTCCTGTCATTGCGGACGTAGCGAAGCGAAGATTCGCAATCCCCTGATAGTTAGTATACATTTTCAGGAGATGGCGGGTCAGGCCCGCCATGACAGGCTTTTCGAGACAGCCTCTTTATTTTTGTAACTGATATTAGGCTGAGAGGCTATCGTCTTTCATGTCTAATTCGTTTTTATCCATATCGAAAAACTTATATTCCAGAAATCCCAATTTTTGGTCGGGAATAACTTTCATACTCATAGAATACTTGATTTTCCATTTCCATTTCAGGGAATAAAAACCCTGATTGATAAAAGCTGCAATGTAGGGATGCACATACAACTTGAATTTCTTCACATCTAATACCTTTACGACATCGTTTATTTTCTTCTCCAAATCATCAATAAAAAGAATAGACGATTTGATTTCACCCTTTCCAAAACACGTTGGGCAAACTTCTGCCGTATTGAAGTCCATTGCCGGTCTTACCCTTTGCCGGGTAATTTGCATTAAGCCGAATTTGCTGACTTGCAGAATATTATGTTTGGCTCTGTCGTTAGCCATAAAGTCACGCATTTGATCAAATAATTTCTGACGGTTATCTGATTCATGCATGTCAATAAAATCTATGACAATAATTCCGCCCATATCCCTGAGCCTTAATTGACGGGCAATTTCTTCTGCTGCTGCGAGGTTCACGTCGATGGCGGTGTTTTCCTGGCCGTCGCTTGATTTGGAACGATTTCCGCTATTGACGTCGATAACGTGCATAGCTTCCGTATGTTCAATAATTAAATAAGCGCCGCTTTTGAAAGTAACATGTTTGCCAAAGGCTAACTTGATTTGTTTCGTGATGGCAAAATTATCGAAAATCGGAAGCTCTCCCTTGTACAATTCCACTATTTTGTTGTGGTCCGGAGAGATGGTGTTGAGATAATCGTGAACTTCATTATATACATCGGGGTCGTTGATGTATATGTTAGCAAAAGAAGGATTAAAAATATCCCTTAACAAAGCGACGGTTCGACCTGTTTCTTCATAAACCAACGCAGGAGCTTTGAGTTTGAATAATTTTGCCATATTGTCATCCCATCGTTTCACTAATGTTCTCAGTTCTAAATCCAGTTCGGCGACGCGAATACCTTCGGCAGAAGTTCTGACGATTACTGTAAAATTTTTTGGTTTAATGCTTTGGATTAATTGTCTGAGTCTTGCGCGTTCTTCTCCCGATTTGATTTTTTGAGACACGGAAACTTTGTCGCCAAAAGGCATGGCAACTAAGTAACGGCCGGCAAAAGAGATTTCGGAGGTTAATCGAGGACCCTTGGTTGAAATCGGTTCTTTGGCGATTTGCACCAACACCTGATCGCCCTGTTTCAGCACATCTGTTATTGTGCCGTCTTTATTTATATCAGGGAGATTGGAAAATTTACCAAGAGAAACAGATTTTTTTTTGTCAGAAAGCGTAGTTTTCAGGAATTTGTCCAACCGGTTGAAATTGAATCCCAAATCCTGATAGTGAAGAAATGCATCTTTTTTGTATCCGACATCCACGAATGCAGCGTTGAGTCCCGGCATCAACTTTTTGATTTTACCGAGGTAGATATCACCTACCGAAAACGAAATATTCCTCGCCTCTTTTTGAAATTCGACCAATTTTTTGTCTTCGAGGACGGCAATAGATACTTCATTAGGTTGAACATCAATCACTAATTCGCTGATCACAATACTTTTTAATTTTAGTTTTTAAAATATTAGTAAATAAATACAGAAAGGTTAAAAGCGTGATAAAAATTGCACTTTTAACCCTTAACTTGCTTTTCTAAAAAAGAACGTGTTCACTTCTTTTTCTTGTGTCTGTTCTTTCTTAGTCTTTTTTTGCGTTTGTGCGTAGACATTTTGTGCCTTTTTCTTTTTTTTCCGCTTGGCATCTTAATGAGTTTAAATAATTAAATAATAATGTTTTTACTTAACTTTTAAGTTGTTTCTCAACTTTTCGCTAAAATACTGAGAAGGTTTGAAGGTTGGCACATAACGTTCCGGAATGATGATGGTCGTTTCATTTTTAATATGACGAGCTGCTTTGGCTGCTCTTTTCTTAACAACGAAAGATCCAAAACCTCTCAAATATACGTTTTCACCCTTGTTCATGGAATTCATCACTTCTTCCATAAAACTTTCCACTACAGCCAAGATACTAACTTTTTCAATACCCGTGCTTTTTGCAATTGCATTTACGATATCTGCTTTTGTCATAACGATAAAATTTAAAAAATTAATTTGATTTTGACTGCAAATATACGGTAAAAATTCCTGATTAAAAAAAGATTAAAGGTTTTTTTTGAAAAAAATAGTTTTTATTACGGAATAACTGCTTATTTTTGCGTTTGATATGGAAAAATATAAATTCGTTCGGGAAAAAATTCTGAGTTGGTATGAAATTCATAAACGGATTTTGCCTTGGAGGGATATTACGGATCCATATAAAATTTGGATTTCGGAAGTAATCTTGCAGCAAACGAGAGTTCTTCAAGGTTTAGATTATTACAAAAGGTTTACTGAGCGCTTTCCGGACGTACACACTTTAGCGATGGCTGAAGAGCAGGAAGTATTAAAGTATTGGCAAGGTTTGGGTTATTATTCCCGGGCGAGAAACTTGCATGCGGCAGCCCGGAGTATTGAAACCCGTTATGAAGGAAAATTTCCCAAAGATTACAAATCCATAATCTCTTTAAAAGGTATAGGCGAATATATTGCTTCGGCAATTGCTTCTTTTGCTTACAATCTTCCCTGCCCGGTCGTTGACGGAAATGTTTTCCGGTTTTTATCAAGGTTTTTTGCTATCGACGAAGCAATTGATACCTCAAAAGGGAAAAAGATTTTTACAGAGTTGGCAGGTCAAATAATGGATAAACAACAAGCAGGTGTTTTTAATCAGGCCATTATGGAATTTGGCGCTTTGCAATGCGTTCCCGCTTCTCCCGGGTGTGAAGTATGTCCTTTGGAAAATCATTGTTTATCGAAAATGCAGGGAAGAGTATCTGACTTCCCGATTAAACTAAATAAACCAAAAACCAAAGAAATACACCTTTATTATTTTTATATTCATTCGGGTGAATTTTTTTTCTTGAAAAAAAGGGAAGGGAAAGGAATTTGGCAAAATTTGTATGAATTTCCTTCTGTGGAATCAGCGGTTCCTTTGGAATTTGAGGATTTGGTCAAACACAAAGATTTTCAAGCGCTTTTCCCTACCGGCGCCGTCATTGCGAAGGCGACAGCCCGTAGCAATCCAGTAAACACAAATACTCTGGATTGCTTCGCTCCGCTCGCAATGACGTTTAGATTACTAATAAAAAGAACCAAACACATTTTAACACATCGAATTCTTTACGCTGATTTTTACGAAGTTTCTGTTGAAAATGAATGGGGAATGGATAAATACCTAAAAATCAAACAAGATGAAATTGAAGAATACCCAATGCACCGGTTGATGCAGTTTTTTTTTGAAAAATTGGCGAAGAATAAGTAAAAATTCAAAGAATTTTTTGCAGTTTCTTTTTTTTTGTCTAATTTTGAACCGAAATCAAAAAAAACTTAGCCGTATATCACATCTAAAAAAATTAATTATTATGTCAGTAAACAAAGTTATTTTATTAGGAAATGTGGGGAAAGACCCCGAAGTACGCTATTTTGATAATGGCGGCGCGGTTGCCAATTTTACCTTAGCAACTACTGAAAGAGGTTATACGGCTGCAAATGGAACGCAAGTTCCGGAACGCACGGATTGGCACAACATTGTGTTGTGGAGAGGATTAGCGGAAATTGCCGAAAAGTATGTGAAAAAAGGTTCTAAAATTTATCTGGAAGGCAAAATCCGTACGCGCTCTTACGATGATGCGGCCGGTAATAAACGGTATGTTACGGAAATTTATGGAGATAATATGGAGTTATTGGATAGAAAATCCGATGCACAGGGAACAACTGCTGTTCCACCTCCACAACCTCCATTGGAAAGGCAAGATCAAGGACAGCAAGCGCGGCAACCTGCAGCTGAGCCACAAGGACCGGCGCTTCCTGAAGCGGAAGAAGGCGATGATTTACCGTTCTAATTTTATTTTCTTTTTCATTTTTATATCCTCTTGTTCTGCGGATTATTCTCCAAAGCCAAGAGGATATTTCCGTATTGATTTGCCCGAACCGGTTTACAGTTCCATACACTCTGAAAGCCTTTTTCCATTTGATTTCAGTATTTCCAATCAAGCGAGAGTTGTAAATTGTAATGATTCGATTCAAAAAATTTGGTTTAATTTGATTTACCCGCAGTTGGGTGCGCAAATTTACTGTACTTTTTTTTCAGTCAACAAAGAAAACCTCCGTGTGAGAGCAGAGGAAAGCCGGAAATTAGCGTTTGCGCAAATAAAGGCAAGCGGAATAAAGGAATATGCTTACGATAATCCCTTGCAAAATGTGTATGGGATTGTTTATAAGATAGATGGCAACGTGACAAGTCCTTCGCAATTTGTATTGACTGATAGCGTCAGCTCTTTTTTCAGAGGAGCATTGTATTTTGATTCCGAGCCGAACCAAGATTCCATAGCTCCCGTTTTGGATTACATCAATAGAGATATTCAAATGCTAATTGAAAGTTTTCGATGGAAACGGTAAAAGATAAAATAGAAGCGTTACGGAAAGAAATAGAAACGCTGAACCATAGTTATTATGTGCTTTCCAAATCGGAAGTCAGTGATTTTGAGTTTGATAAAAAATTAAAAGAATTAGAAAAATTAGAAGCCGAACATCCTGAGTATTTCGATCCTAATTCACCAACGCAAAGGGTAGGGAGCGACATCAACAAAAATTTTATTCAAGTAGAACATATTTATCCGATGCTTTCTCTTTCGAATACTTATTCCGAAGGAGAAATTCAAGATTTTTACAACCGGACTAAAAAATCTTTGAATGAAGATTTTGACATCGTTTGCGAATTGAAATACGATGGAGCATCGATTTCACTTGTTTATGAAAACGGTTCGTTGGTGAGAGCAATTACTCGCGGCGACGGTGTACGCGGCGATGATATAACTGCCAATGTAAGAACCATTAAAAGTATTCCCCTCAAATTACATGGGACGGACTACCCTCAGAAATTTGAGATACGCGGAGAAATCCTGATGCCTTGGAAAGTTTTTGACGATTTAAATAAGGAACGGGAAGAGGCGGAAGAACAACTGTTTGCCAATCCAAGAAACGCTACTTCCGGAACGCTGAAATTACAAAATCCGGCTATTGTCGCCTCGCGTAAATTGGATTCTTATTTGTATTATTTGCTGGGAGAAAATCTGCCTTCAGACGGGCATTACGAAAATCTTCAAAAAGCTAAAAGTTGGGGCTTTAAAATATCCGATGCAATTAGGAAATGCAGTTCCTTGGAAGAAGTTTTTGAGTTTATAAACTATTGGAATAAGGAGCGACGCAATTTGCCCGTAGCTACCGACGGCATTGTATTGAAAGTAAATTCATCACGTCAACAATTGAATTTGGGATGGACGGCCAAGTCGCCGCGCTGGGCGATTGCCTATAAATTTCAGGCGGAGCAGGCGGAAACCCGTCTCAATTCGGTTGATTTTCAGGTTGGAAGAACGGGAACGGTTACTCCGGTCGCTAATTTGGAACCGGTTTTGCTTTCCGGAACAATTGTTAAAAGAGCTTCTTTGCATAATGCCGATATTATTCGTAACTTTGGCGTCCATATCGGCGATCTGTGTTATGTTGAAAAAGGAGGAGAAA
>Ga0209629_10004383_pt1 | contig 10429 bp, 7 predicted proteins | sample TergutCu122P5_FD_187286 | JGI IMG/M metagenome (GOLD analysis project Ga0209629, IMG submission 187286) | Cubitermes ugandensis P5 segment gut microbial communities from Kakamega Forest, Kenya - Cu122 P5 (SPAdes) (version 2) | ecosystem: Host-associated > Arthropoda: Insects > Digestive system >... | reverse complement strand
CCCCCCCCAGAGGTATCCCTACTTTGATGTATTAGGGGGGCTTGCATGGTCAAATGACCCTGACAAATACACTCATGGTAACAGCTATTGGCAGGGTCTCCCATGCCAGACAGGTCACAGGTGATGGCCCAGACAAAAGGGACACCCTAGTCCTCCAGTTTTGGGGTTGGGCCTGGGGTTGACAACCCCGCCCCATAATAAACAAACTTTACTGAAACCAAATAGCAGCAGCCTTGGACTTGTCTTTGGGAGATGGAAACACAAATGGAAATGAACATGAATACAGAAAATTAATTATGCTCCTGCAAGGTACTATCATTACAGATAACTGTGGCCATGAAGATGGTAATTATCAGTATCATTATAATTATCTACAACAGATAAAATAAGAGATCCAAGATAGTTAGACTGGCTCTTCAAGAAATAAGATGAAATGGCAATGGAATACCTTAAAAATACACACCTTTTTCTACATTCTGTGACACAAAGAAATGCACATTCACAGTTGGATTTGTGGTTAACAGCCACCTGAAACACTCAGTTACTGATTTCAATCCAACTGCATCTAGAATATGACATACTTGAATAGCAGGGATCTTCTTCAATTACAGCATGATAAATGCTAGTTCTCTGAAGGAAAAGAATTTAATATTATGAAGAAGAGGAATTGTATGATGCCTGAGACAAAAGATCAGGCAAATTCCATGATACAATATAAAACTGGACTTTAATGTGAAGGTAGATAGAAACTGTGAATGTCAGACCAAAAGACAGAAGGAAAGCCTTCATGGGAAAACTAACGAAAATGGACTGCAGTCTCAAGAAACATTGAGGCACATTGTGTCACAATATGAACATCCACAAAAGGATACGAAAACCACAATTAATCAGAGTGATTATATACTGACAGACAGTAGATACAGACTGTCCCTTATGGATTTTAAGGTATTCAGAAGAGAAAATATAACTTCCGCTCACTTCCTACGTCCATCAAAAGCTCAGTCGAGGATAGTGAAGAGTAAGAAGGACCATGGACAGTAAACAAGCCTTTATGACAATGAAAGACTGAAGGAGGAACTGATAACAAAGAGCTATGCTAACTACATATCTGAGGTGGTGGCTAATCTGTCAATGCATGCCAGCAAAGCTGGAATAAAGTTGGTATTTTCTGAAACACAGCCTTCAGAGTGGCAGAGATTACAGTGGGAAGGACAAAACCAGACAGGACACAACACTCTTAGGAATGTGAAAGAGCAATCCAGAATAAGAATAAGGCATCCTGGCTAATGCAGCAGAAGAGAAAGACTAGAGAAGAAGAACAATATACAAGATTAAGAAGAGAAGGAAGGGTATTCACTGATAAAGAAGAAAGAATGTTCTGTGAGAAAGTTGAAACAAGTGGAAACTCCAATATTCCGTAGAAATATAAATGGTGTGAGAAATAACTTTAAACCGAACATCATAATGTGCAGGCATAACAACAGAAATTTAATACCAAACAAAGATGTTTTAAGAAGATGGGTAGAGTATTTGAATGAAGTTTTAAAGGGGAAAGAGGAAGGAGAGGAAAACTAAATCAGAAGGACACCAGGCAAGATGGTAGAAGATATAACAGAACCCCACTTAAGAACTTGTAGACCATAACAGTCCTGTGAGATTTGTGGTGGATAAAGTGGCACTGGAACAGGTTATTCTCTGAGTACTTCAGCATTCCTGTGTCAGTTACCAGTGCACCAATGCTCCATAACCCATCAATGGCATACAATCTTAACAACAGACAGCATTGTTAAAAGGGTGAATTTGTCTATATGAACACCATTACAGCTGAAGGGGGGGGCAAACATATAGCTCCACTCATTCACAGTCTTGGCAATGGGTACAGGTGAGTGGTCAGCTTCATGCCCAGCTGCTGTACTTGTGGGGAAAGAATTTTCAGATCACATTCAATACACAGGAGGCTGGGTGCACCCCTGCCAGTATTCAAATCCTGGCATCTCCATCCCATCGCCTAGTTATTATGCCAAATGAGCTATCCTGGCTGACAGAATTGTGAAATAGCACAGAAAAAACAGAGTATCACTAAGAACTGTTCATTAATTCTATTGGCATGTGCAAAATGCAACAATTCCTTGCTGTTCTCAGGAGCTTCTTCCTTTCCTCTCTGTCATATACCCTTTCCTTCCACCCTTTCCCACCAACTAGTCTTCCATCCTCCCTCACTTCATCTTGACATCTGTTTCTTGGTCTACCTCTCAGCCCTGTTGTTTCCAAATTCATGTATAATACTTTTTGGGGAATTCTATTTTCTTCCATTCTCTGTACATGCCCAAACCAACGTAACCTATTTAATCTTATTGTCTCCATTATAGTGGGTTTTTTAACCAATGCATAAATTTCTTTATTGGTTAATATTCTCAAATTTTATTTTTCACTGTCATATACTGGGCCTAAAATTCTTCTATACACTTTCCTTTCAAAAACGTTTATTTGCCTTCTATCTCTCTTGGTTAGTCTCCAGGTTTTTGATGCATATGTTAAAGTTTTGTAACTAAGAACGGTATACAGCAAAATTCTGAACTATGTTTTCATGTAGGTACAGGCTACTTACACCTATAATTCACTCACCACAACGGCTTCATACACCTTTTTAGCAAAACTTAAATCTGAGAATTCCTTTTCCAGAGGAAAAGTGTAAGTTGTGAGCCAGTCCAGCAGCTGCTTATCATAGCCCACACCAGCATTAGGATACTGAGGTGCATGAATGTGTGTATCAATGAAACCTGGCATTACAAACTCTCCCTCCTCAAGGTGATACACAAAGTCATCAGAAATTGAATGTTGCTCTTGTATTTTGGCCAAATTGTCTGCAGTTTCTTCCACAGCTACAATCTGAAAACAGCCAAAAACACTGCTGAAAGTCAACATAACAACGGGTGCTTAATTAGCAAGGAACCCTGCAAATCTAGAATTAAATGGGAAGTCATTACAATGTTAAATGTGCCTCATTTATGCCACTGAAGTATCATGATTTCTAAACTGAATCACTAAACACAACGATGCACTTGCATCTTCAAAAATTTTGTTGCAGTAGAAATTGGGCTCTTGCATTTACAACCATTACAAAGACCCAACTCCATTTCCTCATGACCATGGAAGCAGCAACTTCCCATGTGATGTTTCAGCAGCCCAAACAATTGGTGAACGTCCCAGAAAGTGTAAGTGACAGAAGAACAACTCGTTTGCTCTGATACACACTGTGTGGGGTAACAATGTCACGCTGCCAGATCACAGCTCACAACAGTTCATCTATTTTTACTTTTAAGTAGCTAGGAGTCTTTGAGAAATTTACAAGATGCTTTTTCATTCTTACTGCATTTTTCACATTTTATGTCCTGCTGTGCTTGCTGTACACATCAGAGATAGCAATGGTATATTTGCTACCATACAGTCAAGTGAAGCCAACATGTTTTGTAGTAAGCTACTGTGTGGGATATTTTCTGAGTGCTAAGAAATGCCGCAAATCTACCTTCAAATACATTCTAGAAATAGTACAAGGTGAAACAAAAAACAATGGTTTTTGGCAGTATATCTGTGCACCAGAAGGCCATACAACAGCATGAATTAAAAAAAAAAACCCAAAAAAAGTTTGAACAACCAGTGCCCTAGCACTACCACCTTCTCTTCGTTAGTGTCAACCCACCATATTCATTGCACATAGTTTTTCTTTCAGTACTGGACAGGATCTTCATGAACAGTTGATCTGCACAGCATAGTATGAGTAGCTGTGCTGCTACTATAGCCCTAGAATATTATCAAGAATTTGGTGTGTACATATGAGACACAATCAGATTGACACTATAAACCTTTGGAGGATGTTTGAGGGCCTTGAACATCTTCCAACATTTTAAAGTGTTCAGGAAGAGCCAAGTGTTCGTTGCCGAGAAAATTCTCAAATTTTATCGCAGAATAATCTTTTGGGGAATATTCTCAGAATATTCTCATTCTCAGAGAATATTCTCAACCCACATCTCTAACATGCACAAGAACACAGTTCAATATAAGGTAGGGGCTGTGCACAAATCTACATATACAGAAACACGGTTCAATGAAAGGTAGGGGCTGCACACTAAGTCACATGTACAAGAACACAGTTCAATGTAAGGTCGGAGCTGCACAAAAATCTACACATACAACAACACAGTACACTATAACGTAGGGGCTGTGCACAAATTTACATTTAGAAGAACACAGTTCAATATAAGGCAGGGGCTGTTCAAAAATCTAGATGTACAACAACGCAGTTCATTAAAAGGTAGCGATTGTGCACAAACCCATATGCACAAGAACATACTTCACTAAGCACTCAACATTACATGATATTAAGTTGAAAGATCTGGTAAAAAGCAGAAGATCCCCAGGAACAAATTCAGTTTTAACAAAAACACTTTCCTACATAAGTCAATCTGTAATCAACCAGTACTACATCAGCAATGCAATTATCAGTGCAGGCAGTATGAAAATTAATTGGATGTTTCAGGAGGTCACAAGATTGTATGGCCATTTTAAGGCCAAGGGAAAGAAATCTCACTGATTAACAACCCCCACAGTATCTCCTTCAAGCTGGTATTCTTCTCCCTGTATCCAGCGCTGTGTTCAAGGCAATGTTGATGCCAATCACTTTTGTTAGCCACAAGCTGGCAATTTTAGATGGATTACATAAGGCACATGGTGAGACACAAAGCTCTCACTGACTGACAAAGTTACTGACAGTTTGGTGAAGTATGTTGCCTCAATGTTCAGTGTCCACCAAGTCTAAAATGGTCCAATGATAGGCCTTCTTGGCCCCTGAAGATGGTGACAAGGTCCTCTAAAATGATGGAAACTATTCACCAATAAACATGTGGTCACATCCTAGAAGACTTTATTCTTTACAGCAGAGAGTGACAGAGCAGAATACAACATGAGGTATGGTTTTAGCACCATCATCACCACCTCCTTTTGTGGCACCAGTACCATCTATAAAATCAATGATCTCAAAATACTTATACACACATTTTAATATTTTTAATTGATAATATTAAATATTTTTCAATTTAGATAAAAATGTTTTATAACTAATTTTATTTTCTAAATGTTAAATTTCCTAGATTCACTTTAGACACCAAAGAAGAAGAGCCTTTAATAAAATGTGTCTGTCCTGCTAAACGTGCTCAATAAAACACCACTGCTCAGGGGTGCAAAAATTTTCTACACACCTAGAAACCACCTCAAATTTGTGTCAACAGGGTGACAGAAAGTAGGATGCACACCAAGGTTCCACAAAAACTAGGCACCACCACACAAAATTTACCCGCCATAACTTGGTGCCCAGGATTCACACACTTCAAGTATGGCTGGTGATAAATTACTGATAAACATCTCCCTCGTTATAGATGACCCACGTGAGATTAAAAGGTAACATTCACACTGTACAGACAGCAATGTGAGAGCTAGATATTACAACAGTCACTACACAATGCCTGGATGTCCCAGCTTTTTACACACATAAACACAGCAATCACAAAAAGTTAGCCCTCGTAAAAGAGTTTATAATTTCAGGATCTGTACTTACCTTGCCATCTACAACAGCAATCAGTCCACAATCAAAGACAGTAAGCTGCGTTTTCTCCTCCGAATGCACAACTGGACCAACAATAATGAAACGTTCGTTGCACAGTTTCTACAAAAGGGAATTACACTGTCTAAGCTAGAGGCTGCATAAAGGACAAACATGTACCCCGCAGGGTGGCGGTGGGCAGAAGGGGAGCAGCAGAATTGCAGTATATCTTAATGGAAAAAATGGAAAAATGAATACTAACAAGTCAAAAAACAATCCTGTAGCAATGAATGTTCACCCTTTCAAGAGCAATTCATAGATTAAGGACATAAAATATCCATACAACCACATGTGGGGGTCTTTATTTTATGTAACCACATCATTATCTCCTGTAGCCTTGCTTCTCACATAAACCATTGTCAACTCAGCAAACAACTTCCTTTTATTAAGGCATTTTTTCTAAATATCAGATGTTACAAAGACATGCTTTGGTATGGGAGTTATGTCAAAATTTCCCAATAGGAATGCTAGAGAGAAATATTCTTAGTTAGGCATCCATAAAGTTATTAAAAATTGTATTTACATCGTCATCAATAAATTTACTGGACCAAAATTCATAACTTGAATTAATTTTGAAATAAGAGATCCGAAAAATGTATCAATCTTCCTGCTAAGGTAAAAGTAGTTATTATAATTTTGCATATTGGTATTAAAGATAATAACCTGGACATCGTGGTCAGTCAAACAGACCCAATTACTAATAAACACTGAAGCTATACTTCATAAATACAACCATAATAGGCATAACAGTCAATACAAAAGCAATGTTTCAAATTTGCACATACATAGCTGCATACTTCACTGTGCAGACAGTGAATTAATGCTTGTATTTCTTTGTGTGAGCTGTCACCATAAGAACCATTAAGCTGAGTTACCTTCTGTGAATCTCCACTCATTATGAATTTCCCGGAGCGTCGGCAACCTCAGAATATCCTGCAGCATGAATGTGATAAACAGTATAAGAATTTTTACAGTGGTATGCTAGCTTTATTCCATCAATAATCGTAATGGGTGTACACATGAAAAGAATATGACGTTTTAACATTCGTACCATGCATCTTGATATTATCAAAGTTTTATTTATTCACCAACTGATGCACTAGTCAGTTGTCTTAAAAAACAATATTAAAATTTACATTCAAACTTTGATAAGCACGAATTAATGCGCTCCCTGATGATGGTGTAATTGCACGAAACATGTCGGAGCTGTTTTAATGTAAATTTTAATAGTTTTTAAGACAACTCACTAGTGCATCAGTTGGTGAATAAACAAAACTTTCAGAATATGACGTGTTTCTATCAGTTACATTTAAACTGTCTGATATTGTAAGTCACCAGTTACCTTCACAGGCACACCTAGATGATCTGTGGGCACACCTCCCCTGCTTATCGCTTTACGCTCCAAACGTTCGAACTTTGAGCACGACTCAAGTCATCTATCAGTATCACAGATCGTCAACTATCAGTACCACAGATCGTCATCTATCAGTACTACAGGTCATCGTCTAGAATCAGTACATTAGGAATCATACAAGCACGTATGATACAGAATGAAAGCAACCTATAATCCATGATCAGGAACACAGATTATGGAACGACAGTTGTGGTCAACGCTGCCTTCGAGCAACAGCACGTCGATATCTTGTTGTAACACCACCGATCTGCCACCTAGTATTAATCTGTGTCTGCCACCTCTGTTCCATGGTCGATATTTAATCTGCGATATAGTCCCGTTGCATTGCATCAACGTTAAAAATCTTCGCTTGGCGCGGACTTCGATGCACCGCCCCGACGTGCATGCCTTGAAAGGTACAGTAAGTTTATCGTCAGCCATGGGCAGGAGTTGAAATTACAGCCGTATGTAATAGATTGTGTAACATTTTAATACTGCATGTGAAATTTGGTATGGTATTAGGGCCATGGTCAACAACGGCCAAAAAACCGGTTAGACTGGAGTATTCTCACACAACATCCATAAAAGTAACATCTCTAGGAGTAGCTTACCCAAAGATAAAACACTCGAGCTCTCCCTGGTTCCATAGGAGGACATTGCCCTTGTGGGATTAATTCGGTATATATATTTATTTATTATTAGGACTGTATTGTTAACTTTTATGACTCAGTCCACATCCTAGTCATTTTTACCAAATTTTGGATCCATGGAATGTGCAGTATATGTATGTAGATGTAACAGCCAAATCTTCTGTTTCACACAGCTTCTTTTCTACTTGTTAGTTCAAAACCACTGTCCTTGGACCAGGCATACATCTTAGAAAATGCTTCCCCTAAATCATGTCCTGGGCACCAGTAACCATGTTGTTGGCATAAATGTAGCATCATAGGTGGACCTTAAGCTTGTATTTTTTTTTTTAATTTTTACTGTGGTGGTAATGCTAATCCTCCCATGGCTGCATAGGTGCATTGTATGGTCATGAATGCATTTAGGGCAAGTACAGAATTACCCCAATATCACTGAAAGGTTAAACAGTACAGGACACAGTGGATCACTATGAAGCACTCTGATACTTGCATACAGCCTATTGTGTGACAGCATGGTGTGGAAGAATAGTGAGGGCCTTTCCTGTAAGCATCTGGCATCACCTACCTATACCATTAACAGTTCATGATCAGTCAGTCATGAACATTTTTCTGTAGGTGTGAAATTTGCGTCTTTGTAACATCATTGAGTCTGTGCATACACATGTATTCTTGCAATAAATTTAGCAGTCCTGACTAATATGCCTAAAATAATATTCACATTTGGACTGTGTTATGATCTCACCAAAATCCGTAAATATAACATGAGCATGCAGCCACCCCACTCTGGTGTGATTTGCAGACAACCGTAAGAGCAGAGAATATGTTTTTCAAATAAATTAACAACTTGCAGGCCAGTTCCAGATATTTCTGAACCCCAAAACAAAAATGAATTTGGTGGCCCTATGTGTAGTCAACTGACAATGCAGATTCAGCAATGTAAGAGTTTACAAACCAAATATGTTCCACATAAAATTTGATACGCAATCAGACTTTTCAGTGCTCCATGCAGCATCATGGATTGTGATAACCTTAAACCTATCCTGACCCCTTGTATGGGCACTTACATGGCCTGTTGCTATGCCTGGAGTAGCACTTTAGCACTTCCCACAGAAATTAAATAACAGAGAAACATTACAACAATAAACTCAACTGCTGCAAGCTATATAAATTCTTCATGAAGGCCATCTGTGAATGGCAAGCAAAAATACCAGACACTCAAAAATTTATGGGTGAAATAGCATTACTAAATATGAAATGCTTAGCCTGTCATTGGTCTCACCAAAAATTCCCAGTGATTTAAATGGCACTGAGTAACACTGCAGAATGGGGAATTCAGTGGCTTTTACTCCTTAGAACTGTTAGCATAACTGAAGTAAAACTATGCACTATGCATGTAAGTGGCTTTGATGTAGAAATTTAATGGAAGTAAATCACCTGGAACATCACACTGTCTGTGGTAACCTGAAACATGAATGTAAATTTGATTTATGGGGGCCAATATGAAATTCGTTAACTTCCACTTGTACAGTACTGTCTGACGTCTCAAACCTTGGAAAATAATTCCCTTGCCATGTTTCATTTCAGTATCTAGAAAATATTATATTCCATTTCACAATACATTAGCATTCACATTTCTTTGTACACTGTGCAGCAGAAATGAAGAGCTGCTAAGTCTGAAATTGGCAATGAAGTAAGCTTTCTCTATGTGCATTAATTAATTATGCTCTCAATTGCCAAGATTAATATGTAATCAGTGACAGCTGAAGATATGGAGCACAGGTAGAATGATACTGATGGGGAAAAACACAAGAACACTGAGATAAAAACCTGTCCCACTACCGATTTGCCCACCATAAATCCCACACCCACTTGCCTAAGAGCAATCCTGGGCCACTGACACCTGTGATGTAAGCATACAGCTGGCATCATTCACAATTTCTGTATACTTGTCCACACTATGGGCTGGAAGGTCCAGGGTTCAATTCCTGGCAGGAACGATTTATCTTCTCCAAAACATAATGACCAGCTGTGGCCCACTTAGCCTCATACACAATGGATAGCAGGACTCTTCCCCAGGAGCAAAGTGGCTGAAGCACAGGGCTGACCATTTTCCATCCACTGCCAAAGTTAAGAATGATTGGACCTATACCCTACTCTCCCTGTATGCATTCATGATGTGCAGAGAGACAGCTTCACCCTTTATGTTTGTCCTGTTGTGGCTCTTCTCTACTTTCCATTAATTAACAAGTATTTATGCCATATATCTCATATGCTTGCCTAACTTCAAAGATAAGCATTCCAAGATATTTGCCTAGACCCACAGCACAAAAAAACAATGTGCATCCCTTGGATACCCATATTCACTCACAGACAGTGGGTACAGGACTAGTATTACTGTGTTCTAGTATGTCAGGTATCAGTTTCAAACTTACTGCTTCTAAATTGGTGAGGCTAAAAGTGTAAGGGTATCATGTACTTATGTCATTTTTTCATTTGTTGTTGTTCACTGTAATTCTGATTTCATGTTGAATTGTACCTACAGACAAACAAATGTATTTGCAAAGACAGGCACCTCCCACAGCATTTACATACATTATTTCTTTAGCCATGCTTTTACCATGGACCCTGGGGCCACCATCCTGTCCACCTACAGTACCACTTAACTCACCATCCTGTCCACCTACAGTACCACTTAACTCACCATCCTGTCCACCTACAGTACCACTTAACTCA
>Ga0209629_10004382_pt1 | contig 10429 bp, 11 predicted proteins | sample TergutCu122P5_FD_187286 | JGI IMG/M metagenome (GOLD analysis project Ga0209629, IMG submission 187286) | Cubitermes ugandensis P5 segment gut microbial communities from Kakamega Forest, Kenya - Cu122 P5 (SPAdes) (version 2) | ecosystem: Host-associated > Arthropoda: Insects > Digestive system... | reverse complement strand
CCTGATAAGATAGCACAGCTACTTGTTGATATTGACGCATACAAAGGGCATCCCATTGTCCGTTTGTATTTGAAAATCATTCCTCTTGTATTTGTCCGCCCTGGTGAATTACGTCTTGCTGAATGGGACGAATTTGATTTTGAAAACGCACTGTGGCGCATCCCAGCCGAACGGATGAAGATGAAAGGCGAACATGACGTGCCGCTTTCCCGGCAGGTGATAGAGTTATTGCGAGAGCTTCAAGAAGTCCCAGGAACTGACCAGTATCTTTTCCCGGCCATACAGCGTTCAAAAGAACTAACCATGTCCAACATGTCCGCGCTGAAAGCTTTACGAATCATGGGATATAACTCTGAAACCATGAGTATACACGGTTTCAGGGGAATGGCATCTACACGCCTTAATGAAATGTGCCGCTGGCCGGAAAAGGTAATCGAAGCGGCTTTGTCGCACGCCGAACAAAACAAGGTTCGAGCCGCTTACAACCGGGCCGGGTATCTGAAAGAGCGCCGCGAGATGTTGCAGGCATGGGCCGACTACCTGGACGAGCTACGGACGAAGGCGACGGTTGCCCGCTGAAAAAAATAAAAAAATCTGCCTATACCCCTACCCTCTGAAAAGGCCGTTACGCCGTTACTGTTGATATAACATATTGTTTTTACGTTTATATTTGCAGTCACGGCTTGCGTGGCGGTAACGGGCTTTCTCGTTACTCTACGCTACCGGATGCCGAAGCTATCTGGCGTACATGTTTCTGTGCAATGAAATCACATTGAAAAATCGGTAACGTAATATTTTCACATGAATGCAAAAATCTAAATGTTGCTAAATCAGCTTATCCTTTTCGGTTATCTCTTGCTATGGATCACCCCCGCGCGTGCGGGGAACATATCAGTTAAATCAGAAGCGGATTATCCTTTTATCTGGCAAAATTATTGTATGTATAATTGTTGGAATATCTGGTTCTTTTTCATCAGCACGGGATCGAACTTTGAGTAACTGAATGATTTCTTTGACGGTAAGCGTTTTTTCATCTAATAACTTATCAATCGCCAGCATCGCTTTCAAATAGATACGATGTGCCAGGGCTTCTTTGAGTTGTATTCTCCATTTTTTGAAACTCTTCAGTAACTCAATTGCTGACGCTGGAACAGCATAACCAGCGGCAATCAATGCGAATATCTCGCCAGTTTCAATCTGTTTCATTGTTTGTTCATCAATAGGCGCATTGTTGGCTGATGGCGTAATGAGTGGCACACAGCCGTATTTAATCGCACGTTTGCTTGGACGTGTACTGTCGATAAAATATGGGCTGTGATACCACGGTGTTTCTACGTTCTGTTTTGCTTTATAGCAAATAAGCGCCATTGGTTTTTCCTCGAATATCCCTTGCCTGGCCCACAGCACCACGCCGAAACAATCGGCGAGAAAATCACAACCGCTATTTTATTACCGCTGGCGTCCTAGCCCGGCCTGAATCTCTCTGGCCCGTTGCTGTGCCGCTGCTATTTGCGAAGCGGTCATTTTTTGCTGGAGCAATGCCTTGACTTGATTTGCTTTCTCATCCCCATTTGCGGAGGCCATCAAAATCCAGGCGCAGCCTTCGACATAGTCTTGTGGCACACCTCGACCGGCAACGTACATGACGCCAAGATTGACTTGGGCTTTCGCGTCACCCTGTTCCGCTGCCAAACGATACCATTTCATCGCCTCTTGATAGTTTTGCGGTACGCCTTGACCTTTGGCGTACATAACACCAAGATTGACTTGGGAAAGCGCGTCACCTTGTGCCGCCGCCTGGCGAAGCCAATTGACAGCTTCCTGGTAATTCTGCGGTACGCCTCTGCCGTCGGCATACATGAAACCAAGCGCGCATTGGGCAGGTGCAAAACCCTGCACTGCCGCCAGGCGAAACCACTTCGCCGCCTCTTGATAATCCTGCGGCACACCCAGGCCGTTGTAGTACATATTGCCAAGATTGAATTGGGCTATCAAATTACCTTGTTCTGCCGCCGGGCGATACCATTTCCCTGCCTCTTGAAAATCCCGCAGCACACCTAGGCCGGTGAAATACATTGAGCCAATTATGCTTTGGGCGTGTGCGTCACCCTGTTCCGCCTTTTGCCGAAGTTGGTCAATGTTGTCCACCGCCGCCGCGTTGCCTGGCATTGCCGCGCCGACAAACAGGCTTGCCACAGCTAACAACATGATGAGCAAAGTTATTACGCGCCGCATGGCTCGATCCTCTCTATGAAATCATTATAGTTTTTTATCCAGCCGTCCCTGTCTTCCTCTACACCCTTATGTCCCGGCCACAAACTTTCACCTACAGACGAGAATTTACACGATTCAAGCCATTGTAGCCAGCGTTCCAGGAACCAAGCCGGAGGGATTTGGGGGGAAATAGCCTTGGGGCCGGGGCGGTCTGAATATCAGATACCCATGCTTGCCGAAAAATATTTTCGCCGTCTCATGTGGACTGGCACGCTGTTTGCTTAATTTACATTTATAATAGAAAAGTTAAGAATTTAATTTAATTAGGATGATCGTATTAACTTAAACAGGAGGATGGTATGTGCGAGAAAATTTGTATGAGTGACGAAAATGGGAACATTGTATTCACAACGAACGAATTAGCAAAACGATTTAGCATTTCATATGGCAACGTCTATATGAAATATAAATACCATGGTGATTGTCACGGATATAAGCCCGTGAAGATAGGCAATACTCTTTATTGGAAAGAAACGGGAGGTAATCGAATGGATAAATAACGCTGCGATTATGTATAAAAGTAACTCTACACTGTGATAACAATAATCTTAAATTACAAGGTGACTTATGAAGCAACAGTATTTGATTTTACCAGAAGTTTTGCAGATTATTCCTATGTCACGTACCAAATGGTATGAAGGAATTAAACGTGGAGTCTTTCCACCACCAATTAAGTTTGGAAGATCATCCTTGTGGAAACGTGAAGATATAGAAATGCTTATTGAGACGTTAAGTAAAGGCGGTATTGCACCTTTTCACGATGAACGTTCACGCAATTTCACGGAATACAATGCGAAATCTAAAGAAAAACACATGATGGCGAGCATGGAACGTCATATTGAACAGGCGCAGCGCCTTCATAATAAGCTTGTGAAGCGCGTTAATAATAAACAATCAGCAATAGCGAGGTAAGAGTATGAGTTATGACCATATAGAAAACCAAATACGTCACGAGAACCGCAAATTCAAAACTTTGGTTCATGTGGACTTGATTATTGAAGACGGTGAACTTGATTGCGAGCACCATGTTTTCGGCTCTATTGATGTTGAGAATCTTTGCAAACGATTTGAATTGATTTGGAACGGGGTGAAGAAATGAAACTTAATAATTTTGCTATAGGTTCGGCTGGTATTGACAGTCCTGACGATATAAGCAGGATGGTAAACAAAACAGTATCGAAGAAACTCACGTCAAACAAATCACCTACTTCTTGCAAGGGACTACCCGCTGACGTAATAGGGCCATTGCCGCTGAATTGGCCTATTAAATATCAGTCAAGTACACAGAAAGACGGCGAACAGTACCACGGCCCTTGTCCTTTATGTGAGCAGAAAACAGACGGCGGCGGCAAAGACCGTTTACAGGTTTGGCCAAAGCATCACACGGAAGAAGGTGGAACGAAATGGAAGTGGCGTTGCAGTCAATGCGATTCATCAGGCGGAGACGCTATTGATTTCATTCGTAAGTATTATGGCGTCGATTTTCCCACAGCGGAAGCTATGATTACTGAAGCAAGCGAAGCCGTGCAGGTAGATGATAAATGGGAACCGCCTGATAAAGACGCCTTAGACGCTGGCGGAAATGCTGTTGTTCGATACTACGATGCTGATAAACCCGTATCACATAACCACCAGTACCTTGCAAGGAAAGGGGTCAACGTTTGCAATGGAATGTATTCATTTCAAACGGATAAGATGATAGGTGGGAAGAAATTCAAAGCCGGTGATATTGCTGTTCCTGTTATCCATTGGGATGGAACGGACGAAATCATTGGTGGATTGCAGGTAATCAACGCGAATGGTGATAAAGCCTTTGTCAAAGACACGGTCATGAAAGGCGGTTATTTCCGCATCCCTTGCAAGGAAAGGCTTGAGAATGACCGCCTGCTGATTGTCGAGGGCTTGGCCAATGGCCTGACCGTGAACCAAGTCACGGGATATGAAACCCTGGTGGCATTCGATGCGGGCAACCTGCTGAACGTGGCGATAATGGCAAAGCACAGGAGGCCAGACCGAGATATTGTCCTGTGCTGCGATAACGATATAGGGGACGGGAAAAATAACTTGGGCATGGCATCCGCCGTAAAAGCCGCTGGCGCAATCAGCGGCTTCCTGGCGATACCTGAATGGAACGGCAAGAAATGCGACTTCAACGACGTACTGACACAAAGCGATGACATTGGGAAGAACCAGGCGGTTATTTGCAATGCCATAGAACATGCCAGACGGGTAAACTTTATAACGGATTCATCGAAAAGTCAATACCATAGCAAGGAAAGTGACGATGCGGAGATTGAACGGCTGGCTGTGCTGGCCGACAATGACTCGCTGGAATATGGCCGGGCAAAGAAGGAATCGGCAAAGCGCCTTGGCGTTCCTGTTCCCGAATTGGATAAGCTGGTCAGTAGCCGCAAAGAGTACAATACGCTATTCAAACGGTACGACATACCACCTTGCCCGGAAACGGCTGACGGTGTTCAGTTGATACATGATATTTACGCTGTCATTGACCGCTTTATCGTTTGTAGTAAGGAAACGAAAATTGCCGCGACAATGTGGATTGTCATGACGTGGTTTGCCGATGTGATTGACTGTGCCCCGATTGCGTTGATTACGTCGCCGGAAAAACGCTGTGGTAAGTCCATGTTACTGACGATTATGCAAAAGCTGGTTTACATGCCCTTGCAATCGTCTGGCATATCCTCTTCCGCTATTTACAGGACGATTGAAAAATATCACCCGACACTTTTAATTGATGAAGCCGACACCTTTATGAAGGACAACGAAGGCTTGCGAGGCGTCATCAACAGCGGCATCAAACGCGATGGCGCTTTTGTTATTCGTTCCGTCGGCGATAATCACGATACGAAAGCGTTCAACACCTTTGGGCCGAAAGCCATTGCTGGTATCGGCACGCTGAAAGATACCATCATGGATAGAAGTATCATTCTTGAGCTACGACGTAAAAGCGAAGGTGATACCGTCGAACGCTTGCGCGATGCCGGGCAAGAGATGTGGGATACGTTGCGTTCACGTTTGGCGCGTTTCACCACAGATAATAAAGACGTTGTGAAGAATGCCAAGCCACCTTTACCCGGCGAATTGAATGACCGTGAACAGGATTGTTGGGAGCCGCTATTGCAGATTGCTACAGTTATTGACGCTTGCGACACTGACAGGGACAACGGCACTTTTTACGATGACGTTGTCAGAACCTCGATAATCATCAGCAAGAACGCAAACAAGGGCGAAGAATCCCCACAAACGCAATTGCTGCGTTCTATCCGTGAGTTATTTGATTCTTTGAACGTGAAACGGATGCCGACAAAGGCATTGAATCGTAAGCTTTGTGAGAATGAAACGTGGCCGTGGCGTCATTACAATAATGGCGGTAGTATTAACGATAATCAGATTGCTGCATTGTTGAGAAAATACGGGATAAAGCCGTGTCCTCAATTTCGCTTGAATGACGCTGAACGGGAAGCTTTCCCCTATCTTGCAAAGGAAAAGAATCCTGTCCGTGGATATAAACGAGATGACTTTACTGATGCTTTTAAGCGGTATTTGTAATGCCGGACAAGGAATGATTTGATTTGATTGAATAAGTCAGGTTCTTCGCTTTTCCATTTCCGCAACGATAGCCGATGCTGGGACTTCCAAGGCATCGGCTATCCGGATCAACCCGCTCTGTCCCTTATTATTTTCGTGCTTCTTAGCGCGGTTCGATTTACAAACCCTGCTTCTTCCTCCAGAGCATCAACCAATTCCCCTGGCCGGACTTCTAACGCGCTTGCAATCCTGAACAGCATGTCAATGTTCGGCCAGCGTCTTCCTACTTCCATCATGCCGAAGAAGCCGACGCTTACGTCCATCCGTTCGGCCATTTGTTCCTGAGTAAGCCCGGCTTTGTGCCGAAACCGCCTCAACACAGGATGAAAATGGCGGCGTGTTATCTGCTGTTCCTTTTCCATCCTCCATAAGTACCCGCATAGGGATTAAAATATTACAGCGTATACGTTGCAAAATTCTATCCCATGCGATATAAATGGACTTATTGCAAAAGAACAAACAGGACACACGCAAATTTCACAGGAGAAAATAATGAGGCTTCAAATCGTGGCTGTAGCTGTTGTGCTGGCTGAACTGATGGCGGGGTGTGCAGCACGACCACGACCACAATACGAATCCCGTATGGTTCCGTTTGGTTCTTCTCCCACAACCAACGCCGATCAAGTTAAAGCGCTCTGTCTCTCTCAAGCAGAATTGGCTGGGATGAATGCCCGCACCAATGCACAAGCAGCAGTTGGGCAGTATCAAGCTCCGGCGGGATTTAGTCCCGTTGGTACGGTTGCTCAAGTGTTCGATCAGCGCATGAGTATAGATATGGCTGCTTCCAATGCTTACCAAGCTGTTTTGAATGGCTGCCTGGCTCAATACGGATGGCGAATTGAACGGTATTGCGTACAGAATTGCCGTTAGAAGAGTGCGTTGCTCTTTTAATCTCAACAATGACGGAGGGTAAAAAATGAAACAGTTCGTTTCACTTATGCTGACTGTGGTGTGTTGTGTATCGCTTTTGTTTGGGTGTGGTGTTTCAACTCTTGCACGGCTTGCGTCGAGCGGCTCTGACTCACAATCTGCAAAAGCTACCATAATTGAAGGTAAAACAACCAAAGCGGAAATTATCGCCGCGCTAGGAACGCCTAAACAGATGGGAGCGTTATTGCCACTTCCAGGTGATGCCAATTCTTCCGATCAATTTCTATACCTATATCAGGTTAGCTACTCAGAAGCGGAAATAACTCTTATACAGAAAGATGGTACGAAATTCCCAATAAGTCTGGGGTATGGTCGGGATAAGAAGCATCAGATGTATATATCCTTTGATAAGAAAGGGAGAGTATCCAAAGTCACTTTATTTTAGCCGATCCATAAAAGGCAGTCATGAACCTGGCAGGTAGTATTTGACTCAGTAGACGGATGCTGGTAAGTATCAGCATCCGTTTTTTATGCCGTGATGCGTCGTCTTTGTTAAAATAACAAGAAGCAAAGGGGTATAAGTTATGACAACCATTAAGCGATTTGTTCCGATTACTAGCCTATGCATTAAGTCAATTTTTGTTTTTTGCGTTTGCTTGTTTTTATCAAGCTGTGGTGCTCCCAGGCCAACGGTTCTGGCGGAAAATTTTCGCACAACGTATGAAGCTTCTATAAGTTCATTTGGCAATTACAATATGCGGGGAAAAACTTTTTATATTGAATCGGGAGATAAAAACATATCCAGTAACGATTTAGAATTTAGAGAATATGCTAAGTACATATCAGAATCACTAAAGCAATTGGGAGGAATAGAAGCAACAGACAGGACTAATGCAGATCTGTGTATCTTAATCAATTATGGCATATTTGATAAATCATACTCTGAAATTGTCCCTGTACCTGTATGGGGAAGGACAGGAATTTCTGCAATATATACAACGAGCAATACAACAATTTCACCGTTTGGTGGTTCAGCGACAACTTCTTCTGTAAGCACTGTTATTCCGTCATATGGTATTGCCGGATATACCTCTGAGAGTAGAAATGTTGCTCAGTTTCGCAGAGTATTGAATGTTTATGCTTATGATAATAAGCGAAGAGGGAAACATGACCCTATCATGTTATGGAAAACGAATGTAGTCAGTGATGGGAGTTCCAATGATTTAAGGCACGTTATCCCTTATATGGCGTTCCTAACTATACGGACGATGGGTACCGATGGTAATAAAAAACTTGCAGTGTTTGAAGATGATTATCTGGTTCAATGCTTCAAACAAGAGATCGGTTCTAACATCAATAATGATTATCTTTGTGAATATTGGAAAAAGAGCGCCCTTCCCAATAGTGGCGTTACACTTTTTCCAAAAGCCGTTTCCACAAATGCTGATAAAATTTACATCTACGCATTAGCTGCTGGCACCACTTACGGCATTGATATTGTGGAGAAAAAATCAGATGAGACTATCGTTGTTTTTAGAAAAAGCGGCGTTCCATGGTCGTATTACATTTCACCTGAAATGTATATAGAATACAATGGACAAAAATATCAGATAAAAAGTGTCGATGGTTATGAATTAGGAAGTAAAATAAAGACTGAATGCGGAACAAGATATTTCAGATTACATTTTCCGCCTATCCCCTCAAATGCGACTGTTATCAATATATTAGATGGAGTCGTGTCAGAGGGGGTTGAATCAGGGTGCGGGGATTGCAAAATTGTTCTCACATGGAACGGATTGAAGATTAAATAATCAAGTTCATCCGATGAATAAATAAATCCATATTGCATTGCCGGGCAGAAAGACGCCTGACAACACTGTAACAGGCTGTAATATGCCATAAACCCCGCATGGATGCTGGAATTTCAGCGTGATAAGTAACAGGCTATGGAGCGCGCGTTACAGCGCCGTTACTAGCCCTGTCTCTGAAAATATATAATAATATTATATATTTATATATTATTATATTATTATATTATATATAGTAACAGGGTAACGGGTATAGGAGAGGGGAAGGGTAGGGTTTTGATTTTTTTCACAGGTGGACGGCGAGCCGCGAGGATGACCGGCCCTTGGTTGGGGTCAGGTGAATAATTGATGGTATTCTTGATGGTATCTATTGGCGTTTCTGTTACTGTATTAGAATAATTTCATGTGGTTATCTATTCGTTCCTAAGTCTGCCGGGGCACCAAACCGTCATTCTGAAGTTCCGTAATGTGAATTATAGCCGTTCTTGGAATAAATCGGACATGCCATAGAGCGTATGCAACCAGGAGATAGTGACCGAACAGCACATGTCCGATTCACTCTGTGGTCAACTCTATAACATTATTTTGATGGTGGGCGATACAGGATTTGAACCTGTGACTTCCACCGTGTGAAGGTGGCACTCTCCCGCTGAGTTAATCGCCCGGAAAATGTGCTTTACATATAGGGAACGGCCGTTCCGAAGTCAAGGTTTTTTAACCGCTGTCGGCGCTTTTCACAGTGTATATCCTGATTTTTAATACCTTTGTTCTTTCGCCACCACGACCCCGATAATCCTGAACTCCACGCCGGTCATATCCCATTGCTTGTACAGCTCGGTGTTGAGTGGCCGCAGATAGACGTTTGGGCCATCAACAACCAACTGCTTGAATGTCGCTTCGTTATCTCCATTTTTGGCGATTATGTAATTGCCGTTCATCGCCTCTCTTCCCGGATCGACGATAATCGTCTCGCCTTCAAGGAATAAAGGCTCCATGGAATCACCTTTGACAACGAGGGCGAAAGCCTTCGGGTGGCTTGTGGCCGTGGTGTGAATCCAATCCTCGGCATCGTCGGGGTGAAACTGTTCATCAACGTCCTGCCACCCTCCAGCCTGGATCCAGGAAATGACCGGGACTTTCTGGAGTATAGGCTGGCCAGAGGCGATGTTGCTTGTCGACTCTGAAGCTATGTTGCCGGTTAATGACCCTTTGGCGGTATGGCGACCAGCCACGAGGCCACGCAATGGCGGAACCCATTGCTCCGGATCGTGGTCATCCATGATCCACTGCCCGAAAGAGAGCATGTCGGCGTATGTCATGCCAAAAGCGGACGCTATCCTTTCGCCGGCTTCTCCTCCAATACCCTTCCTTTCCTTATCGCTCAAAACTCCCTGTATATGCCGATGGGAGCAAGCACCTTTGTCAGCGATCCACGCAATAGTCTTCCCGTGAGTGCGCTTAAGGTAGATCAAAGCTCGCCTATATTGTTCCTTTATATTTTTCATAGCGGCTCACGATGAGAACTTTTGGGTCTCATGTCAAGATTTTCTGTTGATCTTACGGATAAATACGGAATGAGTCGCAACGAGAATTTTACAGGCAATAAATAAGCATAAAACCGTTGACAGAAACAAGAAGGGCTCATACTATACGGGCATGATAAAGAATATTTTAAGCACATTGAATATATCCAGACGGCATCTGAACCACCTCTTAAGCGGAGACCGTAACGCCAGTCCTAATTCTACTTTTCATTCAAAATGTCACGAACCCAAGGCCAATTGGTTAATCTGCTAACAGCTTTTTTATCTGCGGCCATTTCTGCCAAGCCCTGTTCTGCTTGAGCGGTTGCAGCGCCAAGAGAATCG
>Ga0209629_10004381_pt1 | contig 10430 bp, 5 predicted proteins | sample TergutCu122P5_FD_187286 | JGI IMG/M metagenome (GOLD analysis project Ga0209629, IMG submission 187286) | Cubitermes ugandensis P5 segment gut microbial communities from Kakamega Forest, Kenya - Cu122 P5 (SPAdes) (version 2) | ecosystem: Host-associated > Arthropoda: Insects > Digestive system >... | reverse complement strand
CTTGACGGAGCGGCAAGCCTTCCGCCCGCCACAGGTCCCATAACGACTACGCCTATTCCCGCGTCTGCAAGATACGCTATAGCCTCTTCGTGCGAACGGTCAAGCAGATTATACTGCAATAAAACAGACGAGAATATTTCGCCCTGTTCGATTATGTACCGCATATCTTTAGGGTCGCCGTGGAAAGAGAACGACATATGTTTTATAAGCCCTTCGTCGATTGCTTTTTGAGCTTCTTTCATAAGTTTCATCGGTTTGATTTGTCCGTCCATCGCGCCTTTGTTTATGCCGTGAAAATGATAAAAATCTAAATACTCAACGTCCATTCTCCGCATCTGTTCCTCAAGCACCTTTCTGTAATCAGAAGTTTGCTTGACTAAATGCAGCGGCTGTTTTGTGGAGAGCATAACTTTATCTCGCTCTACGATTTTTACGGCTCTGCCGAGAGCGTATTGGCTTTGGTCGTGGCAGTACATGTGCGCCGTGTCAAAATAGTTTATCCCCTCTTTTACCGCTTTTTGAAACATAGGTATAAATTTTTCCTCGTCAACATGCCATTTGCCGTCCTTTTCATATTCGGGCAGCCTCATACAGCCGAAACCGAGCGCAGAAATCATCTTCCCTATTTTACCGAACTTACGATATTGCATAATATAAATCTCCTTTTTAAATATAATCTTAAATAAATATTATTATAAATTTAATTATAATATAAAAAAATTAATAAAACAAGTAAAAAAACAATAATTAACAAAAAAATAAAAATACGGTCTGCAAACAAAAATCAGTTTGCAAACCGTATTTTGGATTTTCGTAATTTAACTAAAAATAAAACTAATTCAGATATACAATTTAAATATCAAATTTTGAATTTTTAGATTTAGAAAATTATTGACAGACCCCGAAGTTTAAATTTGAATTTATTTAAATTTCTTCGCTTACAGCGTTTTTCTGAGCTTCAATCACGTCATGGTAATTAGCCAGTATCGCAGATTCAAGTTTCAGCCTGAATTCGCTGTTTATCGGGTGAACTATATCTTTATAAGTCCCGTCCAAATTTTTTCTGCTGGGCATTATTAAAAATAACTTTTCTTTAGCGTAAATTATTTTCACGTCATGCACGGCAAGCTCGTTGTCAAAAGTTACCGAAACAATAGCTTTTAAAGGTCCCTCTTCAAATGTTTTGCGAACTTTTATATCCGAAATCTCCATTTTTAAATCCTCCTGTAAAAAATAAATAAGATTTGATTGTACCCTGTCGATATATAGTCAAAAATGTGAATATAAAGATATTATTAATAATACTTCAAAAAATATACATTGATTTGATATATCGAAAAGTATTTATTTATATAATACATGAAAATAATGTTGTAAAAATTAAATTATAATTAATTTACCGTTAAAATTAAGAAAATTAACTAAAAATTGCTTAAAATATGTTTACATAAACGCTTTTTTGTCATATAATCTTATTGAAAATTAAAAAATCAAATTTTAGAGAGGTTATATAACTGATGTCTGATTTTACACATGTTATGAAATACCTGGAGAAAAAAGACTTAAAAATCTTTTTTTCCGGCATAGGAGGCATAAGCATGTCCGCTATTGCCGCCGCTTTACATCAGAAAGGATACAAAGTATGCGGGTCTGACATTAAGGAAAAAGAAGAAGTAAAAATTTTGAGAGACGCGGGTATAGAAGTATTTATAGGTCATAAAAAAGAAAACGTCGAGGGCTGCGGCTTATTGGTTTACATGGCGCGTATCAAAGAAGATAATCCCGAAATAATCAGAGCAAAAGAGTTAAATATCCCAATAATAAAACGCGCTCAAATGCTCGGGGCTTTGATGTCGGGCTATAAAACTTCTGTCGGAATTTCGGGAACTCACGGCAAATCGTCGGTTACGTCAATGACGAGCGAAATCTTCATGCAGGCAAAAACAGCCCCGACATTTTTTATCGGGGCTGTTTACCCTCCCGTCAATTCAGCGTATAAGACAGGTTCTGGAGATTACTTTATTCTCGAATGCGACGAATATTCCGACAGCTTTTTAAATTTTGCACCCAATATTTCCGTAATATTAAACATAGAAATGGACCACCCGGATTATTTTAAAGATTTAAACGCCGTTATAAATTCGTTTGAAAAATTTCTCAAAAATACGTCGGACACGGCAATTATAAACGGCGACGATAAAAACGCTCTAAAAGCCGCTGAAAATTTCAAGGGCGAAATCCTGACTTATTCTCTAAAAAACGAAAAAGCCGACATATTCGTGAAAAATATAAAATACCCCGACGGTTTTCCTGAATTTGATATATTAGCAAAAGGCAAATTATACGCGCATGTACATCTTCTTGTCCCCGGAGAGTTTAATATATACAACGCCGCGGCAGCGGCAAGCGCGGCGTATAAGTGCGGAATCGACGGCAGATTTATCGAAGCCGGTTTAAATATATTCAAGGGCGCAGGGCGAAGATTTGAATACAAAGGCATGTTAAACGGCGCAAAAGTCTATGACGATTACGCGCACCACCCGACGGAAGTAAGAAAAGCCGTAATTGAAATGGAAAAAATCGCGCACGCAAACAACGGCAGATTGTGGTATGTTTTTCAGCCGCACACATATTCGCGAACATATGAATTATTAGACGACTTATGCGAGGCTCTTTCGCACGCTGACAAATTAATCCTGACCGAAATATTTTCCGCTACCGAACAAAATAAATATAACATTTCTTCAAAAGATATTGTAAAAAAATTAGATAATGCCGTATTTATTGAAAATTTTGAGGATATTGCGGAAGAACTGAAAAAGTCCGTTGCCAAAGATGATTTGGTGGTAATAGCGGGCGCGGGCGATATAAATAATCTGACGAAAATGATTGTGTGAACATAAAGAAATTATAATTAAATCGTAGGGGCGACCCTTGCGGTCTCCCTTTTAACGCATATAATTCGCGTTGGTCTAATGGATTCACAAGGGCGACCGCAAGGGTCGCCCCTACGGATTTGTATGCGTTATTGCAATATTTTCAACGCTTCGATAAGATATTGAGGACGTGCGAATATTACAACCCTTTGTTTTGCTTCGCTTTCAATGTATTGTGAATTAAAACTCATCCAATTTCCTTTTGTTTCTTCGCTCGGCAGTGAATTTATATACTTCATTAATTTATCCCGTTTAGCATTAACGATTTCTATATCCTGATATAAATCTATTATTGAGCAGGTTTGTATTTCGCCTATATTGTCCGCGAAAGTATTTACGCCGTCTATAAAATCCAATACATCTTGTTTATTTCTGTCAATTAATTCTGCTGAAACCCCGCTGTTATCCATAAATTTTTTAATATCCTCCTCTGTAAATCTCCATTGACCGCCGATTTTTCTGCCTTTTAAAATCCCGTCTTTTAAATAGTTCCGTATTGTGCGCGTTGTAAGCGAAGTCATTTGTGCAATATCCTCTACTGTGAATAATTTATCCATGATTTGTACCTCTTTCAATTATTTAATTTTAATTATTTTCAGAAAACAAATTACGTACTTCGTTTTCCTGTATTTTCATTATATCACACTATTTTTCATTTGTCAATACCTATTTTCATATAATTTCATATTTTAAGTATATATTTTCTTAATAATGCTTATAATTTCATAAGATATTTTTATGTTTTATATTAACTATTTCAATTTATGTTGACAAAATGAAATAACAATGCTATAATTAATACTGTTATTGCAACTTCAAAATCAAATTAAAAGTCAGAAAAGGACCGTTTTGATATTTATGAAAAGAATTGCCGGAAAATTCAAGAAAAATTTATCGGGCGATGCGGCTTACGAATCTTATGTGCCGCTGCCGCTCCCGCCAAATCCGCCGCTTGAACTTGACGCAGAAACGCTTAACCTGCTGATAGCGGCAAATAAAAGTCTTGCGCTTCTTGACGGGCTGTCGCTACGTATTCCCAGCGTAAATTTATTCGTGTCTATGTACATTCGCAAAGAAGCGTTGATGTCTTCTCAAATCGAGGGTACGCAAGCTACTCTCGACGATATTCTTGACCCGTTGATAGACGAAAACGCTAATCAAAATATAGCCGACGTCGTCAATTATATAAAAGCGATTGATTTTGCGGTTGACAGACTGAACGAACTTCCTTTATGCAACAGGCTGATTAGAGAAACTCACGCTGTTTTAATGAAAGGCGTTCGCGGACAGGAAAAAACTCCCGGAGAGTTCAGACGTTCTCAAAACTGGATTGGAGGGCAGGGCAGCGTTATCAAAACGGCTCGGTATATTCCCCCCTCGCCTGAAGATATGACGGAAGCCATGTTCGAGCTTGAATATTATATGAATATTGGCTGCTCCCCTGTATCCGACGCTTCGGACGTTCTGATTCGCGCCGCTTTGATTCATTACCAATTTGAAACGATACATCCGTTTTTGGACGGCAACGGCAGGCTCGGCAGACTTCTTGTTACATTATATCTCATAGAAGAAAGAGTTTTATCCGTACCCGCGCTTTATATATCGTACTTTTTGAAACGCAACCGCATTGAATATTTTGACAGAATGACGTATGTGCGTACAGATGGAGATTACGAACAATGGGTAAGGTTTTTTCTGTCTGCCGTTAAAGAGTCGGCGGAAAATGCGATTGAAGCAATAGACAAACTGACTGTATTACATGACAAAAATACAGCCCTAATTAAAAATATCGGACGTTCCTCTAAAACCGTAATGAATTTATTTGATTATCTTGAGAAAAATCCGATTATTGACACGCAGAAAACGGCGGCGGCGTTATCGCTTTCGTTTAACGCAACGGCATCTGCCATAAACCGTTTATGCGAAGCGGGAATATTGGTTCAAACGGCAAATGTACGCAGAAACAGGACGTTTTCTTATGAAGAATACTTAGAGATTTTACGTAGCGGAACTTAAATCTATAAATCTAATTCAAAAATTCAGGAGATTTTTATTTATGTTAAATATAACAGACAAAAAAGAAGATATAATAACCGGCATAAAAAATCTTGGAATATCAGCCGCGGCTGTTTTTCCCGTCAATGAAATAAAATTCGACACGGTATTATTCAGAGATATGTGCAAACAAAATTTATGCGGCAGTTACGGCAAAAATTATAAATGTCCCCCGCATATCGGCGAACCCGAAGATTTAAAAAACGAAGTTTTATCTTACGAAACCGCAATTCTTATACAGACAATACACCCTCTTGAGGATTCATATGATTTCGAGAGTATGAACGAAGGTAAAGAAGTTCACAATAAAAATATACAAAAAACCAAAGAATACATAGAAAAAAATATCGTTTATAATAATATGTTTGCGCTTGGCGTAGGAGGCTGCGATTTATGCCTAAAATGCGGCGTAATTGACGGAACTCCCTGCCTATATCCCGATAAAGCAATATCGTCGGTTGAGGGCTATTGCATGGACGTGTCAAATATGACAAACTCTCACGGATTAAAATACATAAACGGCGTAAACACGGTTTCATACGTCGCGGTGTTTTTGTTAAAATAAATTTAAATTTTATTAAAATAAAAATTTATTTTGCGGTTTTTCCTTATTAATAAATTAGGGAAAACCGTCCTTTTTTTGCGGGTTTTTTGATTTCAAGGGAGCAATATATGTAAAAAATGGATAAAATATGAAATTTTTCTAAGACTTACTTGTGGCTGCAAAGTTTATAATAAAAAATAAATAGAATACTAAAACATAAGACTACTGCTCGACGCTTATGATATATCCTATTCTATATTTATTATGTATAAAATAAAGAGGAGAGAAAAACAAAAATGAAAAAAACTGACATAACCAAATTTTCAAAGAGAATACTGGCATTTATTTTAGCCATGACTATGATGATACTACTTTTCCCTGCCGCCTCGATTGCGTCGGCAGCCGTAACCCCCGGCGACGTCATCTTTAACTACCCCTATAGCCCTACCGCTGGTGTGCCGTATGATTTTGAACCAAAGAATGATATATATGTGGACCACAACGACGGTATAACGTTTCCTATGTATCAAGGCAACGAGCAGGCTTACACCGTCGCAATGTCAGAGGCGTACAATGGAGCAGCCACCCCTGACCACATGGTAGCATCTGGAAACCAGCTCACTTTTTACGGCTACGGGATAAAACCGTATATGGACTACGCGTTCACAAACAAATACGTTTCATTGGGAGCCGCGTTTATCTTGAATCCTCTTGTAATGAACTTTCACACTTTCTCGGAATCAGGCTATCTTTTCAACGGCGTAATGGCGAACGGCTGTTACACAGGGTATGCGCTTATCCTTGCCTGCGGTAACAGCGCCGGAATGCAGGAGAACGACATAACCGCGCCAAATACTGCCGCAATGAGGCTCTATTATATCAATAACGAACTGTGGAGCACCAATTTCTTTTACCCTGGCTCATCTGCGGCGGGCGGAACGAGAACACTTATTGCCACAATCAAAACAAACATCAGTAACTTTTCCACCACTGCTTTTCGAATCAGCACCGAAATAGCCCCTGACAGGTCGTTCAAATTGTACGTTGACGGCGATATGTGCGCGTCGGTTGACGCTCCATTAGGTTCATCGACTGACACCGGGTTCGGATTTTATACCGGTTATTATGCTCATGACTGCACCAGGCTCACGATTATACGCTACGAAGGGATAACCATTGATATGCCGCCAACCGCTCCTTATACCCCTTCTGATGCGACTGTGAAATTTGTCGATTACGACAATCCCACAAGAGAACTGTGCGCTGCCGATACAGAGGATGGATATTTTGGTCAGAAATATTATGTCGTTCAGCCTCAGTCTATCATGGTTGACGAAGGCGGCACGGAGGTTGAGTACCTGCTTATGAAAAACAGCAGGAACACAAGTATTCAAAGTGATATACAGCTTAAATATATGGCAAGCTCCACGCAAAACGAAACTACGTTATATTATGCCCGGTTTGATTCGCCGTCCCTTATCGGAATCGACCCGAGAAAGAGCGCAAAAGTGAACGACGGCGCTTGGAATAACGGCACGGTAACCGCGCCTGTTCCTGTGCAGGCAGGTGACGAAATCGACTACAATCTTACAGTCTTTCCGTCTCCCCCAATACCTCCGGCAATGCTTGCGCCTAGCAATGGCGGTGGTGCGGCCACTAATCCAATAGGGTACGCCCAACCGGCAGCCGCACCTTCAATACAACAACAGCAGGTCGTATCAGTAACTTTTGTTGACCTTGATACCAGTTATGCCAGCGTCGCCGATTTTACTGCCGGAACCGGCAATATGTGGAATGGCACGGAAATTTCTAAGGTATGGGACGCAACCGCAACAGCGACGCAGAACAATACCGCCGCTGCATTTGCCTCCCGTAAAGTTTACGCATGGGCGACTCCTAACGGCGCGAATTATGATGTCTTCTTTGGCGCATATGGCGGGGTAACCCTTAATGTAAATTGCAAATATTTATTTTACAATTTCACCAAAGTCACCTCTATAGACTTTGCAGGCGCACGTTCTGATCTAACTACGGACATGTCGTATATGTTCACTAATTGTAACGCACTCACTTCTTTAGATTTAAGTTCATTCAATACAACAAACGTAACGACTATGGCAAATATGTTTGTCTCTTGCAAAGCACTCACATCGTTGAATTTAAGTTCATTCAACACGGCGAATGTAACGAATATGAACGCCTTATTCTATGGCTGCTCCGTACTCACTCCATTGAATGTAAGCACATTCGACACGTCTAAAGTAACGGTTATGTCCAGTATGTTCTCTGGCTGCACGGCGCTCACTTCATTGAATTTGAACACGTTCAACACGGCAAACGTAACAACCATGGCTTCTATGTTCAGTGGCTGCGCCGCATTCACATCGCTTAATTTGAACACATTCAACACAACAAACGTAACAGATATGAGCTTAATGTTCCAAAACTGCAGCAAACTCACATCGCTGAATTTAAACATGTTCAACACGGTAAATGTCACGACTATGGCTTCTATGTTCGCTGGCTGTACTGTGCTCACATCGCTGAATTTGAGCACATTCAACACAACAAACGTAACAACTATGGCTTCTATGTTCAGTGGCTGCGCCGCATTCACATCGCTTAATTTGAACACGTTCAACACAACAAACGTAACAATTATGCAAAATATGTTCAATGGCTGCGCCGGACTTACCTCTCTGAGTTTGAGCACATTTAACACGACAAACGTAACAGATATGAGCGGTATGTTCAATGGCTGCACCAAACTCACTTCTCTAAATTTGAACACGTTCGACACAACAAATGTCACGACTATGGCTTCTATGTTCTATAACTGCAGTGGACTAACCTCGCTGAATTTAAACACGTTTAACACAGCAAACGTAACAATGATGTCAAGTATGTTCTATGGCTGTTCCGGACTCACCTCGTTGAATTTGCGTTCGTTCAATACAGCGAAATTAACAAATACATTAAGTATGTTCCAAGCCTGCACCAAACTCACCTCGCTGAATTTAAATACATTTGACACAACAAACGTCACGACTATGCAAAATATGTTCAATGCGTGCAGCGCACTTACCTCGCTGAATTTGAGTTCGTTCAATACAACAAAAGTAACAAATATGATAAATATGTTCTATGCGTGCGGCGCACTTACCTCGCTGGACTTGAGCACATTCAATACGGCAAACGTAACAAGTATGGCAAATATGTTCTATACGTGCAGTGCACTTACGTCGCTTGATTTGAGTATGTTTGACACGACAAAAGTCACAAATATGTCAACTATGTTCCAAGGCTGCGGTGGGTTCTCTTCACTGGGTTTTTCACTGGATTTGAGCGGATTTAATTTAACTACAGCCCCGACCAGAACTAATATGTTTAATGCAATCAACAGCAATGTAAATGTTTTGGTAAATGATGTGACTGCCGGTACAACATGGGTAAAAGTATCGGGAAGTGCCTTCCCAGCCACCGGGACCGTAAGTCTTGGCACGCCCAAATCCCCTGCAACACCGGCAACCCCAGCAACACCTGTAATTGCACCACTAACAACGCCAGTGCCAACTACACCGGCAACGCCAACGCTGACTACACCCACGACGCCAGTCGATTGGATTTTGGCATTCGACCCTCTGCCTGATTTGATAAACCCCGCCTATGATGTGGTCGATATAATACCCGCAGGACTTACCGTAGGCGCAGCCTCCGGCTCGCAGTACGACGGCACGGCAATAACAGCCATAGACACAGTCGGTCAGACTGTCACATGGCACATACCCGAGGGAGTAACGTCGTACCCGCTGACGCTCGACGTCATCGTCACCGCCGACCCGGGAGTTGACGGCACAAAATTCAACAACACCGCTACGGTTATGCTGGCTACCGGCAACAAAATATCAAACACGACATACAACGAACTGCTCGTCGGCTACCTCGTCACAGAACAATATTATCTGTACGACGGCGGCACGACTACAAATAAACTTGATATGGACGTAACTACCCCGGTTGACCTTGGCAACACATACAGCGCAATCGGCGGAACGTCTCTCAGCGGATTCACCTACTGCGGCTACGCTATAGACGGCGGAGCGTTTATCGAAGGAACAACGCCTCCTACCGGTTTGTCAGTCTCAGACAATATGACGCTCAAACTGTACTACAAGCAGCTATACCCGACAGTGACAGTTTACTTTCTCGACCAGGACGGAAATACCCTCCAAGCCCCAATAATCATTCCTGTCACTTCAGGCACAGACTGGTATATACGTCAAAGCTACTATGACAGCATAGGCGCGTACAACTACTACGGCTACGAAATGGGCAGCCCCGACGGCACAAGCCCCGCTCCTGGCTCAACGCCGAACTATTTAGACGGCGCGAATCCAATCTTCGCGGGTATAACCTCAAATCAAGCCGTCACGCTGTATTTTACAGACGAACTTAAAAAAGTTACGGTAAATTTTGTTGAGTTGGGCAATCCCGAGAACGTTATGCAGAGCCCCGTAACCTATTTAATTACGTCCTCAGTCACGCCGGACGTTCCGCCAAGTATTGTGTCCTCCGACGGAAAAACGTATAACTACACGGCACAATACGATATAGACGGAGGCGCAATAACCTCAGGCGTTCCGGGCAGTATCAACTCAGCCTGCGAAGTCACTCTATATTACTCTACCGACTATACCATAACAGAAAGGTATCTGACAAAAAAAGCGGATTGGGTATATAATATTGATACTGCGCAATGGGAAGAAGAGTTCAAATATGTTGAGCTTCAAAGCAGCAACATCACCGTTATACCCGGCGGAGACCCATTCAACGGAACTATTCCGCCCGCGTTCGACGACAAAGCAGGCGACGGAAGATACATCTATACCGGTTAT
>Ga0209629_10004380_pt1 | contig 10432 bp, 7 predicted proteins | sample TergutCu122P5_FD_187286 | JGI IMG/M metagenome (GOLD analysis project Ga0209629, IMG submission 187286) | Cubitermes ugandensis P5 segment gut microbial communities from Kakamega Forest, Kenya - Cu122 P5 (SPAdes) (version 2) | ecosystem: Host-associated > Arthropoda: Insects > Digestive system >... | reverse complement strand
GCGCAACTCGTCCGACACTTTGTGTCGGACAGTTGCTTTCGGCTCTCGTCCGAGCCGTTGCAATACCCCCGCCTGCGTGAAGCCGCTACCACGTTGGGCGCAAGCGGGGGACACCGTACAAGTATTTTCGGGCGACTTTGACTCGCTGTACTTTGACAGTTTTGCACTCTGATTGAAAGTACGATACGGACACAAATAAATATTAGATAAAATGAAAAGAGGATTAGTAATGATTGTTTTTATTGGATTGACAATAGGGACTATTTTTGCAACAAGTTGGGGTGAAGCAAACATCAAATGTCCAATTTGTAAAACAACTAATAAATTTGCTTGGCTTCAAAGTTGGGGGTCAGAAGATGTTAGTTGGCATATAAGATTGCAATATATTAGTTGGCTTGATGCAAAAGGTATTTGTTTGTATACTTGTAAAAAATGTAAATATTCAGCATTTATGTGGGATTTTAACAATGAAGGAAAAAAAACTTTGAAAATTATCAAAAAAGCCTTGCCAAAATTGGATTTGCCTGCCTCAAATTATAATGACAATGCGACAACAAAACTTGAATCGGCAGAATTATTTTATAAACTTTATAAGCACGATGCTGATTTTTGGTGTAGATTTTATAGGATTAAAGGGTATCATTATGAAAATGAAGGGAATATTAATCAAGCAAAAACAGAAAGGCTAAAAGCATTAGCAATAGCAGACAGTCTTTTGGCAATACCAGAAAATGATTATAGAAGAAAAGAATTGTTGGTTATCACAAGTTCTATGAAATATTTTACAAGCCAAGATAGTGAAGCAATAAAGGATATTGATTTGGCGATGTCATTGACATACAATAATCCCAACTTTGACTCAACAGAAAATAGTAAATCAGATTCTTATTTGACAAAACTACTAAATGAGTTAAAAATGAGTATAATTGATAAAAAATAATGCCTGCGCCTAACGAGCGGTTTCACGCAAGCGGGGGTGCAGACTCGTCCGACACAGAGCAGGTAACATCATCGTTTGCTCTCGTCCGAGCCTTACCAATACCCCCGCCTGCGTGAAGCCGCCGGGCGTTATCTGTCATTTTGGGACAGCGCAGTGCGATTGGGAAGCGAAAAAATAAGGTTAAATAAGGTTGATAGTTCTGTGTGGTTTGACAACAAATGATTTAAAAAAGTAATAAGAATGGAGCAAAGAAATTTTATAAATAGTTGGCTTTTGCCGTGTTCGCTTCGCTCACACCGCACCGCCAACCCTCGCCCAAAAATGGGCTTCGCCATTTTTCGGCTTTGCCCACCCACCACCCTTCAAATACAGGCGAGCGAGGTAATGAAATACGACAAGAATTTATGAGTTTTAAAAATTATTATTACTTTTACGGAAATTGTAAAATTGGAATATGATTAAAAGAGATTTTTCAAAAAAGATAGAGGAGTTTAGAAACAAAAGCAACCAAGAGAAACTCACATTTCTTAGTGGCTTTTGGGAGTTTGATATTCAGAATGAGCCATTTAAACTTATAGGCACTTATGAAAAAGCGGACAAACCTGACAAAAACGAAAAAGAATATGGTTTGTTTATCAATGTGAGATGTCTTAATGGAGATATTTTATATTACCCTTTCGGACTTGGTCGAGTTTCTATTTGGGTTGCACACCAAGAATACCTTTCAAAAAAGGAATTTTGGCTTTTAGATGTTAAATTAAGTAATAAAAATGACAGGAATCCTTTTCAACTCAGTCTTGTAAATAGACCTTTTGAAAATCCCAAAAACAATTTTTTAGATAGAATTGATAAGGAAAAATTTATTCGTGATATATTTAAAAACACGGGGGCTACTCAAAGAGATGCTGAAAATTCATCAGATGCGTTAAAAAATATTGCAGGAGATTTATATACTGAAACTGAACGATTTATTTTTGAATTATTGCAAAACGCAGATGATGTCCCAAATGAAAGTGGTGAAGTTGATGTAAAATTCAATCTTTTACAAGAAAATCTACTATTTCTTCACAATGGAAAGCCATTTGACAATAATGATGTTGATAGCATTTCAAGAGTTGGCAGAAGCACAAAGCGCAAAGATGCCGAAAAAACAGGTTACAAGGGAATTGGGTTTAAATCAGTTTTTACCGATGCTGAAACAGTTTTAATCAATTCAGGTAATTTTTCTTTTTCATTTGACAAACATTCTCCATTATACGAAGCGTTGTATGAAGGTCAAAATATTGAAGATATACCTTGGCAAATAAAACCTATTTGGACAGAAGTGTACCGCTATCCGAAAGAAGTAAGAAACAATAAAGATTTTTTTAATTATCCTGTGGCTATTGATTTAGAAGTCGGGGAACCCAAAATAATTTCATATCGCCAACAAATCAGTCAATTATTTAGTGAGCCAAGATTTATTCTTTTCTTGCGACACATCAAAAGCATCGAAGTTCAAGGATTACACAACAATATAAAAATTCAAAAGCAGAAAAAAAACAAACGATTTGAACTTTTGAACAATGACAAACCTGTTGATGAATGGTGTATTGACGATTTTGATTTTTCTGTTTCGCAAGAGGTAAGAGATGCAATGGAAAATGACAAAATGATTCCTCCCAAATTGAAAGAAATACAAAAATCCAAACTGAGTTTTGCTTGTCAAATAAAGGATAACGAAATAATAAGTATTCCGCCCGACAAATCTTTTTTATTTACATATTTGCCGACAAATGTAAATGATTATAGTTTTCCTTTTTTAGTAAATGCAGATTTTCTTACAATAGCCAATCGACAGGATATTCATAAGAAAAATAGTTGGAATTTGTTTTTGTTTGAACAAATCGGCTACTTCTGTTTTGAATGGATAAGTAAATTGGCGCAAACCAATGAATTAAAAAATTCAATAACAAATCTAATTCCCAAATATTACGAAAACAGTAAAGAACCTGTTCATTTGCATTTTAATAAAGGTTTTGATAAAGGCATTTCTGAAATCGCATTTTTACCGACTTACAAACCCAAATTAACCAAAGTATCTGATGCCATTATTGATTTGACAGGATATTCAGATGTTATCGGAGAAAAATTATTTTTTGGAACTCAATTTGCGGATAAAAATTTAGTCATAAATGAATTGCAAAACAAAGAAGCCTTATCTGAATTAGAAGAAATAACCGTTTTTGGCAAAGATGAACTCAAAAAAATAATCGCTAATAGTAGTTTTGGCGAATTAACCGATATAAAAGAACTTTTAGAGATATTTAATCGTAACAAGGAGTTAGACATTGACAGTTGTGATATTCGGGATATAATAGAAAATGTGAATATTGATTGTATTAACAAATGGATTGAAAACTGTGATACTGAACCTTACGAGGCTTTTTTGAAAGAATTAGAAGATTGTTATTTACGCAAAGAAACGAAAGAAAGGATTTGTGAAATTGAACTTTTCAAGTTTTCAGATGATTTATTTTATTCCGTAAATGAAACACGACAAGTTCGGACAGTCCGAAAAGCCTATCAAAAACAAGTTTATAATTCTTACTCACGAACTTATCAGCAGCAAACCCAATATAGTGATGAAGCGGTAGTCGTTTATAAAGATATTATTTTTAATTCGGAGAAAACGATTGATATTTCAATCGAACTCCAAAAGTTAGGATTTAAAACTTCGTTGAAGTGTATATCAGAATATCAAAACATTTTTTCGGCATTTTTAGATAAATTACCTTCGGACAAACAACTTTACACGAACATTACCGAAAAGTGCAAAACAAATTCTTTGTCGCCACAAGAAAAGAAAAATCTGTTTATCAATTTCACAAACGATGAAACGAAATTTGCGAAAGAACACATAAAAGAGTTATGTTTGTTCTGCAATAATAACGGAGAAATCAAACCGCTAAACGAATTACTAAACAGCACATTGAATATTCCAAATTGGTTGCGTTCACACGCTATCAATTCCGATGAATATTTTACGGAATTAAAGATGTTTCTCATAGCGGAAGAAGAAATTTACCAAAAAATTATCCTTGAAAATTGGAACGAAATAATTTCCGAAATTTCAAATGTTCCCGAATTTTATCAAAAAGTAAAATTCTACTACGACCAAAACGAGGACAATACGCCATTAAAGAAACAAGCATTTGTCTATATAGATGAAAACGATAGATTTGTTCCTCAAAGTGAAGTGTTTTTTAATTCAAAAATGTTTGATTTTGAAAACCAATACATTGATTTTCAAAGCGCGATAAAATCATTGTTAAATATTGTAACGCCAAACAAACAAATTCTAAAATTTCTGAATAGTGAGCCATTTAATGTTGATAGAACTGATATTTTTGAAGATTGGAGTATAAATGATGATACGGAATTAAGTTTTAAAGAAATCAAAACGATTTTAGCATTTTGTAAAAATAACAACGAGCAATTTTTTGAAAATGCCGTAATCGAAAAGCAAGGCAGTAGTTTTTTTGTTTCTCGTAAATCAAAAAATGTTTACCAAGTCAGACCGTCAAGCAAAGAAATAAGAGAATTTTTAGAACAAAATCTTGCCGATAATTTCAAAATTTTGCCTTACGAATTAGACGAGGATTGTAAAAACGAGCAAGGATATTTACCTGGAATTATACAAAAAGAAGAATTATACGACAAAATTCTTGACAATATTGATATTGACGACTTCAAAGAAGAATTGATTGATATTCTTACTAATTACAATGAGGCTAAAAGAAAATTTTTATTGGGACTTTCCGAAATTCGATTTGTCGAAAAGGAAACTTACAGCGAAGAAAGTTTTGAATATAAAGTTTTAGAGCGTGCTTGTCAATATATAAAAGAAAGTGATTTTGAGGATTTTAGAAACAAAATCATAATCGAAAGCAACGGAGATGATTTGTTGCTTTCCAATATTCAAACATTTGATAAAATAAAAGTCGAAGAGACAGAGTTGCGATTGTCGGAAATTTTGCCCGAAACATATCAAAATAGCAATGTTTTAAGTAAAATCATTGATAATTTTGTGAATTTGAAATTGGATAAGGATAAACTAAAATCTTTGTTGGGCGTAAATGAAGAACCTGAACCCGACAAAATTTACGAACTTCTTTTAAATGGTTATTCCACTCTGCAAAACGCACAGCAATTAGCGTTTTTGCTTTTGTGCGACAAACTGTTTGATGTGAATTTTGAAAAATTTAAGGTTGAAACATTGGACGAAAAATCGTGGGAACTGAAATACAATTATTACAGTAAACCGTTTTCATTTATCGGAGATGATTATTTGCTGAAAAATCAATACGAAAATATCAACGAACTAATTTCTTTGCCTTTTAAAATTGGTAATTCTGACAATATCATTACAGAGAATCCGTATTTTACTGATAATGAATTTATTTGTCCTTGCATAAAATCGGATTTGTCAGACGAAGAAAAAACGGAATTGATAGATTTTGTTCATAATCAATGGGATAAGAATAACAAAAAGAGTGTAATCAAAAATATTGATTGGAGTAAAATTGGTGGAGAAGAAACCAGCAAGATTTTAGGATTTAATCCAAAATATTCTGTTTATCCAAATGAATACGCTTGCGAAAGTGAACGATTGCCCGATTATTTGATTGAATGGATTGGAACAGACGAAAATAAAATCAATTTTCTTTTTGATTTAGGCATTTGGACTGAAAAATCGCCTATTGTTGATTTGAGGAAATTTTGGAAAAATGGAGAAAATTTTAACTCCAATTTAGAACGAGAAACTCGCTTTGATAATGATGAAACTATGTTATTTAGTTCTCTTGAATGGCTCAAAGAAAATGATTATCAATTATCGACAAACGAACAATACGACATTTTCAAAAAGGTAGTAGAAATAATAAATGCTAATCGTGACAGAAAAGGTGATTTGATAATTCAGACAGAATTTGATTTTAATAATTTAGAGAAAATTTCAACAATATGGAACGATTCAGGAAATTTCATTGTTTTTCTGTATAGTGGTAAAATGCCTATAACAATAGGTCTTGATGAAATCACTGATTATATCTTTTATCAGACAAACAAAGATGATTTTGCTGTAAAAGGTAAGAGTATTTACATAAATAGCAAAGTGGATATAAGAAAAATCTTACAAAAAGTCGCCTCTGATGATAGCAATGGTTTTAGTTTTGAGGATTTGTGGGCATTGTTTAGCGAAAATACAGACGAAACGGATAAGTTAAAACAAGAAATTATACAACTCAAAAGCCAACTGCAACTAAAACCCGATGCCAATATAGGATTGGGTGGATTTAGTAACGATTTAGCAGGGGACGACCAAGAAGAATATAATCGTGAGGCTCGTGAAGTCGTAAAAGAAGAATTGGCAAAACAAGGTTTTGATTTTTCTCAATCTTACGAAAATTACTCTCAAATAAATGGAGTTACAAAAGACGGAGTTAAATATCCGCTTGTTGTAAAAAGCACAAAAGGCAAAGCGTTGTTTTTAAATCCTAATGAATGGTTGCAACTTTGCAAAGATAATTCTTTGTTGTTAGGCGTTGGTCAAAATAGAGAGATTAGGAGTTTCACGTTAAAATCTTTACTTGGTATTGGCGAAGAATTTAATCTACGCTTTAAAATTGATAATTTGAAAAGTAGCAATTATAAAGACTTTGTCAAAATTTTTCATTTCTTTTCGGGTGTACACTTCCAATTCCCAATAGAAATGAGCATAGGGCGTGCTGATTATTTTGCTTCTTTCTTTGAGGGTGGTAACCCCGATGCAGTTGAATTAACACCAGATAATGATGATTTATTATGATATACACCCGACAAGAACATTCCCAATTTCTTGAAGAAGAACTTCGAGCGCAGACAGAGGCATTTAAACAAAAGTTAGATACTTCTGCCACTTTTCTTTTGCAGGAAAGGGAAGAACTTTTTGTTGCTCAATTTCTGAATTTCGAGAATGGAGAAATGATTTTAAAATTCTCAAACAAACGTGGATTACCTCGTAAGGGAGATTATTTGTATTGTTTTACTGTCCCGAAAGAATTACGAGATTATCGAACTTGGGGAAATAGAACTTATGGCGACCTTGTTAAAGCGAAAGGAAATTTTACAGAAACCGTATGTGTTTGGCAAGCACCGTCAAAAGACAAACAAGGAAATATTGATAAAGATTTTTGCATAGCGGGCTTTCGTGGAGTTGATTTGGAATTTGCTGTAAATATTTCGGAAGCCGAAAAAATGATTTTGCTTTTGGGCCCGAACAAACCGCCTTACGAATATATTGCCAATCTTCAAAAAATTGTGCAAAACAATTTTTCTGAACCTGTAAATCGAATTTTAGACCAAGATTTTCAAAAAACAGATTGGAATCCGACATTGCTTGATGATAACAGCAATATTTCAACATTTATTATAAAACAGTTGCAGTTATGCGATAGTTTAATTCTTATTGGACCGCCCGGGACAGGAAAAACATATCAAATTGCCGAAATTTGTAAATCTTTGTGTGAACAAGGAAAATCCGTTTTAGTAACAGCATTAACAAACAGGGCGTTAATTGAAGTTGCCGAAAAACCAGCACTAAAAGAAATGTTGAAAGAACACCGTATTTTTAAAACAAAACTTTCTACAGATGAAGCAAAAGATATTCCTGATTTACAGCAAATAAAAGAAATTAATCCACAACCTCATAACTTGGTTTTATCAACATTCTACATTACAAGTAGTGAAGCAACAAATATAAATGACAATCCGCCTTTTGATTATGTTATTGTAGATGAGGCAAGTCAGGCATTGCTTGCTATGTTTGGTGCGGCTAAACTTTTGGGGAATAAAAATATTTGGATTGGCGACACAAAACAACTTCCGCCTGTTGTATCATTAAACGAAGATAAAGTAAACAAGAAAAATTACGGTGCGTTGGTTGACGGACTGAAAGCATTGTCGGATATTGCGTCAATCCCTATTTATCAATTAACAGAAACATACCGTTTACCACAAAGAGCCGCCAAATATACAGGACTATTCTACAATAACAGTTTAAAGTCGAAAGTCAAAACAGATATTCAGTTTATGTATTCGGATATGTTTTTTGAAACCGCCAAGTTTTTTAATCCACAAGGAGGCTCCACGCTGATAAAAACCGACTTGGAAATTGGCAACAAAAAACCCAAAAATCTTTCAAAAATCGTTGTAGAATTAGTCGCCAACTTATTGACTTTGAAAGAAAAGTTGCATATTTCCGTTCTTACTTATTTCATAGAAACAACCAAAGCATTACAAAAAGTAATTTATCAATCCGTTGGAAATCAGAAAAATTTACTCATTGAAACAGTTTCACGAGTTCAAGGTTTGACAACAGATGTAACGATTTTTGTAATTCCAAATTCGGGATATAATCGCTCACTTGAAAAACGCTTGTTCAATGTAGCGACAAGCCGTTCAAAAAGACACACGATTATCATTGCCGATAATAATGTGATTACTTCATATCCTCATATTGACGACAATGTAAAAGAATATTTACAAAAATTAAATGACGAATTTTCTTTTTATGTGCAATCCGATTTGAAGATGTTAGAAAGCAGTAACAACGATGAAGTAAAAAAACAAGATGATGAACAAATTGAAATCTTAAATCCTGACACAGATACAGAAAACAAAATCGGGATTAAAGTTGTTGGGAAAATAGACCTTTCACAATTTGAGAAACCGAAAAAAGAAATCCGAAAAGACAAAGAAAATCTTTATATCATTGACACAAATGTATTTGTGGAATATCCCGAAATAATATCAAAAATAGGAAAAAGTTATGCAGTTATTCTTTCGGCAAAAGTGCTTGACGAGTTGGACAAACTGAAAGACGCATTGGAAGACAATCAAGGAAAATCGAATGTGCAAAAGGCATTAAAGTCAATTAATCTGTCTATTGACAAGCGAGATATTAGATTAGAAATTGCCGATTTGTCCTTATTACCTGCCGACTTCAATAAAAGGTCGCCCGATAATTTTATACTTTCTGTCGCATTGAAGTACAACAACGAAAATCCGATATTGCTTACTTCTGACAATGGACTACAAATAAAAGCCAAAGGTTTGAATATTACAACAATAACACTTAAAGAGTTTTTGAAACAGTCAAGATAAAGTAGAAAAATGGAAATAGAAAATAAGGTTAAAAGAAGAAAAAAACGACAGATAACGAGCGGTTTCACGCAAGCGGGGGTGTATGCCCGCAGACAGTTTTGTGGGAATTTGGAAGTTTATCGCCCGCCCGAACCTTTGTGATGCCCCCGCCTGCGTGAAGCCGCCACCACGTTAGCAGCAATGCGCGGGCGTCAGTACAAGCGGACAATGAAACAGAAAATTGAACGTTAAATAAAAATATAAACAGTCCGACAGGATACAAAAATTAAACGAAATAGATAAAATGATGACAGACAAGAAAATTGACACAAGAGTAAAACTTTCAACCTTATGGATTGTGGTAATGATTTATATGATTTTTGCCGACATTTTTTCCATAATGCTTGAACTCGACACAAAAGGCACGCTTGGCGAAATGCCGACAGAGGCAAAAATGATGATGGCAATCGCTGCATTTTTGACAAGTGTTCCGATTTTGATGATTTATTTTGCAAGAGTTTTGCCATATAAATCAAATCGTTTGCTGAATATTATCGCAGGGATTTTTACGATTTTGTATGTGGTTGGTGGCGGTTTGTTGTTGCCGCATTACATAATTGTTGCAAGTATTGAAGTGGTTATTTTATTGATAATCATTATGAAAGCGTGGAAATGGAAAAACGAATAAAACATAAAATGAGTTACGAAATGAATAGAATAAACATTATCTGTCTCGGAGTGAGAGATATGCAGAAATCGGTAAAGTTTTATCGAGAAGGTTTGGGGTTTCAAACCAAAGAAACGGAGGACAACCCGAAAGTTATATTTTTCAGCAATTTTGGGACAAAGTTGGAATTGTACCCGTTGGACTTGTTGGCGCAAGACATTAGCGAAACCAATACGCCCGAAATCAAACAAGGTTTTAGCGGAATAACTTTGGCATACAATGTGAAAAGCGAACAAGAAGTTCACGAAGTTCTCGATTTGGCAGTAAAAGCGGGTGCAACAGTCGCCAAAGAACCACAAAAAACATTTTGGGGTGGTTATCACGCTTACTTTGCTGACCCCGACGGTTATTTTTGGGAAGTGGCGCACAATCCTTTTGTATCTTTTGACGAAAATGAAATGTTGCAATTATAAGAGAGAATATGACAGAAAAATGCACTGCTGCTAACGAGCGGTTTCACGCAAGCGGGGGTGCAATCTCGTCTGACACAGAGCAGGTAACACCATCTTTTGCTCTCGTCCGAGCCGTTGCGATACCCCCGCCTGCGTGAAGCCGCCACCACGTTGGGCGCAAGCACGGGCGACACGACAGCGCAGACATTT
>Ga0209629_10004379_pt1 | contig 10433 bp, 3 predicted proteins | sample TergutCu122P5_FD_187286 | JGI IMG/M metagenome (GOLD analysis project Ga0209629, IMG submission 187286) | Cubitermes ugandensis P5 segment gut microbial communities from Kakamega Forest, Kenya - Cu122 P5 (SPAdes) (version 2) | ecosystem: Host-associated > Arthropoda: Insects > Digestive system >... | reverse complement strand
GAAAGCTTTTGCTGAACAATTAGTAAACTTAACCGTTAAGGAAGTCAACGAACTTGCTGAAATTCTTAAATCAGAATATGGTATTGAACCTGCTGCCGCTGCAGTTGCAGTAGCTGCCGGTCCGGTTGCCGCCGCTGAAGTAAAAGAAGAAAAAACATCTTTTGATGTTGTTCTGAAAAGTGTTGGCGCCAATAAATTGGCTATCGTTAAAGCAGTTAAAGAATTAACAGGTCTTGGTCTGAAAGAAGCAAAGGATCTCGTTGATAGCGCTCCATCGCCTATCAAAGAAGGAGCTACCAAAGACGAAGCCGAAGCGCTGAAAAAATCCTTAGAAGACGCCGGAGCAGAAGTTGAACTTAAATAAACGCTCCGTATATTATGGGTAATATGGTTAAGAATCTCTCCCTTTGAGGGTTCTTAACCTTTTGCGTCTTTTTTTAATACATAATCAATTTCGTCCAAATATCTGCATAATGTCTTCTATAACAACAACAAACAACAATCAGAGAATTAACTTTGCTTCGATAAAGAAACCGTTTGCATATCCCGATTTCCTCGAAGTACAATTGAAATCTTTCCAAGATTTCCTTCAATTAGATACTCCAACCGAGAAAAGAAAAAACGAAGGTTTATACAAAGTATTTTCCGAAAACTTTCCGATAGCTGATACCCGGAATAACTTTGTTCTCGAGTTTTTGGATTATTTCATTGATCCTCCGCGTTATACAATTGAAGAATGTATCGACCGCGGTTTGACCTACAGCGTGCCGCTGAAAGCAAAAATGAAACTTTATTGCACAGACCCCGATCACGAAGATTTTGATACCGTGATTCAGGACGTGTATCTTGGTCCCATACCTTATATGACCGAAAAAGGAACATTTGTCATCAATGGCGCCGAACGGGTTGTGGTTTCCCAACTGCACCGTTCGCCGGGTGTATTTTTCGGACAAAGTATCCACTCCAATGGGACTAAACTGTATTCGGCGCGTATCATTCCTTTCAAAGGTTCGTGGATCGAGTTTGCAACCGACATCAACAATGTCATGTATGCTTACATCGACCGGAAAAAGAAATTGCCTGTAACTACACTTTTAAGAGCCATCGGTTTCGAAAGTGATAAAGATATTCTGGAAATATTCAACCTTGCCGAAGAAATTAAGGTGAATACATCCAATCTGAAAAAATCCATCGGACGAAAATTAGCTGCGCGCGTTTTGAAAACTTGGGTGGAAGATTTTGTGGATGAAGATACCGGCGAAGTAGTTTCCATCGAGCGAAACGAAGTCCTGATAGACCGCGAAGTCGTAATCGGGCCTCAACACATTGACGAAATCATTGACTCGGGTGTTCAAACTATTTTGTTGCATAGGGATGATCCGAATCTTTCCGATTATGCCATTATTTACAACACTTTACAAAAAGACCCGAGCAATTCCGAGCGTGATGCGGTGGTTTATATTTACCGTCAATTGCGAAATGCCGATCCGGCTGATGATGCAAGCGCACGGGAAGTTATACAGAACTTGTTCTTTTCCGAAAAACGATATGATTTAGGTGAAGTAGGCCGCTACAGAATCAACAAAAAATTGAATCTGACAACCTCAGCCGACGTGAAAGTTCTTACCAAAGAAGACATCATCGAAATCATCAAGTATCTGATCGAATTGATCAACTCCAAAGCCAATGTGGATGACATCGACCACTTGAGTAACCGTCGTGTGCGTACTGTTGGCGAACAATTATACAATCAGTTTGGTATCGGATTGGCGCGTATGGCGCGTACCATTCGCGAACGCATGAATGTCCGTGACAATGAAGTGTTCACTCCGATTGATTTGATTAATGCGAAGACCATTTCTTCCGTAGTCAACTCATTTTTCGGAACGAATGCGCTGTCGCAATTCATGGATCAAACCAATCCGCTGGCGGAAATCACGCACAAACGCCGTATGTCTGCTTTGGGCCCAGGCGGTTTATCCCGCGAACGTGCAGGATTTGAAGTCCGCGACGTTCATTATACGCACTATGGCCGGCTTTGTCCGATTGAAACGCCAGAAGGTCCAAACATCGGTTTGATTTCGTCTCTTTGCGTGTATGCAAAAATCAACGACCTTGGATTTATTGAAACGCCTTACCGGAAAGTTGGCGATCAAAAAGTGGACTTAACCGATGACGGTATTACTTATTTGACCGCAGAAGAAGAAGAAGGGAAAATCATTGCACAGGGAAATGCGCCTTTGAATGATAACGGAACATATATTGATAATCGTATTAAAGCGCGTCAAGATGCAGATTATCCTGTAGTTGCACCGGAAGAGGTGGAATTGATGGATGTATCGCCTACTCAAATTGCTTCGATTGCCGCTTCGTTGATTCCTTTCCTTGAACACGACGACGCCAACCGCGCTTTGATGGGTTCAAACATGATGCGGCAAGCAGTTCCTTTGATGTCTCCCGAAGCGCCGATTGTCGGAACAGGTATTGAAGGTCAATTGATCAAAGATTCCCGTACACAAATTACCGCAGAAGGTGCAGGCACCGTGACTTATGTAGATGCAACCCGTATAGAAATAGAATACGATCGCACCGAAGAAGAAGAGTTTGTAAGTTTTGATTCTGCAATAAAAAATTATAGTATTCCTAAATTCAGGAAAACAAACCAAAATACGACCGTCGATTTGCGCCCGATTATCAGAAAAGGAGACCGCGTGGAGAAAGGTCAGATTCTTACCGAAGGTTATTCCACGGCAAACGGTGAACTGGCGCTTGGGAAAAACTTGAAAGTGGCGTTCATGCCTTGGAAGGGTTACAACTTTGAAGATGCCATCGTAATCAGTGAAAGAGTGGTGCGTGAAGATATTTTTACCTCCGTTCATGTCGATGAATACATTTTGGAAGTTCGCGAAACTAAACGCGGTACGGAAGAATTGACTTCGGATATTCCCAATGTCAGCGAAGATGCCACCAGAGATTTGGACGAACAAGGACTCATCCGTATCGGGGCTCATGTTGAACCGGGCGATATCCTTATTGGTAAAATTACGCCAAAAGGAGAATCCGATCCTTCACCCGAAGAAAAATTGCTTCGTGCGATTTTTGGCGAAAAAGCAGGCGATGTAAAAGACGCTTCGTTGAAAGCTTCTCCATCGTTAAACGGAGTAGTTATCGGACGCAACTTGTTCTCAAAAGCCGGTGTGAATAATAAACAGAAAAAAACACGTTTGAGCGATAAAGCAAAATTGCCTCAGTTAGACGACGCTTTTGAAGATAAAGTGAACGCCCTCAGGGAAGTTTTAATTAATAAACTATGTACGCTTACCGAAGGTAAAGCATCCCAAGGCGTGAAAGATTTCATGAACGTGGATATTATCCCGAAAGGAACTCGGTTTACACGTGAAGAATTAAGCAAGATTGATTATACATCCGTTCAAGTCAGCAAATGGACGGCTGATGCTGCCAAAAACGAAATGATTCGCGATGTGATTGTCAATTATTTGAAGAAATATAAAGAATATGACGCTGAGCTTCGCCGCCAAAAATTAGATTATACGATTGGCGACGAACTGCCTGCCGGAATTGTTCAGATGGCGAAAGTATATATCGCCAAAAAACGCAAATTGCAGGTAGGTGATAAAATGGCCGGTCGTCATGGAAATAAAGGTATCGTTTCAAGAATTGTTCGCGACGAAGATATGCCTTTCCTCGAAGACGGAACCATTGTAGATATTGTGTTGAACCCGTTGGGCGTACCTTCCCGTATGAACTTGGGACAAATTTTCGAAACCGTTTTGGGTTGGTCTGGGAAAAATCTCGGGGTGAGCTTTGCAACGCCTATTTTCGACGGAGCCTCTTTGGATGATTTAAACGCATGGACGGACAAAGCCGGCGTTCCCCGTTACGGAAAGAGTTATCTTTACGACGGCGGTACCGGCGAACGTTTCGACCAACCTGCTACGGTCGGCGTTATTTATATGTTGAAACTCGGCCACATGGTTGATGATAAGATGCATGCCCGTTCGATTGGCCCGTATTCGCTGATTACGCAACAGCCTTTAGGAGGTAAAGCGCAATTCGGCGGACAACGTTTCGGAGAAATGGAAGTTTGGGCGCTGGAAGCTTTCGGCGCATCGTTCATCCTTCAGGAAATCTTGACAATCAAGTCGGACGACGTGGTGGGACGCTCCAAAGCTTATGAAGCTATTGTGAAAGGCGATCAGATGCCTGTTCCTGGAATTCCCGAATCGTTGAACGTGTTGCTTCATGAAATGAGGGGGTTGGCTTTAAGTGTTACACTGGAATAATTGCGCTACGTCATTGCGAGGGCGAAGCCCGAAGCAATCTCTAAATCGAATGGATTGCTTCGCCGCAAGCGGCTCGCAATGACGAGGCAAATAATAATTCATAATTTATAATTCAAAATTCATAATTTAATCTTATGGCTTTTAGAAAAGAAATTAAACCTAAAAATAGTTTTTCAAAAATATCTATCGGATTGGCTTCTCCTGATGAAATTTTAAGCCAATCGAGCGGAGAAGTTCTAAAACCGGAAACAATCAATTACCGCACCTATAAACCCGAACGCGACGGTTTGTTCTGCGAAAGGATTTTCGGGCCGGTGAAAGATTATGAATGTCATTGCGGCAAGTATAAACGAATCCGTTACAAAGGAATCGTTTGCGACCGTTGCGGCGTGGAAGTTACGGAAAAAAAAGTCCGCCGCGAACGGATGGGACATATCCATCTCGTTGTACCTGTGGCGCATATCTGGTATTTCCGTTCTTTGCCGAATAAAATCGGTTATTTGTTGGGATTACCGACAAAGAAATTGGATTCGGTGATTTATTATGAACGTTACGTAATTATTCAACCGGGTATCGTTGCAGACAAAAATATTTACGATTTACTTTCTGAAGAAGAATATTTGGACATCATTGATAATCTCCCTAAAGAAAACCAGTTATTGGATGATTCCGATCCTAATAAATTTATTGCCAAGATGGGAGCGGAAGCAATCTACGATTTATTGGAAAAATTGGATTTGGACGAATTGTCATACGAATTGCGTCACAAAGCCAGCAACGATGCTTCGCAACAAAGGAAAAATGAAGCGTTGAAACGTTTGCAGGTTGTGGAGTCGTTCCGCTTGTCGAAAGGGAAAAACCGTCCCGAATGGATGATAGTGAAAGTTGTTCCGGTCATTCCTCCCGAATTGCGGCCTTTGGTTCCGTTGGACGGTGGCCGTTTCGCCACTTCCGATTTGAACGATTTATATCGCAGGGTGATTATCCGCAACAACCGCCTGAAACGTTTGATTGATATCAAAGCGCCGGAAGTAATCTTGAGGAACGAAAAGCGCATGCTTCAGGAATCCGTCGATTCATTGTTCGATAACTCCCGCAAATCAAGCGCCGTCAAAACTGATGCCAACCGTCCGTTGAAATCTTTGTCCGACAGTTTGAAAGGAAAACAAGGACGTTTCCGTCAAAACCTGTTGGGTAAACGGGTAGATTATTCGGCTCGGTCGGTAATCGTGGTCGGTCCGGAATTGAAAATGCACGAATGCGGAATTCCCAAAAATATGGCGGCAGAATTATATAAGCCGTTTATCATCCGCAAATTAATTGATCGTGGTATTGTAAAAACCGTTAAATCGGCTAAAAAAATAGTTGATCGGAAAGAACCGGTCGTTTGGGATATCCTCGAATATGTAATGAAAGGGCATCCGGTGCTTTTGAACCGGGCTCCGACCTTGCACCGCCTGGGTATTCAGGCATTCCAACCCAAACTGATTGAAGGGAAAGCTATTCAGTTGCATCCGCTTTCATGTTCCGCTTTCAATGCCGACTTCGACGGCGACCAGATGGCTGTACATCTTCCGTTGGGAAATGAAGCGATTCTCGAAGCGCAAATGTTGATGCTGGCTTCGCATAATATATTAAATCCTGCCAATGGCGCCCCAATTACCGTTCCTTCTCAGGACATGGTTTTGGGTTTATATTATATCACTCGTTTGCGTGATGGTGCAAAAGGTGAAGGTTTACGGTTTTACGGTCCGGAAGAAGCCATTATTGCTTACGACGAAGGCAAAGTCGATATCCATGCCAAGATAAAAATTTACGTGGATGACAGGGTTGATGATAAACCTGTTAATCATTGTCTTGAAACTTCGGTGGGCCGCGTAATGGTCAATGAATTTGTTCCGAAAGAAGTCGGTTTTATCAATGAAATTCTTTCCAGGAAATCTTTGCGCGACATTATTGGTAAAATCATCAAGGTTTGCGGTGTAGCAAGAACTGCTCAATTCTTAGACGACATCAAGGATATGGGATATATGATGGCTTTCAAGGGCGGTTTGTCGTTCAATCTGGAAGACGTTATCATTCCGAAAGAAAAAGAAGTATTGGTAAAAGAAGGTTACGACGAAGTTGAACAGATTCTGAACAACTACAACATGGGTTTCATTACCTTTACTGAACGTTATAATCAGATTATTGATATATGGACGCACGTCAATTCCCGTTTGTCGGATATTTTGATGAAACAATTGCGTGAAGACAACCAAGGTTTTAATTCCGTGTATATGATGTTGGATTCGGGGGCTCGCGGTTCGAAAGAACAAATCCGCCAGTTGTCCGGTATGCGCGGATTGATGGCTAAACCACAAAAGAGCGGTGCAGAAGGCAGTCAAATCATTGAGAATCCAATTCTCTCCAACTTCAAAGAAGGTTTGTCGGTGCTGGAATACTTTATTTCTACGCACGGCGCCCGTAAAGGTTTGGCCGATACGGCTCTGAAAACGGCTGACGCAGGATATTTGACTCGTCGTTTGGTGGACGTTTCCCATGATGTGATTATTAATGAAGAAGACTGCGGCACTTTGCGCGGTTTGGTGGCTACCGAACTGAAAAACAATGAAGATACGGTCGCTTCTCTTTATGAACGTATTTTGGGACGCGTTTCCGTTCACGATATACAACATCCGATTACCGGCGCAATCATTGTTCGTTCCGGAGACGAAATTACAGAAGATAAAGCGGAAATCATTCAAAATTCTCCGATTGAACGTGTTGAAATTCGTTCGGTATTAACCTGCGAATCGAAAAAAGGCGTTTGCGCCAAATGTTACGGCCGCAACTTAGCAACCGGACGCATGGTTCAAAAAGGCGAAGCAGTCGGCGTTATCGCTGCACAGTCTATCGGCGAGCCGGGTACTCAGCTGACTTTGCGTACTTTCCACGTAGGAGGTATCGCTTCCAATATTGCCACAGAAAACAATGTGACTTCGAAATACGACGGTATTCTGGAAATTGACGAATTACGAACCGTGAACATTTCCGATGAAACTGAAACTCCATATCAAATTGTAATCAGCCGTTTGTCGGAATTGCGTATCATTGACCCGCATACGAAAATTGTATTGTCTTCGCACAATATCCCTTATGCTGCCAAATTGTTCTTCAAATCGGGCGATACGGTGAAAAAAGGCGATATGATTATCGAATGGGATCCGTTCAATGCAGTTATCGTATCGGAAGCGCCGGGTAAAATCAGATTTGAAAACCTAATTGAAAATCTCACATTCAAAGTAGAATACGACGATATGACCGGATTGCGGGAAAAAATTATCGTTGAATCCCGTGACCGTACCAAAATACCTTCGGCACAAATTGTTGATAATGAAGATGAAGTCCTGAAAACTTACAATTTGCCTTTGGGCGCTCACGTTGTAAAAGAAGACGGCGACGATGTCAAATTAGGCGAAGTTTTAGTAAAAATCCCACGTGCCGTTGGTAAGACCGGCGATATCACGGGAGGTCTTCCGCGTGTAACGGAATTGTTTGAAGCCCGTAACCCGTCAAATCCGGCTGTAGTTTCTGAAATTGATGGAGAAATTTCATTCCGGAAAATCAAACGGGGTAATCGTGAAGTGGTTGTAACTTCCAAAACGGGTGAATTTAAAACCTATTTGATTCCGTTGTCCAAGCAAATATTGGTTCAGGAAAATGATTATGTCCGAGCAGGAACGCCGCTTTCAGATGGCGCCATTACGCCTGCGGATATTCTGGCAATCAGCGGGCCGACGGCCGTTCAGGAATACATTGTGAATGAGGTTCAAGATGTGTATCGTTTGCAAGGCGTAAAAATCAACGACAAACACTTCGAAGTGATTGTCCGTCAAATGATGCGTAAAGTTGAAATTGTAGAACCGGGCGATACCCGTTTTCTCGAACAACAATTGGTTGATAAACAGGAAGTGATGGAAGAAAACGACCGTATCTGGAGTAAGAAAGTCGTTTTGGAATCAGGAGATTCTCCTAATATGAAACCGGGACAGATTGTTACGGCACGCAAACTCCGCGATGAAAATTCGGCTTTAAAACGTCGCGATTTGAAATTGGTGGAAGTCCGCGATGCCGTTCCGGCAACAGCTAACCAGGTGTTGCAAGGAATTACGCGAGCTGCATTGCAAACGACAAGTTTTATGTCGGCAGCCTCTTTTCAGGAAACGACCAAAGTATTAAACGAAGCCGCCATCAACGGAAAAGTGGATCGTTTGGAAGGCATGAAGGAAAATGTGATTTGCGGTCATTTGATTCCTGCCGGTACTGGTTTGAAAGATTATGATAAGATTATCGTCGGCAGCAAAGCGGAAATGGAAAAGGCACAATTTACTTCCGGCCGGTCGAGAACTTTTGCTACAATTTTGGATAATGATGATGTTTAATAAGTAATATGCTTGAAAAGGTTATTATTCTTGATTTCGGTTCGCAAACCACTCAACTGATTGCCCGTCGTTTGAGGGAATTAAGCGTATATTGTGAAATTTTTCCATATAATAAATTTCCCGAAGATACTCAAGACATAATTGGAGTCATTCTTTCGGGGAGTCCATTTTCGGTCAATGACTCCGAAGCTTTCAAACCTGATTTGTCAGCCATTCGGGGGAAATATCCGATTTTGGGTATTTGCTACGGCGCACAATATTTGGCTTTCTCTTCCGGCGGAAAAGTGGAAAAAGGAAATTCCCGCGAATACGGGCGCGCCTATCTGACCCCTGTTGAACGGGACGATCTGTTGATGGAAGGTATTGATGAAAACACCCAAGTGTGGATGTCTCATGGAGATACAATAACTAATCTGCCTAAAAATTTTACTGTTATTGCCCATACGGAGGATGTAAAAGTTGCCGCTTTCCGCATTAAAGGCGAAAAGACTTGGGGCGTGCAGTTTCATCCTGAAGTTTCCCATACAGAAATGGGGATGACCATTTTGGATAACTTTTTAACTATTTGCGGGGCTAAAAAAGATTGGACGCCGGCATCTTTCATCGAAACAACCGTTGCCGGATTGAAAAAGCAACTCGGCGATGATAAAGTAATTCTGGCGCTTTCCGGAGGAGTAGATTCTTCCGTCAGCGCCGTTCTTTTAAACAAGGCCATCGGAAAAAATCTCACTTGTATCTTTGTCGATCACGGGCTTTTGAGGAAAAACGAATTTGAAAAGGTTATTGAGAATTATAAGCATTTAGGATTGAATGTTTTGGGAATTGATGCGAAAACGCATTTTTACAAAGAATTAGCCGGAGTAACAGATCCGGAACGAAAACGGAAAATCATTGGAAAAGGGTTCATTGATATTTTTGAACAGGAAGCAAAAAAACTCAAAGATATAAAATGGTTAGCGCAAGGCACTATTTATCCCGATGTAATTGAGTCTTTGTCAATTACGGGAACGGTTATCAAATCGCATCACAATGTTGGGGGACTTCCCGAAAAAATGAATTTGAAATTAGTTGAACCACTCCGCTTGTTATTCAAGGACGAAGTCCGGAAAATCGGTCGAGAATTGGGGATGCAGAAATATATTATTAACCGGCATCCGTTTCCGGGTCCTGGTCTGGGCGTAAGGATACTGGGCGACATCACGCCTGAGAAAGTCCGAATTCTCCAGGATGCAGATGATATATTCATCTCTGCTTTGAGAGAATGGAATTTATACGACAAAGTCTGGCAAGCAGGAGTTATTTTGTTGCCGGTCAATTCAGTAGGCGTGATGGGCGATGAACGTACTTATGAGAATGCCGTAGCGCTTCGTGCCGTTACCTCGACAGACGCGATGACAGCCGATTGGGCTCCCCTACCCTATGACTTTTTAGGCAAAGTATCGAACGAGATAATCAACAAGGTACGGGGTGTAAATCGTGTTGTGTATGATATTAGTTCTAAGCCGCCTGCTACGATTGAGTGGGAATAATACATACTCAATTATGGCAAAAATAGAAAATGAAATCCAATATAAGTAAAAAACTTAACATAAGTGCATCTGTTGTATTAGGGGCATAATGCTATTTTTCCTGACTCACAAATATCATCTGTATTATTTTATATAAAAAGGCAGCCATATTTCTATAGCTGCCTTTTTTTTAAGAG